>Ga0123357_10009758_pt1 | contig 12134 bp, 11 predicted proteins | sample TergutEmb28metaG_FD_89873 | JGI IMG/M metagenome (GOLD analysis project Ga0123357, IMG submission 89873) | Embiratermes neotenicus P4 segment gut microbial communities from Petit-Saut dam, French Guiana - Emb289 P4 | ecosystem: Host-associated > Arthropoda: Insects > Digestive system > Gut ...
GCTTGTGAGTGCGGTAATGAACCTTCGGGTTCCGTGAAATGCGGGGAATTTCCTGACTAGCTGCAAACCAGTTAGCTTCTCAAGAAGGACTCTGCACCATGGAGTAAGTAAGTAAGTAATACGCACGGTCGACTTTGCACCCCCTCCCTCCCACCCAGCTACGCTTGTTGATATTTGTATCAGCAGCACTATTTGTATCAGCAGCACTATTAGTATCAGCAGCACTATTTGTATCAGCAGCACTATTTAAGGCTGACCTGTGACCCAACAGTCTATAAACTTCACCCTGTAAACTGTCACCAAGGCCCAGAGGGGGAGTAGAAGTAGAGTAGCTCTACTTTTTCTTTAACTTCGGCGCTAGGTGGGGTGGATAATTAAGGCCAAGCCGGGAAAGAGAGGCGGTACCCACTGTACAGATGATTGGGTGGGCCCCAGGGACGTTCTGGACGGGTGCGGAAAACCTCACCTCCACCGGGATTCTCTCCCCGGACCGACCAGCCCGTAGCGAGTCGCTATACCGACTGAGCTGTCCCGGCCCAAAGTATACTATAGAAAGGATTAAAAAGTGCAAAATTTTAACAATTATCTAACGTTCGATATCTTCTCCGTATTTTAAAATCGTAGCATTTCTGGAAGAAGTTAATTAAATACATATCGATTGTTGGATGTTTGCCTGCAGTTCCTACTGTAGCAAGTTCTCACCTATACCCATTCACCGACGTAGCCTGCACAACTGTAGACAAGTGTGCCAGTAAAGTGCCCGTTATTCTTGCCCGATTGTAGCTGAAATCTGAGTGTCGTGACGAAATGCAAGGTAACTGTCAATATGAGGTTCTTCGCAACTCCATTTGGCTGTCAATGGAGAAAGCCTGGACTGACACAGCCCAGCTATCAGGCTTATCTTCATCAGCTGTCCTATGCGAACACTTCAAGAAAGGAAACGTATGTACACCGCAGCAGTTTCGTGCGTTCTGACGTCATGCCACTCGAATGGCGATATGATGTCGCCAGCAACACAAATTACATCGGTCCTCAAGTGCCAAATACTCTTGCTCGATTCTATCCAAATCTGAAGTGCCTCGACAGACTTTCATAACCGTCTCCAATATCAAATTTGCGCCAACTACTTGCAACATTATTGTAGTGGCCGTTATACGCTGTCCACTATTATTTAGTAGGGTGTCCGAGTTTGGGTGGAGTCGAAGTTGGCTGCCACCAAAATGTACGCGTAGTTGCCTTCCTAGGCTGTACTCACCGAAGCGAAGCGACGGAGAGTTGAGTGGGATATTTATCGGCAGATAGAATGCGCCGAACAAAGTTCCTGCTAGTCATGTACTACGCTCACTTCGTCAACATCAACTGGCTTTATTCACAGCTATTTTGGGTCTCAAAGGCCTATCGCCTGTTACCAGCTTGTGGTCAAAATTCTCCTGCAACGTGCCACTGAGGTGATCACTTGGAAGCTGTTACCTTGACGAACGCCGGAAGCCAAAGACGCTTCTGCGTAGCAACGGCGAGTTAATAAAAGGTACAAGGACCCCACCCTAACCACGCCACCATCAAAGACCTTGATACAGATCTTCATACAGGCTGTGAAGATCATGCGATGTGACAAAGCGTCGCCTGATCTTTTGCTATGCAGAAACGTTGACTTCACGTTCCGCTTCGCGTGCGAATCCCATGGCGAGACAATATATGTACAGTACGAAAATATAAAATCAAAACTTAAAAAAAAGGAAAACCCCATTGCCCCAATCATTCATTATATTACAACCAGTTTTTACGTGTTTTTAAATAAACGAATTGTATCCGACTGTAATAATAAATAAGCTGATATTCATTGATTTTATAGAAAGTTTAGGACATTTTTGTAACATTCGGCGTTTTCCTTGTGCGTTTTGACAGACTGTTCGGATTCCTAATATTCTTACAAGTTAACCTGAAGACGCTTGCGACGGCGATTGAAACAGGTTGGTGATGAACAGTGTGTGACAAACACATTATACACACGTGTACTTGTTGGTCGTATTGCGTAAAATCGACTATACTTTTAATGCATGGATATGGAACATAATACGTATAAAATTCCTTGCAAATTCAACTGGAAACTTTGACAGTTTCCATCTATAGCTACGACTAACACAGATAACCTGCCAATATTCGATCCATAAGTTTTAAAAGAGACAGCCTGATAGATGTTATCAGCAAAGTACAACGCTGAAGTACCAACCGAAACATAGGTAACCCTTGACTGCTTCATGAAGATGGTCTTCGACAATCACTGCCATCAGGCGCAAGCAGATTACCCGCATGGGACAGAGTGTATTTTGTGGGAGATTTCCTAGGACAAGTTTGGTTCTCCCGATGGTAAACTTTATCGTGTGCCACTAGTTTTGTACACAGATATACAAACGTTTCGGTTACACCTGCCCCCTGTATACCATAAACATGGAGGTACCAGACCTTTATATTTGTCTTAATGTACCAAGCCACAGGCCGTCTCTCTTCAGGAGAACGTAGTCTTGGGATTTTATAGCAATTGAAAGTGTATTTCCTAATTTCAGTAAACAGCCCTAGTGTATTTTAATGTCGTGTTCATGACGTTTGGAGGAAAATAACCTTTAACACGAGCATCACAATCCAACGCATCAACACGTGTTCGCAGGTCCTGAAGGTGTGGGATGCTGATGATCAATGCTGTGTGCAGACACTTACCCTCAGTTTCCCGTCCTTTAGCGTGCTCGGGAAGGTGGCCGAGTTCAGCATCCGGTCGTTGTACCCTGGCCCCTCATCCGGGGCCACGCCGACGCCATCTGTCTCCGGGGAGACTGCTAAGGCTGATATGTGGCAGCGAGATAAGCTCCTGGTGGTGTGCTGTGACAGTGTTGCTGTCCTCAGGGTCCAAGCCGCCAGGGATCGCGCCACTCCACCCCCTCTACCCCCACCTTCCCGCGAACATCATGCCTCCGTACCCTCGCCCTGGACTGCAGCGGACGCCAGGGGCATCATCACACCGGAACTGCCATTGTCACTTGAGCAGTCCGACTCAAGGTACACGACAACAACTCATACTTACTTCTGTGTGTCAACAGTTGCTGCTTCTCCTTTTTCATCTAATTTCGTCACCCTTCGTCCTCTCACTCCTGCTGTGACCCATTTTCGGGAGCGATCACCAACATTACGAGCAGCGGCTACTAATTTCGTCATGTCTGTCCGTCTAGAACACCACGGCTCCTAGGGACGGGTTTTCGTGACGGTCTTTACTGGGGACTGTTAGTAAATCTGTCGACCAGAAACAAATTTGATTAAAATCGGACAAATACAACAGATGCTATGCGAAAACCAGCGCGCATTTGTATTAATATCTCGCTGTTTGCCAGAGAAATACAAGGCATACGGTACAGCCGAAGAGGCCGAACAAAGAGTGAACTGCCGGCGACACAATACAGCCCCGCATAAATGAAATTTTCTTGCTGTATAATCAGTAAACAAAACAAAAGGAGCCCAGCGTCATCCTGTACGTATATACCACGTATGTTACCTCATTATCGCACTTCACTCCTTTAGAGGAAAGAACGAAGGCTGCTTGTTTGGGCATGTCAACTTCTGGACCTGTTGACGGATTTTCACGAAACATGGTACGAATTTTATTCTACTAGAGGGCACTCGAAGGCCATATTTATAACTTCCCACAAACAATAATACAAATATGGCGAAGTCGCGAACTCGTGAGACCGGAGCGAAACTAACGCCAATTTTTCTCTCATCAAATAATGTTTAGTAATAGATGTTGTGAAAATATGCAGCTTCTGTGCAGATGTTTCATTGAATGTAAAATGAAACAGGAAGGCATTAGATTTTTATTTTGTTTTCAGTTTGATAGCGGCAATGAAGGAGACACCAAGTTAGGCATGTTAAATTTGGTTCGGAAACATATCATAAACCAACCACACGTTTTCTCTTAAATACTGATCACAGCTTCAAATATGCCGATGATGTTTTGTTGCATTTATCTTATTTATTATTTATGTCAAATTATAGAACAGAGCCCCCCAGCACTGACGACGCTGTGAAACTTCAATTTCATATTCGACATTTGACACACACAGACTCTGCACTTAGGCACTGAAGTCTCCACCCAAAAACCGGGGGCAGCTTAGTCAGTACAGCGTCTGTCAAAGGGCTGTTCGGTCTGGGGTTCGAATCCCGACAAGGATACATTTTTTTTTCTTCCAAACCGGCCAGACCGGCTCCGGGGCCCACCCAGCTTCCTATTCAGTGGCAATCGGGGTTCATTCCCGAGTGGTAAAGTGGAAGAGGCGTGAAGATGACCACTCACCTCTATCAAATGCCGAGGTTAGGGATGGTCGCCGCTATACTGCTAGTCCCCTTTATGCCTTGATGGTGTGAACTGGAAGACCTTTACCTTGTTACAACAACGGTACATACAGATGCGCAGAAACGACCTTGTATGCACTGTACATTGCATACTTTTCTGGTTTTCTTCTTGTCATTCTTCGACTGATCCCTCTTGTTTCGTTCTGTATTTTCCCTTGATGCCTTCCAGTTTCTGAGCGCAAACAATCCAAATCCGTAACTCTGTCTCACCTGTATCAGTCAGCTGCAAGCTGCCAATGTTCCAGCCAGTCACACATCCAAGCTGCAACAATATGGAAGTACGTCATATTTCTCAGTGTTTTATCAAGTGCAGACATGTGGTGAGGTGGATGTGTAGTTTCACACATTGGCAGTAGATGGAGGTGAATGGTCAGCTTCACGCTCCGGCCGCTTTATCCTCAGCCCAAGTTGTATAGGGTGCTCTGAAGAAGAGACTTCAAGACCAGAATGGAACACGGATTGCTCAGTCGTCCAGCCTCTTCCTGATAATTACATTAATCCGCCTCATAGCAGCGAAGACTTCGGGCCCAAATTTACGTTTCGAAAGTTTTCGTAATTCAAGAACTGCAGCGGGTCTATGCAAATATTATTATTTTTGTTCGATTCAGTCTTCTTTTACAAGCAATTCTTTAGCATTAATGCAGTAGCGACATAGAATTTTACCACCAAACTGGCAGAATGTCTGTTCTGCTGTGATGGTACCTCACTCATACTCACAAATTCTATTCAACGCACCATTTAGGAGATCCTCCCGGTCGTCGGATATCACGCCACCGCGCGACGCACAGAGTCTGCGCAAGGCAGCGAGTCTGCACGGCCTCCATGCGCTGAGAACCAGGTACGAACGTGAGCAGCACAAGATGAAGCACCTTGTGCTGCAGGGCGCACCTCATCTGACCCTTCAGCTCTGGGACCTCCAGGACATTCAGTTTTCGCGGGAGTTGCCTATAACACAACGCATGCGTGATCGCCGCCTGGACTTGTCCAACCCGGACAAAGTATTGGCAGCCAGACTGCCATCAACTCCCGGCAGTAGCAGCAGGACGTCAAGCAACGCTACCAGCGTCAGGTCCGGCGTCGGCAGACACCTGACAGTCCCGTTCTCCAGCAACAGGAAAAGTAAATCCCCAAGGCAATGAAAAACTCAACTTATTAAGTTAGCTGCCTCAACAAATCTACAATACCGAGTACCTAACCGCAGAAACCTACTGCTTTCAAGCAGGCATCGTCTTTACCCTGAGGTCGAGCCACAGTTCAGGATAGGCGCCCGCTTCTCACTGTGCAGCCTCTGGTTCAATCCCAGATAACAATGTGAGATTCGTGGTGGATGAAGTGGCATTAACCTTTTAAAGCCTACCGGTTACATGATGCACCAACAAGTTTAACATTCAACAACTGTTCGCTCTGCCCACACTGCATTTATGTGTTTTGTATTTATGTGAGAACAAACAGCGACTTGTGCCACTTACAGCATAAACTGATCGGCTTTTATAACCGAGATCCAAAGTGTTCACTGCGCGGTACGGACTGGGTCTTTAAATAAAGCAGTCTGCCATTCACCTTTAAAGGGTTAAAGCAGGCTTCGCTACTAGTTCCTCTAGTTTTCCTCTGTCACAGCCTCAGTCTTTAAGTCCGTGGCTTCATCTCTCCTCCCTGGTGCTTGGCTCTTCACTGCCTAAAGGAATTAAACACTGTCCTTCCTCAGACTTGTACCAAGATGCTCTGAATATTCACACTTAGTAATTTAGGGGACACTCTTTTCAAGTTTAAGGTTGACGCACAAGTTTGAACTTGCATGTCAACCTTAAACTCTGGTGTCACTGAACAGGACTTTTGTGGACACAGTCCAATTTACTTTGAGCACGAAAAGGAAACCTGCATTTTATTAAATGCAGTTGCTGACATTTTATGTCCACACGCAATTTGAATGCCTTTTTTACAAAAGTCCACGTGAATTGTGTAGGATACATGTATGTGAACCGTTGAATGAGACTTACATGGGCTTTGCGCCCTTCTGGAATATTATGCAGTGCATGGTTGTAATTCCTTACTGACGTTCTGGGACAACCTATCGGTCTCATCTTCAAGATTCGAGAAATCCAAGACAGGTTGTTCTGAAACGTTGGTTAGGAACTTCTGCCATGTACTGTGTTATATCCTAGAAGAGCGCAGACAGCATTTACTGTGATGCAGAAGTCTGAAATCACACAATGCTTACGTGGATTATAAGTGAAGGAGATTGACTGTTGCAGTACTGGAAGTCAGTGTTAACCTTCTACTGTACCTTTATAATTTTCAGGTCAGACATCTCCATTATGTTGATAAATATGAATATAGGTACATAAATATGAATATATAATATACAGTCTAACACAACTCAATTGATTCATAGACCCAACGTGCGAAAGATAGGTCTATTTGACGAGGAATCTACACCCATATTCTGAATGAGATTTCCTGCACCAATACAGATAAAATTCTCAATATACTATCCTCTCCCACAGGACCAAAACACACATCAGCTACCAGCGCCCAAAATGTAAGTACCAAAAGCACATAAAAAGAATTTAATAAAAAATCCATAATTTTTCAAGAACATGATTTTGTTATAAAGGTGCAGATAAAAAACAGAAACCTCTGAATGAACTGGTACCCAATATAAAAACATTAATGCATCCATAGACCCAGCACTACATCCTCACATGCAAGATAAGCCACTGTTTCAACGAAGGATTCGCTACAATATCTAAATAAAAACTGGTCTCAGAAATAATATAACCCACTGTATCCACATCACACTCCATTATTTTAATACCCTTTAATATTAATTTTAATATTCACTTTATAATTTTAGTATTCATAGTATAATTGAATCACACTTAACTCAAAATCCTTACACCTTAACACATCATTTTAACACCCTTTAATGGTAATGTTTCTTATATTCGTTGAACCACATTAATTTTAATTTTGCAATATTTTAAATACGTAATGCAAGATCTCACAATCTATAATAGTACTGTAAATTGTATACACTGCCTTCTTAAGAAAACAGAGTTCAGGCTCAAGATGGCTCTGAAGGAAGGAGCCGAAACATGTAGCTGGAAATAATAATGTAAAATAAATATTTTAACAATAACCATTGATTAAGTTTTTTAGACTATATATTATATATCCGTATTTATATACATATATTAGTATTCTACTGTACTGTTCACTTAAGGTCAGTAAGGAATACCAGGCATTATAAAGCAAAAATGGAGAAACCATGCAGGTTTCAAAGCATTCTACCAAAGGGCTGCAGTACTCTACAGTGGATATGGGCTGTGTCACAGTACATGCATTTAACTGACAGCTGCAGAGAGACAAAATAGTTTTTACTTTGTTGTCTTCATTTGCTTCCATCTGCATTACAGCATTTTAGTTTCATTTTGAGTGACTGTACCTCTAAACACTGTGGCAACATAAGGCTGTGAGCTCTGTTTTGTCAGAGGTCACATTTCATGTTGCATACAAACTGTAGTAAATCTCTACAATAAAAGACACTTACAAACTTCATTTAAAAAGCTGTTTTTTGTAAACACTACCGACATTCATGGCATGTATTACCCTCAGGGCTGATGACAGTATGGCCAACTGTGCACTTTTAATTATACCGTTATGTATTCACATACAATGGGATATCATCAGCGACCTTTTCCAGTTGTAAATTCAATTTCTCCCTAGAAACAACAACCTCCTTAGCTTCTGACTTCCTGTGACTGCAGGGTGACAAAAGACAGTTCTCCTTACATGACTATATTATCCTCATTTAGGCTATCATGCCTGTTCATGTGTCAATTTGACAGCATTGTCATTCAGGTAAGATGTATGCCTGTGTGTGGTAAGTTGCTCCTGGAAATTACTGTTCACCAGCAATTCATGTGGCGTCAAACAGCTGACATGCAAACTGAGACAGAAACAAAATCATTCTTTTGCATCTGAAGATTAACACCAGATTACACAAATTACACATCAACAGACTGATATGCATTGCAGGAATATCACAGTATTATTTAAAGAGAATGAAGAAAACCCCACTATAGGATGGACACTAGATGAAGTAATCTTCAATTCTACAAATTCAGGAAGTTGCAAAACATCCACGTTATACATAAATTCCGAGATAAAATATTAAAAAAATTACAAAAATTGGGAACAGTTCTACAGGACACAGCATTTAAGTACTTCATGTAATTTTAAGAATTATCAAATTTAGGAAGTTCATTAATACACAGTCCTATACAAAATACAAGCAAGTTTTCTAGGTCAAAAAGTTGCATATGTGTTGTGTAAAAGATGTTTTTTAATATAACATTTGAATAACACATAAATGGAATAAATCACCTTAAAATTTATAAGTTCTAGAAACTGCAAAATTTTAAAAGTTTCCAAATAATTCAAGATCACAATAAAATAACTTTTAAAATTTCTAAGAAAAAACACACAAAAAACAAATTCTGGAGGGAAAAATATTTTTAACATTAATAAAATCCTGTAAGTTCAATATATTATAAAATTTTATAAATTTGACAATATTAACAGTCCTTACTACTGAATAGACTTAAATATTTGAAGCTACAACTAAGTAAGAAAAATTCAGAAAACTTAGACATGAAAGCTTGAAGTGTTTTAATATCTTTAGAAATTTAAAAGATCGAAAATTCAAAGAGGAATTAAAATAACAATGAGCAGAAGTATTCCAAAATACTTCAACATTTGTACGCATTAAGAAAGTTCACACAACCTAAAAATTTTGATATTGCAAAAAGTAAAAGAATGTAAAATATTTCAACCAATATACAAATACTAAATATTTAAGGAACTTCCAAGTCATGATTTGAGATTTAAAAAAAATTGAGATTTCAGAGGTTTATAAAATTTTAAATATTCTAGAGTTACCAAAATTTTGAATACTTAAAAAATCTGAAGTTTTTAATGTTTAAAAAATCAAAACCTTTAAAACTTTCACAAATTCAGAATATTACAATTCCTCAAAGACTTACGTAATTTCAATAAATTAAAATATTAAAAAAAAATCATCTTCAGCCAGAGCAGACCAAGCTTTTCGAGAAAGAAATACTGTTGAAGAAATCAACATTTATGCCTTGTGAACACAGAAATGTGTTCCAAGTCAAAACAGCCCCCTACCAAACGTATGAATAAGTTATAAATGTATGCATTTAACATCCTTTGATTTGACTTGATTTGGAGAAAATGTTTCAAGACCGTTTTTTTTTTTAATACAAGTGCAGTTTACACATTCATAATGCAGTAGTTAATGCCAAATAATTATAGAACATCATATAAGCATGCTTACCCATCACTCAAATCCACCTGTTCCTGTCCCTATTCTATTGTCAGTTTGCAATGCAACTCAAGGTTTGCACACTGAAGACTCAACTATGACAGGGACTTGAATGCAACTCCTCAAGGTCCAGGGCAGATATATGGATGTCTCAGTGTTGTTACAGAATGGGTTTATGCCAAATCTGTGGATAACCACACACAGCTTTGATGGACTAGTTGACACTTGTATACAAGGACACTTCTGCTTTACTAATTATTCACTCTTATACTGTCATGTCAACCATCACTGCTTGTCACATAATTTAGTCATAATTACCAGCACAGAGTGTCACTGCAGGCGCACTGATCACATACCCACAAATTCCTCAAAAAAACATGTGTTTCATTTCAGTACACTAACTCATTATGCATTGCATTCATTTACCAGCCTATCCCCTACTTGTTCCCTTTCCCGTATAACTTTTATAAACCAGGTGGCTGTATGCCTTAATGTAACCCAGTGCTGCAGTACGTATAATGCTCCACTGCTACACCGCATCTTCGACTGATGGAATAAAAACTTGAGCTCTCGACTTGGTTTCTCTGGAGGAACAACCATAAGAACAAAAGTCACTGCCAGTTTTAGATTACCCAACTAACCAACTCCATAGGGCGGCCCTTCCTGAGATGCTAATGGGTCCTCAGATAGTCAAGCAACTCCCAGCATATTATGGAACCCGAAGGTTCATTACTGCATTTACAAGAGCCACCTGTTCCTATCCTAAGCCAGTTCATTCCAGTCCATGCCTCCTCATCCCATTTTCTGAGAGATCCATTTTAATATTATCGTCCTATCTACACCTAGGTCTTCCAAGTGGTCTCCTTCCCTCAGGACTCCCCACCAAAATCCTGTATGCACCTCTCCTCTCCCCTATACATACTACATGGCCCACCCATCTCATTCTTCTTGGTTTGATCATCTGAGTACTATTTGGTGAGGAGTAAACACTAAATTAAACAACTTTAACTAACAATACTTAATCTACCATAACCTATCAGAGCACAACCTAATATAATACAATCTATCATATGTTAACCTTGCCTAACACAACTTAACATAACAAATCTAACAAAACCTAATTAATCTAACCTAACTTACCCCAAACTAACTTAACTACCCTCAAGCATACCAAACCTAAACTAACATAATTAAACTACTATTAACCCAACGTGACCTACCTAACCATAAACTAAACACACATAATTGTGACCCTCCATATATCAAGTTTCTTTAGGCAGAATTATTATGATTTACATCAAGCCACACAAAAAGTAGCAAAAAGAAACACATGTGTTTCTTTTTGCATTAAATTTAGACATAAATAAAACTTTATTATGCATTATGCCCTGCACGCATTCTTGACTGTGCATGCCCATTAGCTTGGAGCTTAACAACACTTCACTTACAAATTCTACAGGTTTAGGATGTCAGCATAAAACATCTGGTGCTGGCATAACTAAACTCAGTGTCTTATCAAACAAGAGGGTCTGTTCTGTGCTATATACAGAAAGTCAATAAGAGGATGATAACACATTTATCAGCCTTATCTGTTCCCAGCTGCCAACTGCTGATTCCAGTCACTTTCACAGAAATTTCATCCCCTTAAAAGCAGTTCCAATTACCAACATAATAACTCACGTAAACCACTCATGTACAAGAATTCATAATGGTAAGGCAGATACTGCACTCAGTAAGGGATTAAAATGGAACACATATCTACCACAGAAGTGCAAGCATTGATTTACAGTGAGATGAGAAAAATGATGTGCTTGAACATGTAAGTAGATGAATGTGATAACATGTGCATGTGGTGCTGACAAGGATAAAGTAGAGCATAAGTGAATCACAACAAGAACTAAATTGAAGAAAACTCTTCTCCAAAGTATATTGACAAAATTTGAAACAAGGTTCTTCTGTTAAATGTAGTGGTGTGTAGTTTCTGCAGCTCTTGCACAGTCTAAATGTAGTGGTGTGTAGTTTATGTAGCTCTTGCACACAGTCTAAATGTAGTTCTGTGTAGTTTCTGCAGCTCTTGCACACAGTCTAAATGTAGTGCTGTGTAGTTTATGTAGCTCTTGCACACAGTCTAAATGTAGTTCTGTGTAGTTTCTGCAGCTCTTCCACACAGTCTACATGTAGTGCTGTGTAGTTTATGTAGCTTTTGCACACAGTCTAAATGTAGTTCTGTGTAGTTTCTGCAGCTCTTCCACACAGTCTAAATGTAGTGCTGTGTAGTTTATGTAGCTCTTGCACACAGTCTAAATGTAGTTCTGTGTAGTTTCTGCAGCTCTTCCACACAGTCTAAATGTAGTGCTGTGTAGTTTATGTAGCTCTTGCACACAGTCTA
>Ga0123357_10009759_pt1 | contig 12134 bp, 6 predicted proteins | sample TergutEmb28metaG_FD_89873 | JGI IMG/M metagenome (GOLD analysis project Ga0123357, IMG submission 89873) | Embiratermes neotenicus P4 segment gut microbial communities from Petit-Saut dam, French Guiana - Emb289 P4 | ecosystem: Host-associated > Arthropoda: Insects > Digestive system > Gut ...
AAATGTTATTCATATGTATAATCTGCTGTCTGTATTCATTTGTGTGTCTTTGTACTTGACTCTCTCTGCTTGTTAACTACAGCCTTATCTTTGTGTTTGTTGTTAACACAACGGGTTTGATCCCGCTTGTATCAAACATTATCATGTACTTGACTCGGAATCATCTTGTAAGTTTCCGAACATTTATTACACTGTTACTTGTATTACTCTTGACATGTTCTATATTCCGTTTTATTGTTATTGTGGATTCATGGAACGCAAATAAAATACTATACAATACAATACAATGGTCATCTTTTTTTGAAAATAAAACAGACTTGAAAGAGAGTGACCCTTTATCACCAATATTATTTAATTTGGCATTACAAAAAGTCATACAAAGTATAAAAATGGTTCCTAGTGGGATAAAGATTGGTAGAGAACTATTGAATGTATTAGCATATGCAGATGACACTGCATTAATTGGAAAAAATGAAATAGAAATAAGAAAGCTTTTTGCAGAAATGGAAAACATTGCCAGAAAGTTTGGACTACAGATAAACCAAGAAAAGACAGAACATGTGATAGTGGAAAGGAAAAGCAGTTTAAAGAAAAATAAAATAGGACATTTGAAAATAAAAAATTACAAATTTAAAAGAGTGGAAAATTTTAAATATTTAGGAGTTATACTTAATGAAGATAACAATAACCAAGTAGACTTGCAAGAAAGAATAAAAAATTCGAACAAAACATATTTTATGCCACAAAATTTTTTTAAAAATAAAAACATACCAATGAAACCAAAATTAAGACTAAAGAACACTATGATAGAAAAAGCGTTAACATAGACACTAGCAACTTGGACACTAATAAAGACAGATAGAAAGCAATTGAATGTTTTTGAAAGGAAAGTGTATAGAAGAATTTTAGGCCCAGTATATGACAATGAAAAGGAAAATTGGAGGATATTAACCAATATAGAAATGTATGCAAGTGTTGAAAAACCTACTATAATAGAGACAATAAAGTTAAATAGATTATGTTGGTTTGGGCATGTATAGGGAATGGAAGAAAATGGAATTCCCAAAAGAGTATTATATATGAATTTGGAAATAGCAAGATTGAGAGGAAGACCAAGAAATAGATGGCAAGATGAGGTGAGAGAGGATGGATGAATAGTTAATGGAGAAGAGTGGCAGGAAAAAGTACATTAGAGAAAGGAATGGAAGAAGCTCCTGAGAACGGCAAGGAATCGTCACATTCTGCATATGCCAAAGAAATGAATGAATGAATGTTAAGAATATGGATTAATACAAGGTTAATTCAGATAACAATGGTAAGGACACTAGATTAAAGTTCTAATCTTCATCAGACTACAATTAAATTGTCACTGTATCAGAGAGGTACCTACCATATGGGCATTAAGATTTTCAATAGTCTTCCTTTTCATATAAAAGATATGTGTCATGTTATTAAACAGTTTAAATTAGTTTTAAGGAATTTTATTTATTCAAATTATTTTTATTTTAATTACAATAGTATCTATGATCTCGGTTGGTTACATAAAATATTTCCTTTTATAATTACTTTACTTGTAACCTTTCAATATATTTAAATGCATATCATGTCCGTTCTTACCAAATTTGTTACTTCCATCTTATAATATGACTTAATTCTTTGTTTAGATGCATATAATATCTAATTCTGCTCAATATATTATATTCACAATAGATGTCTTCCAGCTTTTTGCAGTTTGTACAATCTTATAAACACATACATAATTTAATTATACTGTATTAGTATTATTATATTATTTGTATCTTCTTTTACTGTTATGCTTCTTCTTTGGCTGATTTTTTTCTTTTTCTAATGTCTATGACAACAGTAATCGGTATATTTGTAATTTTTGACCCGTTCTATATCCCGTGCTTTTATATGTAACCTTTTGTGGATTAACTGAATGTGAATAAAGAAAGAATGAATGACTGAATGAGAGCCGTTGGCTTACATCACCCCCCAGTGGCCTGGAAATTACATCCATGGTGCATGGGGGTATTTGTGATGTGATGTATTAGATGAGGACTAATCATGTGACACATTAATATACGAACCTTACTTCACCCAGTGTTATCATGATATGATAAGTGAATGCATGTTTGATGCTAATGAATAAATGTCATTATAACGGGGTCAAAAATGCTGTTACATAGAACAGAATTCATGGTGGATCACACTGCAGCAATAACTCAGTGTGCTGAAAGCACACAAAGAAGTTTCATAATCATAGCCTGCTAATGCCCCAGAACATCAAAATTACCTTAGTTTTTTATAATACTTTCCTACAAAAGGGAATAGTCATGCCACATGGTACCTTAATTCTTATTTCATTATTTCGTATTCAGAAATGAAAGGAGAGTATCAAACAAACTGTTAATGACTGAGACTAAATCAGAAACTGGAATAACTAGTCAATGAGGTTCCTTGATTTATGTAACTCTTCAATCCCGGTCTCCGTGCACCACACAATTTTTAAATCCTCACATGTTGCTGGACTCTGCAAATGATACTGCATGAGTACATTTTAGGGTAATCTAAATTTAAAATGCCTCTGTCTGGGGCAGAAGCTGGAATTTAACTCTTCATTGACACTTGTAATGAAATCCCAACTCCTGCCCAGGAAAAAGGAGTTTTAAATTTCAACTACCCAAAACACTCTCAGGCAGTACAGGGCACAGAGGCCAGCAACATGTGAGGGATAAAAGACTGAAAAATATACCGAAAAATATACCGAGGCTGGTGTTGAAGGATTACATCCCAGTTTCATTCAAGAGTTCATTTTATTATCATCAGACACTAAAGTTATTAATGCTGTGGGACATTTGATAACCTCAAGGTCTAATCTGTTGGCAAAATGCTCCACTTTGAAGGCTTTTTAGAAATGTGGAACAGTATAAAAGAAGAAGGCTTTATTCAGGGAAGCAGGGGCAGGAAATTTTAGGCTTAATTTTAATGAAACATTTTGATACTTTCCTCACAATTTTGACTCAAGTCCTAGTTATCAGAAACAAATGGATATGTTATCTCACCTGATGTCACCACTGATGACTGTATTAGGAGATGAACCCAGCCCATGTTGGGGTGGGCTTTGAGATGGCTCTGGTGGTGGACACGTAAGGCAATCCATCTCTCGGTTGTCTGGGGAGCTGATGTTAAGGTCACCTGTTCGATAAAGATGTCTTTCCCCGGGTTTGTGTTCAGGTGCTGCCACAAAATATCTGCAAACATTCTCCTGAGTTAGTAAGATTAACACCATTTAGAGATAAGCTTCACCTGTCAAGGGTCCAAAAATTTTACAAAACATGTAATTGACTATGTGCAGCATACCAAAATTTTACAGAATTCTATGGTCACGCTTCCACAAATGTCCTAAAAGTTGTCTATCAGTAAGGAAGGATATTTTACATTTCAATTATATATTCTGACAAATAAGAATGCATTATGCTGTTGCAGAAGTACATGCTAGACCAAACTCACAACTAATCTGCGTGACTTGCCTTTGAATTCTAAGATTTCTGTACTAACTAAATATGGAGTTCAGAATAGAACTCACGAAGTGTAGTTTTCTTTTACAGATATTTCCAGTTGTACACATCTACTATGGTTGTTTTATCATTTAATTACATATATATATATATATATATAATTTATCACTTAACCTCAAATTGGTCTAATAATATTTCTCTGACGATAACCTAATATATACTGTATTACTTAGCACAGATTCTGTGTATGTTAATTATACATTATTATATTTTCCTGTCTTAGGGCTTTGGCAAACTAATACTTACGTGTCAGGTTTTCTTCTGTATTAACATTCTTTGCACATAATTTATTTGTAATGAATAATAGTCATTTTACAAGTGTCAACATTTACTTACATAAAATGGTTCTCCTCATCCCAAGCCAGGATCTGAGTAACTTCAAACCTGCCCTGAGTAAGAGGTATGATTCTTTTGCTAGCAACCTCTATGTGACACACATGCTTATAGTTGCCATGTTCCCCCTCCAAAACTGGCAGGCGTGCCAAACAGTAGTTGCCATCAGAACTGAATAGTGGTGCATCATATAGTTCCACCCATCCATTGGATTCTGCTTCACGTTTTACTGTCTAAAATTAAGAACAAGAATCAGAATACAAACGGGTGGAAACCACATCATACTGGCATTGAAATCAACTGTGGTGTAGTAGCACCACTAACATTTAGCTCACTGACAGCTGTATACCTTGAATACATTGTATTACTTTACTGACAAGGACCTGCTGACAGTCACTTTGGGTTCAACAAGTGAGTGCTGAAGTGATGGCATTCAAGTTCTACAAGGAACAGATGACAGCATGAGATATGTAAGGACATGTAATTGTAAATTTGACACAGCTGTAGGTGGCAGCATCACCTAATCTCAATTTGAATACGAGTCATTTAAAGGATGACAGTGTCCTGTTAACAGTCTTGTCACAGATTTTAACCAGAGAGAGACAGACAGAGAGAGAGAGAGAGAGAGAAAGAGAGAGAGAGAGAGGGGGGGGGGGGGGGGGGAAAAAGAGGAGGGGAAGGAAAAAAAAAAAAAAAAAGAAAAGAAGAAGAAAAAAAAAAAAAAGGGGAGGGGGGGGGGGGGGGGGGGGGCAGACAGAGACAGGCAGAGAGACAGACAGACAGAAAGACAGAAGTGTCTTATTTCATGATGCTAACAATTGTTAAAATTATATAATGATAGTGGTAGATGAAAGAATGGTAAGCATGGAGCACTGATGAAATGAGAGTGACAAGGGAAAATTTAAATACTCGTACACAAAAGAAACCTGTCCCATTGCCGCTTTATCTACACCATATCTCACACTGACTGCCCTGGAAATGAATACAAGGTTCTGCAGTGGGATGCTAGTGACCAACTGCCTGCACCTTTTCAGGGCATTCAGTTGCAACAGTTCAGCAGTTCTGTTTAGTGAGATTCCTGGGTCAAGAAGTATCACCTTCCTCTGCCAGAGTACTAACTACTAGTGTTCCAGACATGTTACATCACAGGCGATACAGATAATTGAGCCAAGAAAGGAATCATTCTTTAGGTTTGTACAGATCCGATAACAGCCTTTCAAACTTTTTCTTGCCTACTGTAAGGTTATCCTTGATTGCTACTTTGCCTCTCAGAAATATGTGAACTATGATCTCACTGCATGTATAACAGCTTTCCCACCACGACTTTTACTACATGAAATATTACACACATGTAACACTGCAGGCTGTGTGAGAAGTGACAACGTTCAGGTATCTATGGGTGGAATGTAAAATTATTACAATGTGCGTGTCTGGCAGTCTTCCTCTTATAATGTTTGTTTTTAGGCAAGTGTCCACCAGTGTGGCATGCCTGTTATTATTGTTCCCTCTATCTATCGATTCTTCTGTTTCTTTACAGTAACAGCTTGAGAAACACTGAGCCGATATGCATTAAACATGATTATGGAGAATTTTATGAAAACTTATAAAGTCATTTCAGTTTTTATTCAGATCAGGTAAATGTTAACAATCACACTTTCCTGAAGTGCTGTTGCTAGACTACAAATAAACCTCAAACTGAATTTACAATAGTTACACCATGCACATTTCCTAACTAGTTACATATGTAAAGATTAATTAAACATATTACTATTACTGTTATTGTTATGGTTGCCCACTTTTTCTGTAACAGTGTGTAGGATTGGAAATACAAAATTACAGAGACTTTCAGTTGAGGTGTATATTTGGCTTACAAGTGATACCATGCAACAGACTAGCCAAGTACCAGTATTACTTCATAACACCGGTGTTTGTTCACCATACATCATGTCCTCATGTCTGATAGCAATCTAATCTTATGTAACTATTCTTTGTAAAGGTATATAAGCAGCTTTATCTTAGGTTTATAAAAATTATGTTGTAGATAACTTGCCAGTTGAAAGGTACGAATAATAATTATACTGACAAATCAGATAACTAACCAATAAAATACTGAAAAGAATACCATAATACTCACAAGGTTACAGTTCCACACTGGTCCTTGACAGAGTGAGATAATGGATATATTTTGTACACGGTTCATCCATATTACAGCTACTTGATGACGAACGAGCCATGTCACTGCTGTGAAGTAGTGGTCCCTTTTTAAAAGAAGATAACAGTACTGTTTCAAAGTCAATAGGACTATTCTTGTGTGTTGAAGTGTTGCAGGATATGAGACCTCTGGTAGTAGGCTACAAAGAGTTTGGAAGAAACTGCCATCCTCATATTCCAACAGAAGTGGGCCAACTTGGGAAACACCTAGGTTTTGTGTGTGTGTGTGAATAGCCAAGGGTACATAAAATCTGGGTGATTAATTTTTTCATGGTGGCACCTAATATCTATGAAACCTCAATATGGAACTTGCTTCATGTCACTCTTCTGGAACCTAGAATTCTGAGATGGTGCCTAGAATTTAGAACATTTGTGCACTTCTGTATATAGGGATGACATGGACACAGGACACCACAGGATTGACCAGTCATAACCATGGGTGTGGGAGATGAAACACTGGATGGAGCAATGACAATGTGGAAAATAACCCCAGAATGAGGGCAACTACACAAATCCAGGAACTCCTGTAAGGGGTAGAGGAAAATCATATCATAAATTGTTCTCAGAAAGAGTCTTTTTATGTTAATGATATTCCTTCAAGATTTTCTCTTGAATAAACCATCCTCTGCATTCATTTCTTAGGAGGGAGTCAATTTCTTTCACTTCCTTGACATAAAATGCATGTGCCTGGATTTCCTGCTTGCCAGGATACCGTCTCTAATTGCCAGATACAATAAGCCAGATTTATGCTATGTTCTGCTATGGATGACTAACACACATGGTAAAGAGGGACATGGTCTCAATGTAATGTCAAGGTCAGGGGTGTCCAGTCCTTTTTGGTGAAGGGCCACAGCCATTAATGTGGGCTGGTTCACGGGCTGCACACGAATGAGTCACGGTAAGTGGTATTAAATTACTGTGTAGTTTTTACAATATGTAGTTGGTACAGTAACCAGCTCCAGGTTGGAAAATATGGGGTTCGAATACCAGTACAGACAATAAATTTCTTCTTCTCCAAAAACTGTCCAGACTTGGGGCCCACCCAGCCTTCTGTTCAGTAGGTACCCAGATATTTTTCAAGGGTAAAGCAACCGGGGTGTGAAATTGACCACTCACCTCCCTCTAGTGTCAAGGTGAAGAATGAGTGCACCTATACTGCTGCTCCCTCTATATGCCTTCACAGCACAGAAATAGTAAAATTTTTCCTTTTATATGTGATTTCCAAATGTGGGCGTGGGCCACACATCATGTCTTGTCAGACTGTGGGTTTGACACACCTGGTCTAGGTTGTCCAACAGTCTATCTGAATAAGCTAAGCTCAGCATGCTTGCATGACTAATGTCTTCAGGTCTAGTTTGTCATGGACCACAGGAAACTGAAAGGCAATACTAACAAAGCGTATCATAGAAAACATTAAACTTCACCTCAATAACAAACAAGGTAGTGAGTTTCTCCCTGACCAGCCATGCAAGCCTGTCAGTCACATGAAAGCAAGATCTTTCTAAGAGTAAATATGGTATAAATATTGCTGCCATCTGGGATGTGATTTTGGGGTGTCCTGCCAGAAATGCATTGCCATTTCAGATCATCCTACTGCCTGTATCCTTTGGTGCCATAATTCAATGCCTGCAGTGTTCTTCAGAAGACCACAATATAAGTGGGGAGTGCATAACAGCAGATACAATTAAGATACAATTATATGGCATTCTGTATTTTTAACAACACACTGAGTGTTACAATTATATAACATTTGACACAAAAGGATTAATACATTCTTCAAGTTTTAAATATGATAACTTCTTGTATGTAGTATGGTAAATTAAGACTACTATTACTTCATACAAAGGTTTTGTTTTGTCTAAATCTTGATAGAGCTTTCTGTTTAATTTTCTTACTGTACCCACACCTGAAGGTGTACTTATTACTCAATGACCTATTGAATGGAAATGTATGGATTAATAACATGCTTTCACAACTCCTTACATTACAAAAGATGAAGAGAAAATTACAATATTCCTTTTCAGACCATACAAATCAATGCTGAACTTACCACTCTGCCTGTGCGTCATGTTTCAGAAGTGGTAAAGGTTTCAGGTCCACCTGTCTTAGCTCTGAAGGGCGGCTCAGATCCACAACCCACAAAGTTGCTGCTGGGTTCCTTGTTCCAGCCTGCAGCAACATGATATATATGATACATTAGGTCGATTATATGGCTCCTGCAGGCTAATTAAATCACAATTGCGAATTCAAGTAGCCAGAATTTTCAGTTCAATTTTGCAAGTTGTCCATTTCCAGTTGCAGAAAATCTTATGTTACTTGTTATTAATTACAAAATCGGTGAATTTAAGGTACCAATTTTCTTTTAAAAAGTGTACAGTTATTTCATTAATGATAGGTGCATGACAAACACCAGGCTTCCCAAGAACATAACACTGAACTTTGTTAATGCTTTTGTGGCTTTAAAGAAGAAGTCAAGAGATATTTCTGATATTTGTATTTTTCTGATGTCTTCCCTTAAGTTCATCATACGTGAAAGCAAAAATAAGCATCACTAGAAATAAGTTTTGAAGGTGTCACAGCTGGTTTGACACCAGTGATGGTCTTCTGGCTTTCTATAACACAGATTGTAACATGTTTATTCAGACATTGTGAAGGAATGCGCTGTCTCCATCTTTAGGGTGATAATTTTGTGCAAGTTCTCTGCCCCCTATCATTTCCATAGCTGTGATTGGACAAAATTCAAGAATATTCCCATACACTTAATGTATTACCTCCCACCACACACTTCAACATCAATCTGAAACAAACTCAGGTGCAATGAGGAAGGGGGTAGCACATTCCTCCAAAACATCAGAACAAATGCATTACACTACATGATGTAGAAACCTGGAAGGACCAACCTTTCAGTATAACACAGTTGTAATATTTATTGTTTGGAGACCACTGTAGTGGTAGTAAAATGAAAAGTACCTGATCAGAGATGCAGTTCGAGATTACCTTGGGATACCGCAGCTTGCGCATCTGTGGGTAACGCAGCCGCTCCTGTATGCGACCATACCATGGGTAGTTGAGTTCTCCCACCTGAGAGTCATTGAAGCAGGCATAGAGCAGAAACTGAGCATCAGGCGAAAACCAGAGGGCATTAGGAGACTTAAGAATCTCCTCTGTAACAAGCAAAAACCATGCATGTACAAGATACAGTTTTGTATCTGTGCTGAAATCCTGATACTTTTATTCGCTGATGAGGTTAGTGGCAATTAGGTGAATGTAGACAAGAGAAAAGCAAGTCTTGATGAATAAAATGAAACATTAGGAGACTCTGAGAATGACAAGGGTTTACAAAAGGCATATATTTTAAACATTATATAGTTGCATTTTACCCACAGATTGTATCGATGAGTTGCATATGATTTTACTACTCTCCTTAAACAATATTCACCAACCAACCCTTCACTGTAACAGACATTCGGTGTGTTTTTTGAGAGATTTTAAAATGTTGCTTAAGTGAATGTCATGTTTAAAAAGGTCAAGTAATTTTCGATGCATATGTCAAAATGTATAATATTAAATATTATCTTAATGGAGGATGTAAGAAGCTGAATTGATTCCATCTAGCTCAGTCTGACACAGTGGGGTGGTCTTATGAACATGGTAATAAAGTCTTCCGATACCTTGAAGTCAGGCCAGGCCCATAGGAGCATGTTGACCGTCTAAGTGATTATCGATTTCTGAAAGAAGATTCTGCTGAAAATGAAATATTCATATACGTAATGTTTTTATATTTGCTAAGTAAATGTTCCACTGGCCTCGCTTTTCAATTTCTCCGTGTCTTTAATGAAGAGGAATGAAGGTTAAATTAATATGATTGACCAATAGAGAATATTTTGCATTTTTCTCAGTAAAGTGTGTTGACCAGATGGTAAATGAAACCCAAGACCTTTAATTCTATACAGGAGTGCTCTTCATATGCATGTGTGTGTCTCAGAAAGAGTAAAGAAGTCCTCCTGGATAGCAGCAAGAGTGAAATTGATGTTTTCCTACAGATACTGATGAGACCAATTCCAGATTGAAGACAAACAAGTTATAAATATCTGTATGTTCCAATACACGGCTTTCAGTTACTCATGTATAACATCTGGCATGAGAGATTAGATAAGAAGTATAAACTAAACCTGAAAACCACAACATATTTTAGTTTCTGCCTGCTAATTTGACCATCTGTGCGACTATCGGTTTCTGTAGGAAGATTCTGCTCCCTGGAATCAGTTACTGTCTTAATTATCTTCTTGTATCGATAAATATAACTGTCTCTCTAATGTAATCAGATCACAAACGAGCATGAGGGAAATATATATACACCATGTAAAATGGGCAACAGCAGCATTCGCCTGGACATACCCTTACGTACAATACTGCCGTCAGTTTGGTCACTGGAGCTTCCTGTCGTGTGAATAGCGCCATCGTCATTCAACGGAGGGGTATCAAAACGTAACAGACGTAATAAAATCCAGAGGCGTAGTGATGACATTTATGTTTAAAACATAATAAACCAAGATGAGGGCTGTACAAATTCTGTTTGACATGGTGATGGTCTCCGCCAATTTAACGTACACAGGCATGACAGTTTTGACAAAGGTGTGTTACGAGCAGGTCTATTAATAAAATCTAATCTTTTTTTTTGGTGCTACTTACCAACGAGGCGCTGACCAGTAGATATTATTTCGCGTTGATATTGTGCATTCCGGTTATATGAAGTAAACGCAAAATACATTTGTTTTATGCCAAGGAAAAGAAAAAGTCTGTAAATTTTGACAAGATACGGCCTAAAAGTAACATAAAATGCAAGGAGACCTTTCAAATGAAACTCATTTGGGCCAGCCGGAGACGTGAGCGCCATTAATTTGGCGTCCCTTCAAACCGATATTCTTTAAAATTTTTCGGCCTAGGGTAGGGCTGATGAAAATTTTTAGGGCGCGTATTCAAAGTGCTAATCATTTTCGGAGAAATTATTTCGCGTCTGGAAACCTGAGTCTACCAGGACCATACATCCGATTATTACAGTAGCGTCTTAGCGCCCTTTATACATTGGCGTTCCGGGCAGCTGCGCGGCTGGCCCATCGCTTTGACCGGCCCTGATTTGGGTACATGTGGGTGGTTGATTCTGCTGCGCTGTCAGTGCGACTAGGCTTAAACTGTAACAAACGAATTGGAAAGGAAATGGAAGGAAGCACTAATAGCCTAACCGAGGTGACACACATGACGAAAACCACAGAACGCCAGTCAGGATAGCTTCTATCTCAGCAGCGAATAGAAATGGGTATCCCCCGAAAGCAAATCCGGAGCGCTACGTCTGGGCTAACCTGATCGGCAGTTCGGGGATTGTGCGGTCAGAAAGATTAACGGTTATTAAAAATAATTTTAGTGTCGCTGCGGTAGGCATCCCGCTGACACATTAACCAAAAGATTCCTTTGACAATAATACCACAGCTGCTTCTGGAACCACTAAAACATCGCAACTTCGATGTCTTCGTCCGCATCGAAAGAAGGCCCTCACCAGTGTGGCCCGCTCTGTCCAGGACACGTTGCTGTTTATGTTCTTAAAGGTACTGAACGTGGCATCACACAGCACAGCCCTTTCGCTGTGTTACGCCCATGTGCTTGCCTCCGTCAACAAAGGCCCAAAGAGTCATAGATTCAGGATGGACAAAGCTGCAAGGACGCGATAGTGCAGTGGTTCCAACAGCAGCCCATAGGAAGTAATTGCAAAGGCGATATATCAACTGTTGTAACAATATGACACCGTCTTCAGCGTCCATGGGCATTATTTCTGACGGCCTCCAATTCTTTCCCGAAAACAAACCCCGAACAGGTTTAGTTCAGAGGAGCCTCATATACTGAAATATACAAAACTTCGGATGTTAATACATCCATCCTCAGGAGCTTGCGACTTATTTGTTGAGTTATTTCATGGGTTGTATTGCTCTGGTTCGATGTGTGTTGTTGTTACGT
>Ga0123357_10009760_pt1 | contig 12134 bp, 5 predicted proteins | sample TergutEmb28metaG_FD_89873 | JGI IMG/M metagenome (GOLD analysis project Ga0123357, IMG submission 89873) | Embiratermes neotenicus P4 segment gut microbial communities from Petit-Saut dam, French Guiana - Emb289 P4 | ecosystem: Host-associated > Arthropoda: Insects > Digestive system > Gut ...
CGGGTATTTCAATCAAAACTAGGAGTATCTAGTAGCAATCAGTGCAACTTACACCACTTTCCACACACTGGGCACCTAAAAAAAAATACAAAAAGGGTTCAATCTTTTTCGGACACCCTGTATTTGATTAGCTTTTGATGCAATTACACTGGTAGTTAGGTTGCAATTCATAATCCCAGGTATTTTTCGTATTAAATTGCAGGTAATTTGTTTTATTGTAATTTAATGTTAATTGGTTTACTTTGAACCAATTATTAATATCCCCAAATATGTTATCAATTTTTGTTTCAAAATTTTCTAAATTTGAGCTAGTTACTATTACACTGGTATCGTCCGCATATAAAAGGATTTTAGTTCCAGTGGATGCTAAGTTTGGCAAGTCATTTATATAAATTAGAAAAGGAATGAGTCCCAAAATTGATCCTTGGGATACCCCTTGTCTTATTTTCTCCCAGGTGGATTGCTATGACTTAAGACTACTTTTTGTTATCTTCCATCTAAGTAAGACTTTATCAAATTGTAAAATTTTCCTTTTACTCTGTAAAATGGCCGCTCGCCTGCTGGGATTGCGGGTTCAAATCCCGCCGGGAGTATGAATACCAGTTTGGGGTGAGTGTTGTGTGTTGTCAAGCAGAGGTCCCTGCGATGAGTGTGATCGAGAATCCTCACACAGAAGACCAGGCCCAGTAGAGCTATCGAGCCGTGAGACAAAAAAGTCGGTATATCACACATGTACCTAACATTTGCTATTTAGTATAAGACTGAACTGAAGTACAGTTGAATTAAGGAGGAAAACCATCAGACTGACATGCTTGTCCAATGCGATAATCGATATAATGGATTAATTTTGCCACCCTTGACAATTTGGTTACGTATGTGTTGCCCTCGGCCATCATATGCATATTTCTTTTCGTCCCAAATATCTAAGCCACATCAGATAGCTAATAACAAGCTGATGAGTACTTGTTGAAAAGTCAATAGACTTTCAGCTGGAGAAAAAATTCCACACATCTTAAATCCCCAAGTTCTGTCATCTTGTGCGTCAAAGCCCGTCCCTGGACCTGTCGTGAACCACAACGATTCATTACATGTATTCACACCTGCTTTATTCATGATAAATTTTATTATTAAACGTCCATTATCATCTGGTGGCCGGAATGGCGTAGCCGGCTTGTAACTCACTGTGGACTGGAGGGTCTGGTGTTCGAACTACGGTGGAGGGAAGAGATTTTCCGCACCCTTCCAGACCGACCCACAGTCCCACCCAACCTCCTGTTTTGCGGGTATAGGGTCTCTTTCCCGAGGGTAAAGGGGCCGGATCTTTGTGCTGACCACCCACTCCCCCCCTCGAGAGCCGAGGTGGAGTATGTGTAGAGCTATACCTCACACGGACAGCCGTTACCTACACTATCATCCCTTCTGTCGAGATTTTCCACCTGAAGTTCTGAATAAAGTTTTAACCTCTCTCAAGCAATCATCCTCGATCTGTTCGTCCTATGGAATATTTTATGAAGACTGCAAATTGTAAAGTTTATAGTTTTGCAGTTCCTCTGTTACAGCTAGTACTTTCACTACATTGTTCTCTATACGTTGCCCAATCACCCCTTAGCGCGCGGGCAACATGCTGCCTGCAACAGACTGTTACGTTGCACGCAGAATGACAGTTAAAATGAGAAATCGTCTTGTAACTCTTTGCCATGCAAAGCCCAGATAGAACGTCGAAACAATTCTAAAAACTCTGGCTGTTTGTTTATAGAAACATATAATACTTTAGTAATTCATTCTGCAAAAATGTGCTATAAATAGCATTAACCTTACTTGCTGCACGCAGCCAGAGTCCTTCCTGAGAAACTAACCGGTTCTTAGCTAGTCAAGAAATTCCCCGCATTTTATGGAACACGAAGGTTCATTACCGCATTCACAAGTGCCCGCCACCTGTCTCTGTCCTGAGCCAGATCAATTCAGTCCATGCCCCCATCCTACTTCCTGAAGATTCATCTTCATATTATCCTCCCATCTACGCTTCGGTCTTCCAAGTGGTCTCTTTCCCTAATGTTTTCCCGCCAAAACACTGACAGCATCTCTCCTCTCCCCATACGTGCTAAATGCCCAGCCCATCTCCTTCTTCTCGATTTGATTACCCGAATAATGTTTTGTGAGCAGTGCAGATAATCAACCTACACCCTGCCCTATCTGAACGATATTCATGTACTGTACATTCAATGCTAAACAATTCGCTCATTAAAACCAACAAATCCACTAATGTAAAAATTATATTTTTTTACACACAATTTGTCATAACTCCGACATGTTTCGGTCTATCGTGATCATTCTCAGGCAGTTACTGAACGTCTATAAAGCATATATAAAAACACAGATGGATTATTAAATACAGTGAAATATGTGAACAGAACGTCTGCAGATTGACTGTGACTGTGACTGTGACTGTGACTGTGACTGTGACTGATCAGTGAGAGTGCATTTATTAGTGCGATAAAAATGCAACTTCGGTAAATGGATATTTAAAAAGATATTACTTATTTAATAACCACAAGAACAAAGCTTTCCTTCAGAAGCTAATACGGCTTTCAGCTTTCCGGCAATTTTCCACCTGTCACGAATTTTCTTTGTTTTATTCACAAAAGTCCGAAACCGGACCTTAACTTGAGCCATTTGAAGGCACTGCACACCCATACAATTTATTGATTACAAATCAATTTCAGTATTTTTCTGCCATCTACGCTAACGTCACCAGCTGGTCTCAGTCTTTCACGTTGTTCTACAGCAACTCACGACACTATCAGTTCCCGCTACCTTTCTTCCAATCCACCCTCCTTCCACCGCAGACCATGGTACTTCAACCGACAAATCTAACTGCACAATTCCGCGTAGAAAACTCCTCACTGAGAAACTGGTAGACTCAGTTATTCAAGACCTTTGCTACTCTAGGTGGAACCAGAAGTTTCATTACCGTCCCTAAAACAAGGAAAATTTCGTCCCTGTGCATAGGCGGACAATACATCCACACCCATCACCCTGTTTCCACAGTTCAAGGTACCAGGTACAGCTGTCCCTGCGCAGGCCACGAAGAAATATAAAGAGAGTGGAGATATGACTCTACTCGTTCTTAATCTCGATAACGGGAAGAGGCAAGTGGCCAAATTTACGGCTCAGCCGCTTTATCCCCCAGGAAATGGCGTCGGTACCCATTGAGCAGTGTGGGCCGGGTAGCTCAGTCGGGATAGCAAATGACTACGGGCTGGACAGTCCGGGATCGAATCCCGGTAGCGACAAGATTTTCCGCCCGTCCAGACCGGCCCTGGTGCCCACCCAGCCTTCTATAAAATGGGTACCGAGTCTTTCCCGGAGGTAAAGGGCTGCGGTCATGGAAGAGTAGAGCTATACCTCTACCCACCCTCTGGGCCACACCGGGTCTGTAAGGGGAACACTTTACCTTTACCTTTACCCACTGAGCAGTAGGCTCAGCGAAGTCTAGAGGCGAGTTGGATATTTTCCAGAAGGAACAACTTTTGCCCTTGCTGGTTCTCGACCCCTGTTTCCACGGTCTCCCGGCCCGCAGCCTAGTCCCATAACGCCTGTAGTCAATACGTAGGAATACGTGCCGTGCATGAGGGTCATGAACCCTGTAAGACCTAGTAACTACTCTTTATTCCACCAGGTTTGAGTCGGGACAGCTCAGTCAGTATGGTTACTAGGTTACGGGCTGGACGAGCCGCGGTTCGAATCCCTGCAAGAGAAAGAAGTTTTTATTTTCTACAAAACGTCCAAACCGGCTCTGAGTCTCTCTTCCCGGGGTCAATCTGACTGTTCACCTCCATCTAGTTCCAAGGTTAAGAATGAATTGAGCTCTAACCTGTGCTTTCCCCGTGCATCTTCATAGCAGAAACAGGGCAAACCGCCAGCCTCAACTTTCAGCAATTCCACGTTCTGCCCACACAGTGCATTAATGTGTTTTGTGTGGATCTGAGAACAGACGGCCATTATTTCCCTGTACAACATTAACTGGTTGGTTTTTTTAACGGAGACGGAGTGTGTTTACTGTGCGGTACAGTCATATATGACTAATAATTACATTATAAATTAGAATCTAGGTGTATTCAGAATGCATTGTTCCATCGCCAGTACCAAGTCTTGCATCACACATGGACGTGGAGACGCTTGTTCTGACGACCTCTTGACCTATGAAGAGATTAGCCTATCAATTCCGGGAGCGCTACTACGAGACTTTGTCCGTTTCAAAGGGCTGAATAACACGTGCGAAACTATGACGTACAAGTTCAAATATAATTTTCAATTATTAATTAGAAATTTCGACCAACAGCTCCACACGACCACGCCCGAGATCGGTGTACTGTTTTCACACAACTCCTTTCCAAGCCATATAAAATATAATGTAATTATACACTGACGGGGGACACTTTGTTCAACTCTCGTCACTAGAACGTCTACAACTAGCTACTGTTTATCTACTCAATACATCACTTTAAAATTCTCAACAAGTGGAATTGAATTTAATTCTTAAGTGTCCAAACGGATCCTTCATCAAGACAACGCTCGGTCTACCACAGATCCTTCCTCCAGCTCCCAGGGATACAACAGTACTACGGAATGTTTATAATTCATGTTCATGGTAGCCTATCAGAGCAACAACAAAGTCAGCACCAATGAGAAAAAAACCGTAGTGCTTGCTCTGTCTGTGCCACACATAAACGCGCCCGTCGGCGGAATGGAGTCTGACGATGCACTGGGTTTTGTCCGGCGTCGGCGCCACCTCAGCTGCAGATCGCAGTAGACGGTCGTGTTGTGCTAACATGTGGGTCACGACGCTGCTCCTGCTGGTCTCCGCCGCCGCGGCCACGGACGGTGACACTGCTCTGCACAAGTGTTGTGGCCCCGACTCCAGTTTCAGGCAAGATATGATCACTGGTGAGATGACCTGTGATCTGGCTGAGTCACCTCTGCAGGTTCACAATGCGTCGGTGAGATACGGCTTACCCGAGTCTTGTAATAAAAATTTGACAGTGCTGAAGGAAAATCAATTGCTTCCAATGTCCCGTTATTGTATCGACAGAGTGGAAAATGGAAACGGTAGCGTCCAGTCTGCCTCACTGCTAGGATATGTGTGTGATGATGATGATGATTCTGTTAGAAATTTAACTTCACCTACTGTGATGAAATTTAAGAAGTGTTGCCTGAATGGAACTTACGATCCAGAGAGCCATACCTGCCGAGAAAATATTGATGGACAAGAAATATTGCAAAGTGTAATTCTGCGAGATACTGCGTGCTTTGTAAACGTGGATTATGGTTTGTTGAAATGTGATCTTAGTGACGCTGTGGTCAGTGTAGTCGTTAGTAGTGATGACACTGAGCTTCTGACCAATGGTACGCTTGTTGTGAACACAAGCAGTGCGATGTTAACACTGGACGATGACGCCTTCTGTATGGACAGTGTTGTCAACAGCAGTGATTCCGTGGTCATAAAATTCTGCCAGAGCAACAGCACAGCCTGCACGGAGCGACCGTGTGTTCAGAAGTGCTGTCCGGATGGTCAAGGTATGATAGGGTCCAAAAATTGCAGTCCCTCGAGTTTCGACTTCAATCCGCAATTTTATAATAGAGTAGCCCCTAATAATGGTTTTGAACACGTGAAAACAACTGCCCCTTCCTTCGCTATTCTGTCTAACTTGGAATGCATAAAGTTTATACTACTGCCGGAAGAGACAGAACTGGATGTCTCCTATTTGGAAGTTGATGGAAGGCTGTACGCTCCCAACCACTTTGATTACCGTCTCACAACGGACCGTTACTGCATTGAGAAAGTTGTTCTCCCAGAAGATGACATGGACGGTATCTACACATTCTTGTGCTTCCAGGAAGAAGACTCCCTTGACTCTCCGATTCCCTACATCCTCTGCGCCCTCGGACTTATAACCTCAAGTCTCTTCCTCATGGCCACATTCCTGGTGTACGCATGTTTGCCCAGTCTTCAGAATCTGCACGGGAAGACACTCATGTGCCACGTGGTCAGTTTGTTCGCGGCGTACGTGTGCCTAAGTGTGGCGCAACTTGGAGGCACAGTTCTTGACCAATTCTTCTGTGCCGCTCTGGGTGAGTCAATTCAGCTGTTGAAATGTTTTTGTCTTTTTTCTTTATAAATAAGGGAGGGAATAGACATAAATGTAACTGTTGGCTGTCTGATTAACGCCTATAATTTATACACAATTAGTACGTATGTTGTGTCAAGGTAAATGTCACGCCAAAACATGCCAGCGTAGACTCTACCCATACTTAATCTTGGCGTTAGGTGGGTGATGTTGGCCAACGCCACGCCCCGGGTGTTGCACCCGCGGGAGATACTCCTTACCCATAGTACAGGAGGCTGGGTGGGCCCCAGGGTCGGTAGGGACGGGTGCGGAGGAGACAAAAGTCCCTTGCTTCCACCAGGGCTCGAAACCCGAACCTTAGAATCCATAGCGAATCACTATACCAACTGAGCTATCGCCCCCCCCCCCTCACATTGTGTCTACTTAAAATTCGTGTTTAATGTGGTAATTTTTGCGTCACTTTTAAAACTTAATGGATGTGGAAATAACCGTTAGCTATATCAATAATCGTCCAACGAGATGCAACACAAAGCAGTCTATTTATTATTCTGCAAGTTCACTCTACATGTTTCGGGTGTCAACCACACCCATCATCAAGAGTACGCAACACTGTATCTCCTGGGGATGGGTGTGGTTGACACCCGAAACATGTAGAGTGAACTTGCAGAACAATAAATACACTGCTTTGTGTTGCATCTCGTCGGACAATTATTGATATAGATCGGCGATGCACAGAACCATAAACATAAAAACCGCTAGCTGTTTAGATGAAGCAGTTGTTACTGGACTAACTTACCGCGGTGTAACGTTGTAGATTTCCTAATTGTTTAACTGTTTGTTCTCGACACACACAACAGTATTAAGGATACCGACATTATTTACTATTCGACAGAAAACTGTCATCTTCAGGCGCAATGTTTCCCATCTAAAATTATTGTATTGATGATGGCAGCCTATAGCGTTAAAATGTAACTTGATGAAGGCTGTAGAGAGGTGCAGTGTGTTGAAGTGCGCAGAACAGATCGGATAGCTGAATTGAAGTTTCTTCAGTTTACATGACAAACAGAAGCAAATACACGTATAATCGAACGCTAGTCAAACAAACTACAAGAACCTACGTCACAAGTAAAGCTGTAGGTTTACATTTCTCTGCTATGTTATTGACTGTAATGAATACAAATGACTTACAGAGTTTGTAAAATTCCATTTTAGTGATGAAAAACAACCATTTCTGTTGTAATAACTTTCAGATTATGCTAGTTTTGACTGAAGTTGTTGAAGATAAATGATTTAAATGTTCACATATCCTTGCATTTGGCGAGAACGTACAGCGAAACGATATTTGGTATTTATTTTTATGTATTTGATGTTTGTGTGACCGTGCATCACTGATACAATAATATAAACAACCAACTAGATGCAACAATAGCAATTTATTAAAGATTTCAATGAGCTCAACAGCACCGTCGGTGCATTACACCACAAACTGTAAACACAGTCTAGTCCTCCTGAGGATGGGCGAAATTATCGCCCAAAATATGTTGAGCTGATTGAAATCTTTAATAAATTGCTATTGTTGCATCTAGTTGGTTGTTTATATTATTATATTTTTTATATTCCTTCTGATAAAAATTTCGATATTTTCCTCACACATTTTGTAAAATAAGTTAAGAGACCTGCATTCTTAATCATTCTTGTCATGTGACAATTTCTTCCTGTTTGTTTTTAGTAAAAACTTACATCTGATGACAGCAGATTTGTTTATTGTTCTGGCTAACCAAGATATATAAACATTTATCCATGAGCGGAAAGGGAAAGAAGCTCAGCTTGCGGAATTTCAAAATTAATGGAATGCGGCCCAACGTCCATTATTTCTCACACAGCGCTTCATAACATCGCACATCTGCAAAATAACAGCTCACAAGAAGCAGCCGCCGTAAGTGGAATTCAGGGCAAATCGTCAAGATCTACACAGTACTAAAGCGAGCATTGCAGTAGCAGCAGGAGCAGAGTTTTCTCCTCTCCAAAATGTCCGGACGGACACTGGGCCCCACTTAGCCTACTATTCATAGGGTATCGCGGTTCTTCCTCGGGGATAAAGCTGCTGGAGTCTGAACCTGACCACTCTCCTCCACGTAGTGTCTAGATTAAGATTCAATGGAGCTGCACCTTTACGCCCAAATATATTTCTTCATGTTGTGGACAAGGGCAGTTCTACCATTTATTTCGGTAGCAAGAATCCCAGTACATAACAATAACGCCTTATAAATTAATTCTTCTATATAATATGGAAAATTTCAATGTTCTTCCTTTTTAGTTTGCTACGGACTTAGGATAGGACACACAAAGAACGTGTCCCTTTTATCGTGTCCGTGAACAAGATAGCTTCAGTTGTTGTCCCGGCGGGTGCAGGCTGTCTATTTGATGGAGATGGCGTGCTTGTGACAAGGACAAATCCTGCGCCCAGTGTTATGACAGTCACGCCATATTTTTACCAATCTGTGCGGTGGCCACTGCTGTTACAGCGATGTGTTAGTGTTGCGGGAGAACTTTCGGGTGCGATTCGAAACTTCACTGCAAACATTTCCTTAGTTAAGAGATTAAACGCCATTTTCTTAATTTGTGATATTACATTATTAGTGGGGGACCGTGGTAGCACAGTGGTTAAGGCGCTGTGCTACAAATCGGAAGGTAGCTGGTTCGATTCCAAATGGTGTCATTGGTATTTTTCATTGTTATAATCCTTTCGATCGCACTATGGCCCTGGGGTCGACTCATCCTCTAACAGAAATGAGTACCAGAAGTATTTCCTGGGGGTAAAAAGCAGCCGGTGCATGAGGCTGACAACCTTACCACCATCCTGGGCCATTGTCACGTAATCTGGGAACCTTAACCTACTGGAACCCTCTGGGCACCTTGGGCCTGTAATGGGACTGATTTACCTTTTTACATTCTTAATGTTCCTGCTGTCATATCGATATAGCGATATTTACAAGCAAAGCAGTCACAACACGGATCGTAGAACAGTTGCTGTTTGTAGAGCTAAATGACCCTAACTTAACTTTGTAGCGATGTGTGTACATTCCAGTGCCTACTGCGGGAATAAAAAATACAGTACTTCTGACTACAACATGTTAATAAATTTGTTCTGAACGAATGTGGAAGTTATGTTCCCTGCGACAGAAAGTTTAGACAGGATTTAAACTGAACCACCGTGTTCTTCCTAATCGTCTGCATTGATGATAATTGGAATTGGAATTCGCGTTATTTTTAATCAAAATTCTCACAATATTTAGAGCCAACAGCAACACATTAATATGACAATAATGTACATTACCTAGTGTAAACTGCATAGTTTGCCAATAGCCACTTTTACTTAAATACTGTGACACTGGGCACACACACAAACACACACAAACACACAAACATACATACATACACATATACACACACAAACACACAAACATACATACATACATACACATATACACACACATACACACACAAACGCACACACACACACACATACATACAGACACACACACACACAAACATACATACATACATACATACAGACACACACAAACACACACGCACACACACATAAAAACATACACACATACATACATACACACATACATACATACATACACGTACACACACAAACACAAACACACAAACACACACACACAAACACAAACACACACAAACACACACACACACACAAATAAGCCCCTCGGTCCATTATCTAACAATATACGCTACATGGACAAATTCTGTCTCAGTATTTTAATGTCTCGAAACAGAATTAGGAACGTGTGATTGCACACTCAAATTGTACCGATCAGTGATACCGATTACGCCCACTCAGAAATTAAACCCAAAGTTGACAGAACAAAGGCAGCCCTGTCCCAATGCTGTCAGATCACTGCATTGCAAGAAAAGCTGTCCGTTTCGGTTCACTCATGACAACGCCCGAAGACAATTTCGGACATGTTACACACGTTCCATCGCCTGTCAAGTCAGTTAACCATCACACACAATTGTATGTTTACGTTATGACATTGCAACCAATATGGTTAAGACTCCAAGAGGGAAATCATGACAGCTACAGAGTGACATTGTCAACCATTCCCTCGTACATATTGGTATAAACTTATCACTTATGTAACATTTACCAGTCACAACCGGACTTTCGTCTACTCATTGTTACCTGCAACGTGTTTCGGCCCTGTTATGTTACGCCATCATTACGGGGTGCGGTAAATATAACAATGGGAGGCACTCAGGTTGACACACGCATAGCTGCACAGTTGCATGTTTGGTACATCTGACTTGTACAGTTACTGTGTAGACAGCTGTCGGCTGTCGACAACGGGTAGTCGTCTAGCTTCAGGGTTTGTTCTGGGATAATATTTCCTCTCGCTAAACGCCAGAATGTTGGGTGAAGTTTCTGGGGCATTCGACAAGGACACGTTTTCCATATAATAGAACGATAATTGGGGTTCTGTAAAAGGCGGGAAAGTTCTGGAGTAGCTTAACAACTGTTAGATTTCTGAAGGATAACTCCGTTGAGTGGAGTCAGTGGCACCGACACCAGAATCTTTGCCTGGTCACGCAGCACCAGTCTTGACCTCAAATCATAAGGCAGAGATCGGGCAAACCGGTAGCATTTGGTGGGGCTGCGGTATCGAACCGATCAGTTCACAGTATTGGATACACAGATTTATACATGATTTTCAATTTGCGAACCAAATTTCACTCTCACAGGCCCCCTCCTCTCGCAAACCCATCGCTGTTCCCGGCGCCACCTCTCAGCTGCTATCGGCCCCCAATCTTCTCGAATGCGCACAAAGTAACGGTACTTGTTAGTGGTCTGCGCAGCAGCAGCAGCATCGGAGGGTCTGTAATTGTTCTCCTAGTTCCTTGAGAAGTTTTCTCTTCTCGGTGGCTATCATTTTGCATCGAGTAAATCCGAAGGTACTTTTGTGTAGCATGTTTACAGAGACGACCCATAATTTTTATGTATTTTGTATAAAAATTTAATATTGCAAATATTGTCCACGCCTAGCTGAATGGGTAGAAACATCATATAAATACAGTTATTGAAACTAGTATTCCTTACCTAGATACAGTCCTGTATTTATTAAGGTAAATTTGTATGTGTAGGGAGAAATCTCTGACTTCCGGGACCCATTAACATTTATAATGTGGGAAGTAATGAGTATTAGTATTTGTCTGTCACGAGAGTAGTTCTGGAGGAACAAATTAAACTTACAAACCGAGAGATTACTGTGTTTGTTCGCGATGAAATATGACTCAAGGTTTTATCTTTTTCCCACTGGGCGCGTTTGGTATCATCTTTGTTCTTGTGTTCACATCGAGCCCTAATCCTTCACAGGAATGACTGATGTGCTGTATCTGAATTGTAGTTGTTACAGCAGACGAGATGAAAATCAATGAAAGTGCTTGAACAAATATTTCATAAATCAGGAAATGTTGATTGTGTTAAGTGAAGAATTTCATACGTCGCCTGCTCACTACAATGACGTTCATGTTGGAGGCAGTGTCAACTGAACAGAGGCGCCGCACCTTTCGGTAACCGTCTGTTGACATATCAATTTAAATCCTAAAGCACACTCCTGGCTACGCACCATCTGCGCTAAGATTAATTACAGCTTCATACTGCTCAATTATTTTATTCACGTGTTTCATGTTATACTCAGAACAAATAGCGGTTGCATTTCTGCGCAGCTTTCTTTGACTGATCTATTAAACAGAGAATAATTACCTTTTTCCTTAAGAAGGAGCTGCAGTATGAAATAATTTAGAAGCGTCGCAATAGCACAAGTAGCGGCTTGTCTCCCAGCACTTATCTTTCCGCCTGTCAGTATCAGTCCACTGACGCTCCACACTCACCTGTCAGTAACAGTCCACTGACGCTCCACACTCACCTGTCAGTATCAGTCCACTGACGCTCCACACTCACCTGTCAGTAACAGTCCA
>Ga0123357_10009761_pt1 | contig 12133 bp, 8 predicted proteins | sample TergutEmb28metaG_FD_89873 | JGI IMG/M metagenome (GOLD analysis project Ga0123357, IMG submission 89873) | Embiratermes neotenicus P4 segment gut microbial communities from Petit-Saut dam, French Guiana - Emb289 P4 | ecosystem: Host-associated > Arthropoda: Insects > Digestive system > Gut ...
ACCTTAAGGAAAGGAGAGGATACTCACATTTGAAGGAGGAAGCTCTAGATCGCACTATGTGGAGAGCTCGATTTGGAAGAGGCTTTGGACCTGTCGTAAGACAGACTACTAAATGAATGAATTTTGACCGCATGAATTTTGTTATTGCTGTATTCTCTACAGTCTGAGATACCGAACTGCAAATTGCAGTTGTAATTATTACCTTTTGGTGTTTTAGTTTAGTTTAGTTCAGTAGCCGTATCAAGTAGCCGTCTTTTAACGTCTAAGAATTTATGTTGTGTTGACGTATCGTTTGGTGGTGTCACTGAGCTGCTAGAACACAACGGTGATGAAATGTAGTTGTGTCCTGTTCTGTGCATGTATCGTGTGCGCACAACGTGAGATGTGTACTGTGCCGTAGGTGGGTGGGTGGAGGGTAGCCGTACTTGTTGCTGTTGTCAATATCATTGGCTATTTCAGAAGTTCTTGACAAGGGAAATACGACGGACACGTGCAGGTACTTAACACGCCCAAGGCTGTTGCCTCCTCATAGCCACGTGGGTCTAATACATTTTTAAGGTTACGAATTGTAAACCTGTGGTGGAGATTCCGAGTGGCGTCTGTAATGCAGCATCTCAGGTCTTCCTGAAGTGAAAGACGCCGATCACTTTATGCTGGATTTGTGGTGGCTAAAGTGTCATTGGGACAGGATGTCCTTGGAGCACTTAGGGTTTCCCTCGTCACTGTCATGCCGTCATTGCCCCATACTGTTGTTCGTAACAGGACACAGGGCGACCTTCCTGCCAAAGTGATACTGTTTTGGGAGTCGGGGAGCGGCAGGAAAGAAATGTGTTATGTTATTGGTGTTTGTTCCGGCCAGTGAACGAGGGTGTTTATGTGAAACGATGCTTTGTAGCTTTATGCGGTTAGCAAAATATCGCAACTGATTTCGTTGGTTTCAAGCGAGTTGCGTTGCGACGTGTTTGATTTGGGAACCACAATGTCAGTAGTTCCTGTGTGTTACTGTTTTTAGGCGCGTAAGCTAAACTGCAAAAACAACTATTAGCTTCTTCATGTGTGTCCGTCCCTCCGTCCGCATGGGACGACAAGGCTCCCACTGTACGGATTGCCGTGACATTTGATATTTGAGTATTTTTCGAAAATCTGTTGAGAATATTCCACTTTCATTAAAATCTGACAGAAATGACGGTACCGTACCGTACTGTACATGAAGACCGATCGACATATGTGATAGTATTGCGCTGAATTTTTGTTGAACTTTGAAATATTTCGGACAACAGTTGTGAAGAAACCCACAACACAATTTTATGTTGAATAACTTTCTTTTTTACCTAAAATCGTGCCGTTTCTGAGATAATGTGGAAAAATATGGTAGAGCTGGACACTCCACAGATGACAATATTCGGCCCTTGCGCTTTGCATGCTGGATAACTAAGGCTACAGACACACACTCAGAATATGTAATACTTTTTGCTTTTCCACAGCAACAGTGGTTGTACGAACGCGCCTCGGTTGTACATTTGTACTTTTGTTGCCCTTCTTGTTGAAAGTACTTCTAGAGGTTTCGTGAACACTAACGACCGTGCAAATGAAGCGTATTTACAGGGACATAGCGTTACGTGTGGCAGAATATTGTAACATGAAAATAATTAGAGATGGGATCCGCGTGTCACTGTTTGGGAACCACTACGATAATGATTTGGTGGTAGTGATTACCAACCACGCTGTGGTTCACAGACTCCTGTGTGGTATAGAGAACAGTTAACCATCGGTTTCCGAACTGTGGCCCGTCAGCTTCAGACTGCTTGCCCTACAGACAGACAGACAGACAGACAGACAGACAGACAGACAGACAGACAGACAGACAGACACGCTTTTTGTTGATTACCGTGATAAAAGTTTAAGCCAGTATAACTTTGAACATATCAGTTAATGCAATTCAGTGTATGTAGAGGGACTGTATAATTTGTTAGCGACGGGCGGGTGTGTTAAGTGTTGGCCAAGACCGACAGCAGTGTTAAAGTGGTGCACGAGCAACGAACTTTGGAGGCCGATGGTTGAAGGTTTTCGCCGGTAGAGATTTCATACTGCCTTATTTGAACCCCCTAACGGTGGTAACTCCTTGAACCACGAGATCCATTCGTTTATGGCTGTCATACTATTCTCGTAGTGCGTAGTGATTGCTTTCTTAAACAACACTAACCGGCTGGTCTGGGTAACGGAGGCGCAGTATGTTTTCTGTGAGGTAGGAGCTGAATTTTTAAGTACTACGTAAATTAAGACTAGAAGTGTTAGGGAAATCCGTGCCATTTCTTTATTTGTGAAATTGTTGGCATTCCAGGTGTAGTGAATGGAAGTTGATACTGGAGTCAGTGTAACAGGTTTACAAACATCCTGTAACATGCTGTCCCATTTATTAGTACTTTAACCCATGTAAACTATCTTCGTCAAATTTAATCAGTGTTTTACGTGGCACCGAAATTGACACATTTTTCCTTGGAAGCCCGACTTGGGGATGCTGACTCACTGCTGCTCGTTGTGGTGGGGATATGTGCGTGCATGTGTGCGTGTGTGTATATGTATTTGCTTGTGCACAGATCCTGTATTGATGTAATAGTGGGGAATTTTTAACAAGCCCGACACTTCCTTTTTCACGTGTTTCGCCCGGAGTAGACTTTTTCATTTGACGGACGAACAGTAATGCGACTTTGCACATTGTGCTTCGTGTTCAGTTCTGTCAACAGTACGTATCGACAGCTCCAACCCTTGCCGTCTTGATGAGAATATTCCACATAGAATGTCATTCGTTGTCCAGTGATACAGACTGAGTCTGAAGGGCCCGACTGAACAGACATATTTCGTTGAGTACCGCATATCTGATGTCGGCAACAGATTTAGTCCCCAAAACGTTTTGATAAAAAAGTGAAACACGATGAGTAGAATAGGAGTTTCGTTTTTTGTAAACCTTTGTCAAAAATTTGTGAACTTGCCGTAATTAAAGTACCGTCCGGGCATGTAATGTAGTTCGTCTGAAGGCTGTTCGAGACAGCTCGTGATCGTGCTGCATGTACTCGGCGCTGGTTTTTTTCGGCTGCATACAGACTGATCATTATAGCCAGACTGCAGTGGTATGTGGCGAGCCTGTCTTTGAAGTACCGTTACGGCGAACCCCGATTTTGGGTCTTGTGTAGATCGCACTGATTGGCCACGTGCTGTAGATATCCGATGTGACGGTAGCTGACTGTACAGTGAGTTTCTTGATGTAGCCAAACGGAGGTGAATTTGGCGAGGCACCCTGGAGGAACCACCACCTCTGTAGCGAACCCATCGAGGTTGGGGCTCCAGTGGGTCAAGCTGCTTGGGCTGGGGCTCGTAAAACCACATTTCTGGAGACAAACGAGTTAGAACAGCAGCGCGAATAGTATGGATGCACCGTTAGCAAACACGAAGGTCGTCCAGATGTTTCAGGGAAGACCTGTGGCTCGTACGATATCCTCGCAGAGATCACGCACCGCATCTTGCCAATCTGAAATCTCTACGGGATTGGTAATGAGTGCAGGACTGAAACTAAAAACACTCTTATGAAATAACAACGATTTGGTAGTAATCACCTGGTGTCCTAGCATTTTCTTGGGCTCTTCCTCGCGAGTCGGAGGACTGTGCCTGTTAATCACTTCCATCGAATCGACTCGACTGCAGAGCTATGGTGCCTGTTATTTGAGTTTTGATGCTTTCAGAATTATGTCAGATTCTGCGGCGAGGAGTTGTAGGTAATTGAAACAACTTAAATGTTGCACGCAAGAGTTTTTATGCTTTCCGTTCGACGAATCGTACAGCACACTGTTTTACCTTGGATGTGCGAATGCAATGGACCATATCCCTGCCGACATTACTGCATACTCTGTCTTGCAATACGATCATTAGAATAGTGTTTTGTTCGATCTGTGATGCATGGTGACGGTTTAATTATATTTTATTTTCTGTTTCTGTAGGAATGGAAGCCATCATGTCCGAATTCTTCAACGACACGTCCACTGCATTCTATATAATACTGATTGTGTGGCTGGCCGATCAGTATGACGCAATCTGCTGCCACACCACTATTAGCAAGCGTCACTGGCTGAGGTGAGTAGCATCTCTGATCACGTCTATCGTCAGCCACTTTTGTGACAGACCGGTAGTCATTGTCATTTATATAAACTTGACGAACTTTAACTTTGTACTACGCAAATCTAATGAAAGTAGTTGAAACCGAACAAGATGGCTGTAGGTGTAGCTGTCGCTGTCGCGCTTCTTATTTGTATTCAGGATGCTTCTGGTTTGAATTTCGGCTCCGTCGTAGGTTTCTGCATTTTGGGGTGGTTCGTGTCGGAGTTTGAACCCACGAGCAACAGGACATCGATAGTTCAAGCACTAGTGTTTCCTTTCACATTCGTTTCCATTCCTTATCTACCATTCGGCGCTAGATAAGCTGCGATACTGTGTCGGTGAATGAATGCTAAGTACTTAAGCAACACTTCGTTTTGGTTCAAAGTGTGCGCGCTATACTGGAGGGGGATTTTTAAGGAGGTGTGTAGTGTGAATTTAATTGAGTTTGGTATCCCATGAAAATGGTAAGACTAATAAAACTGTGGCTGAATGAGACCTGTAGCAAAGTTCAGGTAGGCAGGCATTTGTCTAACACGTTTCCTGTTAGGAATGGGTTGAAACAAGGAGATTCTTTATCGTTATTGCTTTTCAACTTTGCTTTAGAGTACGCCATTGGGAGGTTTCAGGAAAACCAGGATGGCTTGAAATTAAATGGTACACATAAGCGTTTGGTTGATGCTGAGGATGTCAATGTATTGGGCGGAAGCGTACATGCTGTAAAGAAAAACACAGAAGAATTGTTAGTCGGTAGTGAGGAGATTGGTCTACAAGTAAATGCTGATAAAACTAAGTACATGGTCATGTCTCGAGATCAGAATTTAGAACGAAGCCACAATATACTTACTAATAACAGCTCCTTTCAGAAGGTGGAAGAGTTCAGATATTTGGGAACAACCTTAACAAATCAAAATTATATTCAGGAAGAGATTGAGAGCAGACCGAAGTTAGGGAATTTTTGCCATCATTCGGTGCAGAATCTTTTGTTTTCCAGGTTGCTATTTAAAAATACAAAGATTAAGGTATACAGAACTGTACTTTTGCCTGTTGTTTTGTATGAGTGCGAAACTTGGTCGCTCACATTGAGGGAGGAACGTAGCTGAGGGTGTTTGAAAATAGGGTCCTGAGGAGAATATTTTGGCTTAAGAGGGAAGAAATAACAGAGGAGTGACTTAAGTGTAGTGTGAATGTGGACTGTGCGTGTATGTGTCCAGTGACGACGGGATGAACATGGCAGTCAGCTGTAACACATATATATCTTAACTTGAGTTTTATTGTATAAACTATTACTTCTGAAAGATGTGAAAATGGGGTATTGTTGTATCTCGCAAATATCGTTACTCGCGTCCTGTCGGACAAAACAGTTCATTCATATAGTCACTGCCAACTGGCTTATCGGAGAGTGTGTGGTTTATGTGCCGTCGCTGTTAGTATTTCATATGATGTATACTGAATATATGTGCTGCAAGAAGTGTCGTGTAAATTGGGGCGAACGTTCCTGATGCGCGTATTGCAAACAGGACAACCGTTACAAATAAATGAAAATTTCTTGAGCAGCTGGTTCCGTCATTCTCATCACTAGAACACGCAGGAGACTCGTGCCGTATGTGGCAACTGTGTTCCACAGTCTTTTCAGCGCAGTTCGTGAAGCAAGACTGAAATTTGTGAACGGTACCTTCGTGGGATGCATATTAAAGCAATAGACTGCACAGTCGTGCTGGTAAGCTGTTAGACGCGGTTTCAACTCGGTGGTGCCGTAATCTGTAAGCGTAACAGCTGTCCCGTATTAATCCACGAAAAGCCATAGCATGATTTTCAGGTTAGGCATTCCCGTTGCGTTATATACATTTGGTTAGCCGAAGCATGATGCTAAGGTTGGTGTGTTTTGTGGGATCCATCTAGGTGCATGGGGCCCACGGATATGTTGCACACATCGCGACACCACTTCCTGAGCGATCAGATTTATATTATTATCATGTTGACAGCTCACACTACTCGTTTGCAACAAAGAGGGAGATTTCTTAAAGATCTGTTGTTTGCGTTTTGTGTAAAATTGATGTTTTGAGGGTTGTCCGTCTTTACGAAATAGGGACGACTTGTACGTTCAAGGTCACAAAGCGTACGAGCCGGCGGGCGGGCAGGACCTCCACATAAGGCGTTCAGTGTAGCTTTGTAAAGAACGCTTCAAATGTGGTAGTGCTGTGGCGGTGTAGCATAAGTGAATAAGTCATAAATTCGTACTTTGTAAGACATGATCACTTGAGCCGTTGGTGGATTATAAGGCAGGAATGACCATTGGCTAGTCAAGAAGCATGCCGGGGTGTTTTGGTGATATCACCTAGAACGGTGAGTACTGACGGTTCGGTCTTTTGGGGTGTGACGCCGTGTAGTATGTAGGTGGAGCAAAATACACAGCGTCATATTCCAGAAGAACACGTCCGTAAGAGACCCCATTTATAGTGCTTAGATAATTGTTAAATGGTGTGTTTTTCAGGACATGTAAACCAAGCGGGCCGTCCGTCACTACTGTACAAATTCCGTACTGGTGAATTGCTTTGGAGCAGAAATGTGTGAACGTACATGAACTGACTCCACCTCCACAATTTGTATCGCCGTTGCGCCATGGCAACTTGTGAGCTGGTCACTGCACATATTCCAGTCTTGCGAATACGTCCCTTTGAGTCGGTAAGACATTCCGGCCGTGAGGAAATGCAGGTCACTGCATTTTGTGGATATGAACGGGAAGTGGCGTCCGGGCCCATAGGCTCATTTCATGTTTCAGTGTTACCCATTAACACGATAGTGACTCAGCGCCATAGAACGCTACTGAATGTGATCCAGTAACACGGTAGTGACTCAGCGTCATAGAACGATACTGAATGTGACCCATTAACACGGTAGTGACTCAGAGCCATAGAACGCTATTGAATGTGATCCATTAACACGATAGTGACTCAGCGCCGTAGAACGCTACCGAATGTGATCCAGTAACACGGTAGTGACTCAGCGCCATAGAACGATACTGAATGTGACCCATTAACACGGTAGTGACTCAGAGCCATAGAACGCTATTGAATGTGATCCATTAACACGCTAGTGACTCAGCGCCATAGAACGCTACTGAATGTGATCCATTAACACGATAGTGACAGCGCCGTATAACGCTACTAAATGTGACCCATTAACACGGTAGTGACTCAGCACCATAGAACGCTACTGAATGTGACCCATTAACACGATAGTGACTCAGCGCTGTAGAGCGCTGCTGAATGTGACCCATTAACACGGTAGTGACTCAGCGCCATAGAATGCTACTGAATGTGACCCATTAACACGGTAGTGACTCATTGCCGTAGGGCGCTGCTGAATGTGACCCATTAACACGGTAGTGACTCAGCTCCATAGAACGCTGCTGAATGTGACCCATTAACACGACAGTGACTCAGCGCCATAGAACGCTACTGAATGTGACCCATTAACACAGTAGTGACTCAGCGCCATAGAACGCTACTGAATGTGACCCATTAACACTAGTGACTCAGCGCAATAGAACGCTACTGAATGTGGCCCATTAACACGGTAGTGACTCAGCGCCATAGAACGCTACTGAATGTGACCCATTAACACGGTAGTGACAGCGCCATAGAACGCTACTGAATGTGACCCAGTAACACGGTAGTGACTCATCACCATAGAACGCTACTGAATGTGACCCATTAACACGGTAGTGACTCAGCGTCATAGAGCGCTGTAGTCTGTCTGCTGCACTTCCTGTTTCGTAGTACCTTAAATTCCTGTCAATAGTAGTTTCTTTTTCCCTTTGTTTTCTTTATTTCTCTGTCCCTTTTTATCTCTTCCTTCCCTAATTCTCCGTCTTCCTTTGTACACATTCTCTAGGCAGGTGCTGCAACGCGGAATGCGACATGAGATAGTTGTGTCGGTCTGTCCGTCTGCAGGCTGCTGTTGGCACCAAAACTGCGTGACGGTTTTTGAGAACGTTTCTTGTGGGTGTTTTAGAATACAGAATTGTAGGTCTGGCTGTACAGCGTTGCGTATCGCCGTGTGCGTGTCTCAATTGAATGACGGAAATTGAAACCAACAAAATACACGTTATTTAGACAGAAAGCCCTTACAATCGACAGTCTACTGCATGTTCCGGCCCTCTTGGCACTCTGTCTGGGATCTTACAGTAATTACAGTGCAAAGAGAAGTATATAATGACGCACTGCTGTGTATCACCAAGACATTTACGGATATACAAATATAAAAACATAAAGAGTTAAAAGCCTAGGATATTTAAAAGGCCAGTGTTTGATTGACATGTGTTATGTCTGTATTTTACAGAATTAATTATATCCACTTTTTAATATAACAGTTGTACGGTGGAATGGCTGTTATGCGCCTTCGCACTTCGCACCAGGACATTATAGAGTTACGCACTTGACATGCACATACACATTTCTGAGTTAAAATGTTGTATCCAAACTGTTAATATATAAAAATCACGGTAAAAGGCGTGTGTTCAAATTTTCGAGATGTGTTTCGATGTATGAGAGCTGTTAGTTGCATGGCATTTGGAGTGGCCCCGAGTGTGTGCTGTGTTGGGCTGTTGAAGGTGTCGGTCAGTGTGACGCTAGTGTTTGTGTTGCGCTGACGTGCATTGAATTTAATTTTGCAACATACAGTCACAGATATTGTGATCAACTGTTGGCCATTTTAAGTAATTAGTGTTTTAAACTTCTTTTGCTGTGTTTGAATATGTGTAAGTGTGCAGTGTGCACTGCTACAGCTGTATATACTTCTGTTTGTAATTAGTTGAAGTACTTTGACAGTGTGCCAAGAGGGCCGAAGCATGTAGCAGACTGTAGACAGTGAGGGCTTTTCGCCTACACAGTATATACTTTGTTGGTTCCAATTTCTTTGACTTTTAATATTGTAGCGCGTATTTAATTTTGGTGCAGACTGATTGGCGATGCAGTGGTTTTACCACCATCAAGTATGTCGGTTTTCGTCACGCCATATGCTACTATTTTACTGCTATTCGTCGGTCTTCAGAGCCCCATTCATTCGAATTTGATATGCCGTGAGAGGATGTGCCTGGAGAGGCTAGGGGAGCAACCTGTTGATTAGTTAGATGGTCTGCAGGTCTCACGATGCAAGTGCAGCAACACCTGTCTGTCTGCTGGCGGTAGAGATCCGTCGATTTTTACACGTGTTCAGTGGATATGGCCAGAGAAAATGTTTGTCATCAGGAACACGAGTTCTGACAGTGCTGGCAGAGGCTGTCTTCAGAACGGCACATCATGCTGGACCTAATTGCTCTCTTGGTGTTCTTGATAAAAGTAACAACAATTCTTAAACAATTAACTTACAATTTAGATTCCTTTTTTTTAATTCGAATGTACGGGCCGGTGAGAGCTTAAAAAAAGGTAAAGTGCACCCGTGTACAGGCACTGATGCTCTGTACAGGCCGTACGGCGCATGGGGAGTAGAGGTATAGCTCTACTCTTTCTGGACCACGGCACCAGAAGGGGGTGAGTGGTCAGCGTCATGCCCCGGCTGCTCTTTACCCCCGAGAAAGACCCGGTACCCATTGTACAGGAGGCTGGGTGGCCCCCAGGGTCAGTCTGGACAGGTGCGGAAATCTCGCTGCCCCTCCACCGGGATTCGATCACCGGACCGTCCAGCCCGTTGCCAGTCGTTATACCGACTACGCTACCCGGCCCACCGTTGAGAGCTTGATAGCTTGATGTAGCGTAAAACCTGCCCTTGTGCTGTATCGGTCATTGGACGTGGTGCCTCGTTTTAGCGTGTCGTCATATAATACCCCGTCTTATTAAGCATTGCAGTTCTAATCGCCGTCTGCCGTCGCAGGCGGCCTACAATAATGCAAACGGTTTTGAAAATGAAGCGGTCACGTCCCATTAAGCCACCCGTGCGCTAATTGCCCCTGTACGGCCAGACAACCCCCACAGATTAGTTCCCCTACTGTGGGCCACATCAGTTCATAACGGAGATTCAGAGAACTGGGAAACCCTAAAGCTGTGTAGACCGGCTCCTTCCCTTTGAAGAGCCGCGAGGCAGTAATGCTTGGTTTCGTCTGATAACTTTTTATCTTATAAAATTTTCCGCGTGATATACTGCTGTGCTGCTGAATATCAGACACCAGACTTGCCGATCGACTCCGTATTTTAAAAGGCAAAACACTGTTTGAACGCACCGAATGAAGGGGGAATGTATGTCCGGTATTGATGCGAATTTACGGTTACTTTGGGTCCGGCATCTTGCATTGGCAGCGTAGGAACAGGGGTTGCTGTTGATTCATATTGAATAGACGGTAAAGGTTTGCGTTCGTCATCAATCAGCCGTGTGAGAGAAGTCTTTTGCTCTGTGCATTTTTATTCTTTAGCCCACCACCCACTGGATAGGTGGTCTCTAGACCCGGTACGTAAGTCGCTGTGGGGAGCCCGAAGATAGCTAGCTGCCTTTAATAGAAATAGAGCCCCGATGTTTCGTGGTCCCGACCGTACTGACAGCTGTACGCTACATTTACGTTGGGTTATTCGGACTGGTCTGTGTACGGCCTAAGTCATCCAATACTGTATAGTTGGACTCCCCCCCCCAGATATTTTGATGAAACATGATGTACGCAACTCATACGGTAATTATGATATGGATGCACAAAGTGAACACAGAATGGTAAGGTCGGGTTCGCGCCAGTACCCCACGTTTCGCCTGCGTGTAAAATCGTTGAGTGTCGATTGCATTTAATATACGGATTTGTGACATTCGTATGATGTGAGCCGGGATGGCTCAGTCGGTACGGCGACTGAATGCGGGCTGGACGGCCGAATCCCGGTGGAGAGCGAGATTTTCCCAACTCGTCCAGACCGGCCCTTAGGCCCACCCAGCCTCCTGTACAATGGGTACTGGGTCTTTTCCGTGGGTGAAGCGGCCGTGGTGTGGCGCTGACCACCTGTCCCCCAACTGAGCGTCGAGGTTGAAGAAAGAATAGAGCTGTACTTCTTTCTGCCTTCTGGGCCTTTTTGACCTGTACTAGGATGAACTTTGCCTTTACTTTTTATGTTGAAATTTGTGGGGTAAATTTCATTTTATGTGACCGATGTAACCCCTGAATCAGAAATTGAGCCGCTTATTTCCCGAAGACTGTTAGCCGTATTGAAAACTGGTACACGACGAAGTATGAAGGGCGATCTTGAAATTTTCCTGTTCATGGCTTGTAAGAAATATTTCCTGGCAAATTATATTTGAACATTTTTTTGTTTGTCTGGGATGCCATTATCTTTGCAACAAAAATGACTAAGGAATCCAGTGAAATGTGCGGCGAATTTCTTCTCTGTTTCGTTTATCCTTTGGTCGGCCTGTCTACAGACATCAGACATGTGGTAGACGAGGATCCACGACGTTTGCAGTATGACGCTGTGTCAGGTGCGTAGTTCCCGACGTTTCGAAATATCTGTTGCCTTCATCTTGCGGGACAAGAAGTCCAAGACGAATTCTTTCTAGGCCGTTTACCCGCGATGAAGGCAGCTTGATACTTCGCACTCACCCAACGACCCGGCCTCAAGTTCCAGAAGTCTAGAATCTTCAGTATCTGTTCTGTGAGATCCTGTGATATTGCTCATGCACCGAACTCTCTCACAGGCGTAGCGTCCACTTAAGCGCCGGACACGCCTCTTCCTCTAAAATGTTCCTACAGTTACGTGTGTTACTGCAGAACGCGAAAGGTTGCTGTTTGTCATTGTTTGCCGGTGCTCGCTCTGAACTTCGTCCTCTTATTCTCCAGGACGCTCGTGTTTCCCTTGCCCTCATTCCGCCTCTGGCGTTTTCCTGTTGACGGTCTTCGCCTTGAAATATCCTCCCCCCCTCCCCCCCCCCCCCCCCCCCCCCCCCCCCCCCCCCCCCCCCCCCCCCCCCCCCGCCGCGCCCCCTCCCTCTCGCCTTTCTCCCCTCGCGCCTCCTCTCT
>Ga0123357_10009762_pt1 | contig 12133 bp, 9 predicted proteins | sample TergutEmb28metaG_FD_89873 | JGI IMG/M metagenome (GOLD analysis project Ga0123357, IMG submission 89873) | Embiratermes neotenicus P4 segment gut microbial communities from Petit-Saut dam, French Guiana - Emb289 P4 | ecosystem: Host-associated > Arthropoda: Insects > Digestive system > Gut ...
CAGTTCACCTCCCACTCGGCCCGCTGCTGGTCGACGTCGTCTTCATCAACCCACCTTCTTGCAACCATTCTGGCGTTGGGGGTCTGCCTCTTCACCGCTGGGTAGTGCAGAAAGAGATGGCCAGGCTCATGGGCAATGGTAAACCTGTCCCTTTCAGGCGATGTCATCGCAGGCAGAACGATCGTAAAATCAGCCGCCGACCGAACCACGATCGACTCCGGCGCTTCACCCGTGCCACGTGCATCCCTGTACTCAATGCGCCCCCCCAGACGCAAAACAACAGGCTCAATAGAATCTGGACGAAAGTTAAGCTTGGCCGCTGCCGCCTCAGCAAAATTCCATATGCCCGCTCTGGAGACGCGGATCGGAGCGGGCAACACATCCCCAGGCATGGAAATCTCCCGGCCTGTCGGTTTTGCCGTAGGCCCTTTCAGTTCCCGATCTGTTCCCTGCCATAGAGGATGCGCCGATCCGTGTCACCCAAAATTTTCCATTGGCAGGCTGGCGGTGAGACCCAGTTGCGGACCATCATCTGGGCCGCATCCTGGAAGATGGTCGCTGGGGCAATCGGGACGCAGGCACCGTGGTGATTTCTCCCACCAATGTCGGCGCCACACCCATCCTGCCGCGCCCGGTTGATCCAGGACGATGCCATTTCCGCTCTTCCCGCTCGGACTGTGCCAATCGGCTCGGACGGGAATGGGGGCATGCAGGACAGTCCCCCTGAAAGGGCTGGCTCCACCCTTGCACGAGCCCACTTTGAAGAGCGCTGGCGCCGGTTTCAGCAAAGCCCTTCGGCTTTAAGCCCGATGACGCCATTTCGGCGCATTTCCTTGCCGCCGCCGATTGAAGCGGAAGCGCCCCCACAACCCGCTTGACCATGGCTGACAGCCCGTGTGAAGCCGCTTGACGACACAAGATGGCATTGCATCAATGTAATGAACGCAGGATCCGGGTAATAAGCTTTAGGCCGGTGGTGTTTCCCCCCACCCCGACGCCTCCGCCAATGCGGTGCGAAAGCCCACGGATGAATCTGGACGAGGTCCATGAACTCCTCTCAAGACACTGAAACCAAAACCAAAAAGAGCGATGTCAAAAACCCCGGGAGCGCAGCCAAAGACGCTGGGAAGGAGCCGCCGGTGAGCCCGACGGGGCCGGGACGCTTCATCAACCGCGAGCTTTCCTGGCTCCATTTCAACCGCCGGGTGCTTGAGGAATCGGTAAACGCCAGTCATCCGGTGCTGGAGCGGGTGCGATTTCTGTCGATATCGGCGAATAATCTCGATGAATTCTTCATGGTTCGGGTCGCCGGCATCAGGGCACAGGTGCGCGAGGGCATCACCGAACGCAGCCCCGATGGCCTCACCCCCGCCGAACAGCTGATCCTCATCAACCGCTCGGTGTCGCAGCTCGCCAGCGACCAGCAGGCAATCTGGGCCGATCTGCGCCACATCCTCAGCGACAACGGCATCAACCTGGTCGAAGGCAAGGACGTGACCGCGAGCGAACGGGCCTGGATCGAGGAATATTTCCTCAACAACGTGTTCCCGCTCCTGACGCCGCTGGCGGTCGATCCCGCCCATCCCTTCCCCTTCATCGCCAGCCTCGGCTTCACCATCGCGCTGCAGCTGACCCGGGCCGAAGACGGCCGGCACATGAACGCGCTGATTCGCATGCCGGGGAAGATCGACCGCTTCATCCGCATCCCCTGCAAGGACACCATCCGGCTGATCTCGCTCGAACAGGCCACCGCCCTGTTCATCAACCGCCTGTTCCCCGGTCACAATGTGCGCGGCCAGGGCGCCTTCCGCATCATCCGCGACTCCGAGCTCGAGATCGAGGAAGAGGCCGAGGATCTGGTCCGCGTCTTTGAAACCGCCCTCAAGCGGCGGCGGCGCGGCTCGGTGATCCGGCTTGAGATTGACGCCCGCATGCCCGAGAAACTGCGCCATTTCGTCCAGCACGCACTTTCCGCCGCCGACGACGAGGTGTTTCTGGTCAACGGCGCGCTGGCGATGAACGAATTGTCGCAGCTCACCCGTCTCGACCGCCCCGATCTCGAATTCGCCCCTTACGTGCCACGCCATCCCGAGCGGGTGCGCGATTACGCCGGCGACATCTTCGCCGCCATCCGCCAGAAAGAACTCATCGTCCATCACCCTTACGAATCCTTCGACATCGTGGTCCAGTTCCTGCAACAGGCCGCGCGCGATCCCGACGTCGTCGCCATCAAACAGACGCTGTACCGCACCTCCAACAATTCGCCGATCGTGCGCGCGCTTGCTGAAGCCGCCGAGGCCGGCAAGTCGGTCACCGCGCTGATCGAACTCAAGGCGCGCTTCGACGAGGAGGCCAATATCCGCTGGGCCCGCGACCTCGAACGTGCCGGGGTCCAGGTGGTCTACGGCTTCCTCGAACTCAAAACCCACGCCAAACTGTCGATGGTGGTGCGCCGTGAGAGCGGCAACCTCGTGACCTATGTCCACACCGGAACCGGCAATTATCATCCGGTGACCGCGCGCATCTACACCGACCTGTCCTTCTTCACCTCGGACCCCTCGATCGGCCGCGATGCCGCCCGGGTCTTCAACTTCATCACCGGCTATGCGCCGCCCAACGATCTGGAGAAAATGGCGGTGTCGCCGCTGACGCTGCGCCAGCGCATCATCGACCATATCGCAGGCGAAGCGGCGCACGCCCGCGAGGGGCGCCCCGGCGCGGTGTGGATGAAGATGAACTCGCTGGTCGACCCCGATATCATTGATGCCCTCTATGCGGCTTCCCAGGCCGGGGTCTCAATCGAACTCGTGGTCCGCGGCATCTGCTGCCTGCGCCCCGGCATTGCCGGCCTGTCGGAGAATATCCGCGTCAAGTCGATCATCGGCCGGTTCCTGGAGCACTGCCGGATCTATTGTTTCGGCATGGGCCAGGGCCTGCCCGGGCCCAAGGCGGCGGTCTATATCTCCTCGGCCGACATGATGCCGCGCAATCTCGACCGCCGCGTCGAGGTCCTCTGTCCATTGCAGAATCCGACCGTACATCAGCAGGTTCTCGAGCAGATCATGGTCGCCAATCTCAAGGACACCGAACAGAGCTGGAGCTTGTTGCCGGATGGCTCGTCAACGCGTATGAAGGCCGCCGACGGCGAGGAGCCGTTCAACCTGCATAGCTATTTCATGACCAATCCGAGCCTGTCAGGACGTGGAAAGTCACTCAAGGATTCGTCGCCGCGCCGCCTTACCCGGAGGAACTCGAGCTGAATGGAGACGCAAGCCGTGATCGCACATGAGCACGGCTCACCTGTTGCGGTGATTGATATCGGTTCCAACTCGGTGCGCCTTGTGGTCTACGCCACACTGGCGCGCAATCTGGTTGAGATCTTCAACGAGAAAAACCTGTGCGGCCTCGGCCGCCAGGTCCAGACGTCGGGGCAGCTCGCGGCCGACGCGGTCGAGGAAGCCCTGAGCGCGCTGCGACGCTTTCGCACGCTGTGCCGGGTGATGGAGGTGGCACATATCGAAGCCATCGCCACCGCCGCCTGCCGCGATGCCGCCAATGGTCCCGACTTCATCGCCCAGGCCCGGCAGATCTGCGGCGTCGATGTCGAAGTCCTGTCCGGTCCACGCGAGGCCGAGTTGTCGGCCCGCGGCGTCGCCTCCGGGGTCCATAATCCCGACGGTATCGTCGGCGATCTCGGCGGCGGCTCGCTCGAACTGGTCGATATCAAAGGCTGCCGCATCGCCGAAGGCGTCACCTTGCGCCTCGGCGGCCTGGCGCTCCAGGACCTCGCCTTGAACTCCTTCAAGCGCGCCGAACGCATCGTGCGCGAGGAACTGGCCAAAGTGCCCCAGCTTGAGGCACTCCGCGACCGCAGCTTCTATGCCGTCGGCGGCTCCTGGCGCGCGCTGGCACGGCTTCACATCACCCAGAGCGGATATCCCCTGCAGGTCATCCACGGCTACGCCATTCCCGCTTTTGAGGCCCTGGAATTCGTCCGCGATCTGCGCCGGCAGGCCTCCGCCACAATACTTGCCAATGTCAAACTCGTCACCGAGGCACGGCGGCCCCTGCTCGCCTATGCCGCACTCGTGCTCGAACACATCATCCGCATCGGCCAGCCCTCAAGCGTGATGTTCTCGACCTTCGGCGTGCGCGAGGGCCTCCTCCACGAAAGGCTGGCTCCCGACGAACAGACCCGGGACGGCCTGATCTGCGCGGCAAACGAACTCAGTCAGCAACTGTCGCGCTCGGCGCCCCAGACCCGGGAACTCATGGCCTGGACCGATCGGCTGTTCGATGTCGCCGGGATCGCCGAAACCAGCGACGAACGCCGGCTGCGCCATGTCGCCTGCCTGCTGTCCGACATCGGCTGGCGCGTCCATCCCGACCACCGTGGCGAGCAGACCTTCAACATGATCGCCAATGGCAATTTCGGTGCCATCAGCCATGCCGGGCGCATTTTTGTCGCACTTTGCGCCTTCTATCGCCACACCGGTCTCAGCGACGCCAAGGCGCCACCGCCGGCGCTCAGACAATTATTGTCGCCGGAACTCCTGGAACGCGCCCGCCTGATCGCCGCCGCCTTCCGCCTTGCACAACTGATTTCGGCCTCCCACCCCGGCGTGCTGCCGACCACCGACTTCCGCTGTGACGAGCGCAAGCTCACCCTGGTGCTGGAACCGCGGCTCGGCGAACTCGTCACCGACCGCCTCTCCGGCCGCCTCAAGCAGCTTGCCCGCCAGATCGGCCGTTCGCCCGCCACTTCCCTGAGTTAAGTGTTAAGGTCAAGTCGAGCACGGGGCGCGAGGCTCCCCGCGTGCCCCCCCCGCGCCACTCTCCGCTCCTGCGTCTCTTGTCTCTTCGGCTCGCAACTTTCACAACGCCGCCTGCAAGGAGACCGTTTTCGCCCCCTCCTCCGAGCCTTCCGGATCGCCTCCGAAACGAAACGCCGATCACCCGTTTTGCGATAACTCCAGCCCCAACCCGAAAGCCCCGTCATGGACGTCATCATCTATCACAACCCGAAATGCTCGACCTCGCGCAACACGCTGGCGCTGATCCGCAATGCCGGCGTCGAGCCCCATGTCATCGAGTATCTGAAAACCCCACCAAGCCGGGCCATGCTGGAACAGCTGGTCGCCCGGATGGCGATTCCGGTGCGCGCCCTGCTGCGCGAAAAGGACGCGCTCTTCGCCGAGCTTGGTCTCGGCAATCCAGACCTGACCGACGCCGATCTGCTCGACATGCTCGCAGCCCACCCGGCGCTGATGAACCGTCCCATCGTCGTCAGCCCCAAAGGAGTCAGGCTTTGCCGCCCCCTTGAGGAGGTGATTGATCTCCTGCCGCCGCAAAGGGGCGCCTTCGTCAAGGAGAATGGCGAAGAGATTATCGATCCGAACGGCCGCCGTGTGGCGACGGCGTAACGGCATTTCCGCACAGTCCCTCAATCGCGCCAACCGCGGCTGAGGGATCACCGGGAGAGCGAACCTCGGCTCAAATATCCAGTGTCGATTTCTCGCTCGTCCAGACCACTGGGCGAAGGACGCGCCACGAGAAGCCTTCACAGCGGTGCTCCTGCGCGTTCGATAGCGGCGGCAAGACGTTCCACATGCGTATTCCGTTGATCTGGCGTAAGCTTGTCGAGATTGATCCGCTTCCAGCGCACGGTGGGCAGATCCGCAGCACCTGCGATCCCCAGCAAGGACCAGTCGGGCGCACCGCCTTCACCGACAGACCGCTGCCATCCCCGACGCTCTCAAGTCAGCCCGCACAAACGCCGGCATCAGGAGGAGCCCGGCCCCGTGCCGTCCTGGTTTGAAGCACACGAAGTTCGAAAAGAGGCGGGAGACGCTGGCGCCTTTGTGCGCGGTTTGCGGTTCGACGCCGCCGGCTGCCGGGTTTCAGTGGATTCCCACCCCGATCAGGCGATCAACCAGATCCGAATCCTGCGAAAGCGTGCCCGGAGCGCCGCTCCAGCTCACTCGGCCGCGCTCAAGCACGACCACGCGACTGGCGAAAGCGAGCGCCCGCTCGATCTGCTGTTCCACCAGAAGAATCGTCATCTCCGAACTCGCCGCCAGTGAGGAAAACACCGCCATCAGTTCATCGCAAATCACCGGGGCCAGACCCTCCAGCGGCTCATCGAGCAGCAGGATCTGCGGTTTTCCGAGCAGGGTGCGCGCGATTGACAACATCTGCTGTTCGCCACCGGAGAGCTGGCGGCCGTAATTGCGCCGGCGTTCACGAAGCCGCGGAAACATGGCATAGGCCTCGCTGAGCGCCTCCCTTCCCCTGCCCTTGAGGCCAGCGCGCAGATTCTCTTCAACCGTCAAAGAGGCAAAGATGTCCCGGGTCTGCGGCACATAGCCCAGCCCCAATTGGGCTCGTGCCGCCGGGCGCAAGGCCGCGATCGTGGTGCCACGAATGCGGATGTCGCCGCCATGGCGCGTCGTCAGTCCCATCAGGGTCGCAAGCAGCGTGGTCTTGCCCATGCCATTGCGCCCGATCACCGCGAGACGCTCGCCACACTCGACCGAAAGCGAGATGCCATCGACCACCCGGGTCGAGCCGTAACCAGAACAGAGGTCGCAGATTTCAAGGACGGGCGCGGGCATCGGCATAGCTTCCCAGATAGGCGCGGCGCACCTCGGGGTCGGCCACGACGTCCTGTGGCCGGCCCTGGAAGATCAGCCGCCCTGCCGCCAGCACCAGGACGCGGGAGGCAAATCTGAACACCAGATCCATGTCATGCTCGATCAGCAACACCGCGATATCCGCCGGCAGACGGTTGATGGCTTCCAGAATGCGCGGCGCGTCATCATGCGGCACCCCGGCTGCAGGCTCATCAAGCAGCAGCACTTTGGGCCGTAACGCCAGCGCGATGGCAATCTCCACCAGGCGCTGCTGGCCATAGGCCAGTTCCGATACACTGCAATGGCCGAGATGTTCGAGACCAAGACGGCTGAGAATGTCATGCCATTCGTCGCGCAGGTCGGGCCGCTCGGTGGCACGCGACAACAGAAGCCACGTCTTCGCCTTGCGCTGCATCAGCGCCAGAGCGACATTCTCCGCGACCGTCAGACTGGTGAACAGACGCGTGGTCTGGAACGAACGCACCAGGCCGCGACGGACCCGCTGTGGAATACTGCGTCTTGTGATATCCTCGCCACAAAGCCGGAAGCGGCCATGGCTCGGCCTCAGATCGCCGGTCATCAGATTGACCAGAGTGGTCTTTCCGGCACCGTTCGGTCCGATCAGCGCCACGCGCTCGCCGGACTCAAGCTGAAAGCTCACGTCGCGGGTGACATGGAGGCCGCCGAAGGACAGCGAAACCGCATCGGCTTCAAGCAGGATCGCCATCTCACTTCCCCGCTCGTGCCAGAAAGCCGCGCAATGACAGGATCAGACCGCTCAACCCGCGGGGCGCAAACACCACCGTGAGGATCAGCAGGATTCCGACCAGCAGGATCCAGTTATAGGGATCGTGAGCCGCAACGAGCTGCTTGAACCACATGAAAATCACCGTGCCCAGCACCGCCCCCCACAGCCGCCCGCTGCCGCCGAACACCAGCATCACCAGGGCTTCGCCCGAGAGCGCGAAGCCGACACTGTCGAGGCCGACGACCCGGGTGCTCATGGCACTGAGCGCACCGCCAAGACCAGCCACCGCTCCCGCGATGCCATACATCACCACCAGGCGCGGCCAGATTGCGGCTCCGATCATCCGGGCACGGAGCGGATCGTCCCTGATGCCCCGGCACATCAGACCGAACGGCGAATCGGCCAGGCGCCGGAGCAGCACAAAAGTGATGACGAAAACCCCGACCGAGAGCAGGAAGGCGGTGCGGTCATAGATGTCAAAGGCGAAGATGCCGAACAGCCTGCCAGGCACGAAGTCGGACAGCCCGTCGCTGCCTCCGGTCAGAAACTGCAGTTTTTTCGCCAGAGCCTCGACCAGCTGCCCGATGGCAATCGACAGCACCAGTTGCGGCAATCCCTGGAAGCGCGTGATCAGCGCTCCGGACATCAGGCCGGCCACCGAACCTGCCATCATCCCCACCGCGAGAAGCGCGATCGGATCGGTGAGCCCGCGGGCACAGGCAGCCCCCACCGCATAGGCGGCGATGCCGAATAACGCCGCGTGTCCGAGCGTTGCCACGCCGCAATAGCCGGTGACGAGATCAAGCGACAGCACCAGAAATCCGATACCCACCACCTGTGTCAGCAGCGCCAGGTTGTCCGGGAACAGGAAATAGCCCGCAGCTGCCGCAGCAGCAAAGACGAGTGCCACGCGCAGCTCGCGCACCAAGGGCACCTCACTCAGCCTCGCTGTGCAGTTGGAAAACACGATCCTCATGCCTGCCTGACCCTGGCCAACAGGCCCTGCGGAAAGGCCACCACAATCCCCACCACCGCCAGGTAGAAGAAGAACTCACCATAATCTCCGGGCACATATCGCCCCAGCGTATCGGCAAGGCCAAGCAGCAGAGATGCCGACAAGGCCCCGGCAATCGACCCTGCTCCCCCGACCGAAACCACAACCAGGAACACCACCATATAGCGCTGGCCATAGAAGGGTTCGATCGGCAGGATCTCGGCACCGACCACTCCACCAAAAGCCGCCAGAGCGATCGCCAGCGCGAATGTCGCGGCATAAATGATCTGGGTGCGGATACCGAGCGCATCCGCCATGGCGCTGTTGTCGACCGCAGCCCTCAGCCTTATGCCAAATTCGGTCTTTTCGACCAGAAACCACAGCGCCAGCGCCGTCACCGCCCCGCACAAAATCACGAACACGCGGTGGGTCGGCATCACGCGAAAGCCGAGATCGAGCGGGCCACGGAGCATCATCGGCAACGGAATGGCGCTGAGGGTCGGTCCGAAGACCAGATTGGCGAGCCCGATCAGGAAGAAACAGATGCCGATGGTCATCAGCACCTGCGCCAGGGGATCGGCGTTGCGGTAGATCCGGCGAAACAGCAGACGTTCGAAGGGAAGCGCAACGATCACCGTGCCGGCCACAGCGAGCGCAATCGCAACCGCGTAAGGGAGGTTCAGCGCCGGCAGGCTGAAGACATACGAACCCGTCCCGACACGCACAGCCCTGCCGCTCATCGCGTAGGAGGCGATATACCCACCCAGCATGGCGAATGCGCCATGAGCAAGATTGATCACCCGCATCAGGCCCATCATGATCGACAGACCGATAGATATGGTGAACAGCAGCATGCCATAGGCAAGCGCATCCGACAGAACATTGAGGATGAAGACCGTGTTCATATCGCAAAGCATCCTCCCGCCCGCCACAGGGACGCTGCAGATCCGTCACGGACGGGAGGAAAGCGGCTGCGGGCACGCCTCCTCACCGGATCTCATCCCGGTCCCTGCCGCGAAAACCGCATCGTGGTTGCGGGCCGCGCCCTTCCTATCTGACTATTTGACCAGACCCCAGTCCGGCTGATCGGCATAGACCTCCCCGGTTTCCCGGTTGACATATCTGCCGTCCACCTTCTCCACCACACGGATATAGATGTTCTGGCGGATATGACGGGTCGCCGGATCAATCGACACCGGCCCGCGCGGGCTGACCCAGCTCATGCCTTTGACCGCCTCGACGGCCGTGGCGGGATCACGCCTGCCCTCTGTGGCCTCGATCATTTTATAGATCAAACGGGCGCCGTCATAGGCCGCCACGGAGGTCATCACCACCTGGTCGGGAGGCGCACCGACCTTGCCCAGCAATTCGAGGAAGGCCTTGTTCTCTGCGGAATCGTGTGACAGCGCATAGTGGAAACTGGAGATAACGCCGAGGCTGGCGTCGCCTGCCGCCGGCAGATCCGCTTCCGTGACCAGATCGCCGGTCGCCAGCAGCTTGATCCCGGCCGCCTTGAGACCGTTATCGACATAGGCCTTGAACAGGCCGATGGTCGGTGGCCCTGCCGGCATGAAGCAGAAGATGGCATCCGCTCCCGATGCCTTAATGCGCTGTACGACCGGACTGAAATCGGTGGTGCTCAAAGGCATGCGGATCGTTTCCACGACGCTTCCGCCCTCGGCTTCGAAGGTTTTCCGGAAGGCGGTTTCGGCATCAAGCCCAGGGGCATAATCGCTGACCGCAATCGCCACCTTCTTCACCCCATCCTTGATCGCAGCCCTGGCCGCCGGCACCGTCATCTGCCAGATGGTGAATCCGGTGCGTACGATATAGGGGCTTTTTTCGGTGATCGACGATGTCGCGGCGTTCATCACGATCATCGGGGTCCGGGTTTCCTCCAGGAGCGGCACCGCAGCCAGGGCATCCGGGGTGAAGTAGAATCCGGCGAGATACTGCACCTTGTCCTTGACCAGCAGTTCCTGCGCCAGGCTGCGCGCCCGCGCCGGGTTCGGACTTTCCTCGTCCTTGTAGATGAATTCGACGGTGTGGTTACCGACCCTGTTGCCGTGTTCGGCCACAAAGGCGTCGATGCCATATTTGAAATTCCTGCCGAACAGGGCATAAGGGCCGGACATGGTGCCGATCACCCCGACCTTGATGGTGTCGGCCTGCGCCGCCGCGACAACAAGACCACCGGCCAGCAGGCCTGCAAGAATGCGCGAAAAACGACGCATCCATTTCCTCCTCTGTTTTCACCAGTTAACGGGTTACCTTTTTGATCTGCTGTCTGTGCAGCTTTGACCTTAAAACATCACTCTTCATCATGCGATGTGATGATTGGACCTCCGCATCACCGCCTCGAGCACCCCACCCGCAACGGCCCAAGCCTTGTCGGAGAGTGTGGAACAATGGTCCGGTTTCCCCCGGGAGTCAACGTCACCCAGCTTGAGACCGCTTGAGACCCGCTGGCACCACCATTCCTGAGCGCAACAATCCCTTTCTCACGCCACCGACCGCTGCGTGGAGCGGAATTCCTGCAACCGTTCCAATCCGGTCGCCGACCGCAACCACATCCCCAATGTCACGGCAGGCTTCCAAGGTCCCGCTCACCGGCGCACGGAGGACGCGGGCATGGGTGTGCCCTGCAATATCTCCGGGCACTCCGGTGTTCGGCGCCGAACTGCCCTCGGCGATAACCCGTCCCGGATCATGGCCCCGCCTGGTCTCAATGACGAAGTGCAAAGTCACAGCCGACTTTCGCGCCCTGCTGTGAAGCCGGGACGAGGCGCAATAACGAGCCTCGCATCATCAATTTCCGTTGCAATCTTGTGCTTTGCAATAATCGCATCGATCACCACATCAGGCTTCAGTCCGCCGATCTCCCCCCATCGACTTTGCTGCACCACGGCAATGCGTTCCCTGCGCCAGGCCAGATCGACTTCTTCAAGCTTGCCTGCAGCGACCGCGCCAACGCCCTCGACATCGGCTGCACCTCCCTCCTCCCTCCAGTGCGGTGCAAAAGGACACCAGCCGCCGCACGCATAAGGGCTCATCAGGTTCGCGCATGCAGATGCGCCGCAGATTGGCCTGATCGAGCCTCCAGGCGACAGCGCTGGCCATCTCGCCTGCCCCCGGATCCGAATGACCGGCGAAATCAGCGCCGGGCTGCGGCCCGGCGACGGTCTGGTGCTGACCAATCCCCTCGGCACCGGGATCCTCACCCCCGCGCCTAAGCGCGGCCATCTGGATGCCGGGGCTGCTCCCTGCGATCCGCTCCATGACCACGCTCAATCGCGCCGCCGCTTCCGCCATGGTGAGCTGCGATGTTCATGCCGCCACCGACGTGACGGGTTTCGGCCTGCCTGGACATCCTGGAAACATGCTTCGGGCCTCAAATGCCGCAACTGGACAGAAGCCTGGGGCCCATCTCGCATTTGATCGCATTCCGGTCCTGCCCAATGTCGAGGCCTGCCTCGCCCACGGCCTCTGTCCCGCAGGCACACGACGCAACCTCGACGATGCCGCCCCCGACGCTGTCTTCGATCCGGCGCGGCGCGAGGCCGAGCAGCTGCTGCTCGCCGACGCCCCGACCTCGGGCGGGCTGACCATCGCGGTGGCGCAAAACTCTTTTCCGCAGGGGTGCGATTAAAACCTCGGGGGACCTCATGCGGCCATTTTCGTCTCCCAGTACTGTGACCAGTCGTCATTGAACCGGCAGATCCTCAATGCAGCCATGAGTTCTGCATTCCTGACCAGCCA
>Ga0123357_10009763_pt1 | contig 12133 bp, 14 predicted proteins | sample TergutEmb28metaG_FD_89873 | JGI IMG/M metagenome (GOLD analysis project Ga0123357, IMG submission 89873) | Embiratermes neotenicus P4 segment gut microbial communities from Petit-Saut dam, French Guiana - Emb289 P4 | ecosystem: Host-associated > Arthropoda: Insects > Digestive system > Gut ...
GACGCTTTCGCGTTCGTTGAGCACGGCCGAAGCCAGAATGGGCAGTATCTCATTTTTGCCCCCTCCTATCTTTAGCTGGCCGTAAAGCTTTTTACCTCCGGTGATATGATATACCCCCATCGAAAGCCCACCTCCCATAGGCAGCCAATGCCCGCGCGGCGGACATTGGTTACAAACGTCCGTATTGCGGACATTTGTTTACAAGTTATCATATGCCTGACCTTTCCCAGTCGTTACAAGCCGGGAATTTCGATAAAACACCGCGCGTACAATAATAAACTGCAATATTATAAAAAAAAATATTGAGATATCGGCTCGATTCTTGTATACTACCATTACCAAATTGAAATTTATGTCAAACTGAATGAGGTGTGATGTGGATCGAGACGATTCAAGGCGCGCCAAACACGAAGAATTAGACGAACTTAGGAAAAAACTCAATGAAGAAATCGAAAAAGAGGACTTTGACTTGAGCGCGCCGTCTGTCATGAAAATAAGCATAGAACTTGATCATTGCATTATCGAACATTTTCAAAACCAGTCCGACAAAGCCTGTACATAGAACACGGCAAATTCTTGCATAATGACGGGAACCATATTATAATTTATTCCAGTCTAACGGAGGTGTTGAATGAAGAAATTGCGCGGCATCCTGATGACATTGATCCTTGTGCTGGCAGTTTTCATTTATGCTGTTTTTTTTCAGAAAAATAACGCCCCGGAGACAAAACAGTACGCCGGCGGTGAACTGACAGTCACATTCATTGATGTGGGCCAGGGGGACAGCGAATTGATACAGCAGGGCGGCAGCGCCGTCTTAATAGATACGGGCGAATACGCGCAGCGGAAACAACTGACCGATACACTCCATTCACTGGGTGTGACGGCCCTTGATTATGTAATCGCCACGCACCCGCATACCGATCATATGGGTTCTATGGATGTGGTGATTGATACATACGACGTAAAACATGTTATGATGCCCAACGCGGCATCCAATACCACCGCCTTTGAAAAGATGCTTCAGGCCATCTCCGATAAGGGTCTGCGTATAGAACGCCCGGTTCCGGGCAAAAGCATACAGGCCGGGAATATAAAACTGGATATTTTGGCTCCCAACTCGGACAAATACCAGGATGTCAACGATTATTCCATTGTTGCGAGGCTGCAGTGGGGCGGCACGTCATTCTTATTCGAGGGGGACGCGGAAGCCCTTTCCGAGAAGGAAATTCTCGACAAGGGGTATGCCGTATCCGCCGACGTGCTGAAAGTAGGCCATCACGGTTCTTCCACCAGCACGTCCGACGCGTATCTGTCCGCCGTAAACCCCCGCTTCGCGGTTATCAGTTGCGGGCTGGGCAATGTATACGGGCATCCGCATAAAGAGGTATTGGATAAATTAAGCGCCAGAAATATCACGGTTTACAGAACCGACACAATGGGAACAATAACAATGCGTTCCGACGGTACGCACATCACGGTTGAAACAGCCAAAGAAGTGGTTAAGTGAAATGGGTTCTGGATCGCCTGGAAGACGGCTATGCCGTATGCGAAGAAATAGACACGCGCGAATCTCTTACGGTTCCGGCGCAATCATTGCCGGCAGGCGCGTCTCCCGGCGACGTGCTGTTCTATGACGGCAACAATTTTGTCATTGATCGCACGGAAACAAAAAGCAGGCGTAAACGGATAAATAAGATGTTTAAGGATTTATGGGACAATGGCTAAAAAGTTTTACGCGGTAAAGACGGGGCGCCTGGCCGGCGTCTATACGTCATGGGATGTATGCAAGCGGCAGGTGACAGGTTTCCCGGGCGCTGTCTATAAAGGTTTTGACGATGAGGCGCAAGCGCGCGCTTTCCTGGCGCACGCTTCTGTCCCCGCGCCCGTTACTCGTGGGGATCCCGCGGAGGGCGGGGCGATCGCCTATGTGGACGGCAGTTTTTCAGACGCCACCCATGAGTTCTCCTATGGGGTGATATTGTTTTATCAAGATACGGAATGGCGTTTGTCGGAAAAGTTCTCCGGCGTAAACGATTCTGAGATGCGAAATGTAGCCGGAGAAATAAAAGGCGCCGAAAAGGCCATGCGTTTCTGTGTGGAGAAAGGAATAAAGAATCTGGATATTTATCACGATTATGAAGGCGTAGCCCGTTGGTGTACGGGTGAATGGAAAACCAATAAAACAGGCACGAAAGCATATAAAGCGTTTTACGACTCGCTGGCGGGAAGCCTGTACGTTACGTTTCATAAGGTAAAGGGCCACTCGGGCAATACTTATAACGACGCGGCCGACAAACTGGCGCGCGCCGCGCTGGGGTTATAGTATGGAAAGCATCCGGAAAAATATACGAAGGGTCTTTTGGCTGTATTTTGTTTTATTCGCGGCGCTGGCGGTTTATTTCACGAAATTTCTTCTTGCCGACAGTAAAACAATCATCACAAGCCCGTATAATCCGCGCCTTAAATGGCAAAACCCCTCGGTCACGCGCGGGGACATATTGGATGCAAACGGGAATGAGTTGGCGTATACCGATCAAAACGGCCGGCGCGTTTATCCCCTGGGGTATGCCGCAGCGCATGTTGTGGGGTACTATAACGCCGGCTCCGCCGGTTTCTATGGCGCGGAAGCGAAATACAACTTTGATCTGGAAAACGCCGGCGGCGAAATTATGCAGCGGCTCACCCATATCCTTTCAGGCGGCGCGATTAAGGGCGACAGCATCGTGCTTACCATTGACGCCGGTTTGCAGTCTTATGTATATAAACAGTTGAAAAATTACAAAGCCGGCGCCATCGTTTTAGAGCCCTCCACGGGGAAAATATTGGCACTGGTATCGGCCCCCAGTTTTGATCCCAATACGCTGTCCAAAGATTTCAGCGCTTTATCAAAGGATACCGCCGGCAGCCCTCTGCTGGATCGGGCGACCCAGGGCCAATATCCCCCCGGCTCTGTTTTTAAAATTATCACGGCGGCCGCGGCCATGGAATCTATGCCCGATTATAAAGATTTTACCTATACCTGCACCGGTTCCGATATTGTCGGCGGCAAACTTATCAGGTGTTACGATTCAACCGCGCACGGCGCTTTAGACCTTACAAAAGCGTTCGCCCTTTCCTGTAACACATTTTTCGCCCATTTGGGGCTGCAGGTTGGCGCCGATAACCTGCGGTCCCTGTCCGATCGTTTCTATTTCAACTCTGCCCTTCCATTCCCCCTGGAATATAACGTAAGCAGTTTCCCCCTCAATAAATCGTCCGATAACAGCGAGCTTGTCGACACGGCCATCGGCCAGGGCAGAATTATGACCTCGCCCCTGCAGATGGCGCTGGTAACAGCCGCCGTGGCGGATGACGGCATAATCATGACGCCCTATCTATTAGACCATAAAGTGACATATAACGATAAAATCATTGATAAAACAATACCCGTAATGGCAAGAGAGGCGCTTACCCCCGACATCGCGGCCGCGTTGAAAGATATGATGACGGGTGTGACCGAAAACGGCACGGGGGCGCGCGCGGCGGTTGCAAACGTAAAAATCGCGGCGAAAACCGGTTCCGCCCAAACGCCTACCGGCGCGGATCACGGATGGTACACCGCGTTTTTTCCCGCGGATAACCCGCGGTATGTATTATGTATTGTTATTGAGAATATAGGGGGAAGTTCGCGTGTGTTGTCTATTGCCAAAAATATTATAACATATTTGACAAATTAAGGGAGATAACGGATAATGTACAGGTAAATTGACAAAATAAGTCACGAAGGGGGAAAGCAAGTTGTTAGCCATTGAACGGCAAAATAAAATATTGGCTAATCTCCAGATTCATCAAACGGCGTTGGTATCTGAGCTAAGTAAGGAATACAGCGTTACCGAAGAAACAATCCGCAGAGATCTGGAAAAACTTGAGAAAAGGGGTTTGATTAAAAAGACCTACGGCGGCGCCGTTTTTGGTCACGACACCAGTATGGACATACCGTTTCGAAACCGCGAAACCGGCAATCAGGAAGAAAATATGTATATGGCAAAGCTGGCGGTTTCCCAAATCAGCGACGGGGAAACCCTTATGCTGGATTCGTCACCCGTATCGTTATGTACGGCTAGGCTGCTCAAGCAGCGCGCCGATTTGACAATTATCACGAATTCGGTGGAAGTACTGATGAATTTCGCGTTTATAAAAAACATAAAGGTCATCTCGACGGGCGGCCTGCTGCGGAAGAATGATTATGCCCTGGCAGGCACGGCCGCCGAGCAGGTATTGCAGAATTTTCATGTCGACAAAGCCATTATTTCCTGCACCGCCATTCATCGCGAATACGGCCTGACGGAAGCGGACGAACAGGAAGCGCAGATAAAACATATGATGGCGAAATCCGCTAAACAGGTTATCGCGCTGGTGTCGTCGAATAAATTTGATAATGTCAGTTTTGTACATTTCCTGGAAGCCGGCCAGATACATACGCTTATAACAGACACCTCCCCCAGTACGAATTGGAGGAACTATCTAAAACAAAATCAGATTGAATTAATTATGTAAATCAGTTATACTGCAGAGGATAGGTATTATAATATTTACCAGGGTGATAAAATGATACGCACGCGGTTTGCCCCAAGTCCCACCGGTTATATGCATGTAGGCGGTTTGCGTACCGCTTTGTATGAGTTTTTAGTGGCAAAACATTACGGCGGAAAGTTTATTCTGCGTATTGAAGACACCGATCAGAACCGGTTTGTGGAGGGTTCTGTAGACACGATATACAACGCCTTAAAAACGGCGGGTCTGCAGTATGACGAAGGGCCGGATATCGGCGGCGAATACGGCCCGTATGTACAGAGCGGACGGAAGGAAATTTACTTAAAATACGCGAAGGAACTAATCACGAAGGGCAAAGCATATTATTGTTTTTGTGATAAGGAGCGCCTGAGCGCCTTTAACGAACACGACAAATATGACCGCCACTGTCTGAGTTTATCTGCCGGGGATGTTCAGGCAAAATTGGCCGCAAACACACCGTATGTAATCCGTCAGATAATACCCGAGGGGGAAACCCGATTTCTGGATCTGGTATACGGCGATATCACGATAAGTAACGATGAATTGGACGATCAGGTGCTTATTAAGTCTGACGGGTTGCCAACGTATAATTTTGCCAATGTTATTGACGATCACTTAATGGAAATATCACACATTATGCGCGGCAATGAATATTTATCGTCAACACCTAAATATAACCTGCTATATGACGCGTTTGGCTGGCAGATTCCCGTTTATATCCATTTGCCGCTTATTGTAAATATACACGGTGAAAAGCTGTCAAAGCGTAAAGGCGACTCGACCTTTGAAGATTTGTTGTCCCAAGGTTATTTGCCGGAAGCCATTGTTAATTTTATGGCGCTTTTAGGATGGAGCCCCTCCGATAATACAGAAATTTTTTCACTGGCAGAATTAATTAAGGTATTTGATGAAAACCGAATAAACAAGTCACCGTCTATTTTTGATACACAGAAGCTTACCTGGATGAACGGCGAGCACATGAAACGGATCGATCCGGACAAATTTTACGAGATGAGCCTGCCCGTACTGAAATCGGCGATCAAGACGCCGGGAATTGATTTACGCTCCGTATCCGAAATGGTTCGGACGCGTATAAATTTTATTCATGAAATACCGCCGCTTGTGGATTTCATTGACAAATTGCCGGAATATGACGCGGAACTGTATACCCATAAAAAAATGAAAACCAATGCGGAAAATTCGTCCGTTAACCTCAAACAGGCTTTGCAGGCTTTAGAAAGCCTGGGTTCGTGGGATTTATCATCTATACAGGATACCTTGTCCGCCTTGGTGCAGTCCCTGGGTATAAAAAACGGTCAGATGCTATGGCCGGTGCGCACCGCCCTATCGGGTAAACCCGCGTCGCCCTGCGGCGCCGCCGAATTATGCGTACTCTTGGGAAAAGACGAGAGTCTGAAAAGAATCAGGCAGGGGATAGAATTGCTGCTAGCATAAGAAAGAAGGCATCCGGCCGTTTTTTGTCCGGATGCTTTCCTTCTTTTTATAGGTATAAAAACATCCCCGTAAGGTACGCTATATTTAGCCGATCCATGTGCACTTTATATTGAAAAATAATTGGGAAAGGAATATACTTTCATCAGTGCTGGATCATGCTTTTGGAGGAATGATCTGTATTGGAAGCGATAAGCTGCGGAGGGGTGGTAATTTATAAGGGAAAAGTGCTATTGCTGTATAAGAATCAGAACGGCAGGTATATGGGCTGGGTGATGCCAAAGGGAACATTGGAGTCAGGCGAGACATATAAACAGGCCGCTCTGCGGGAAGTTCACGAAGAAACGGGCGTTAACGCCACAATCCTGCAATATATCGGCAAAACGCAGTATAATTTTCGCGGAAACGATGATATAGTAAACAAGACCGTTTTTTGGTACCTGATGACCACCGATTCGTTTTACTGCAAACCGCAGGCCGAGGAATACTTTGCCGACGCCGGTTTTTATAAACAGCATGAAGCTTACCACCTGTTAAAATTTCATGACGAAAAACAAATTATGCGAAAGGCATACTCGGAGTATAACGATTTGAAACGGATAAATGACTGGCACTTAACAGGCATCTATTATAAAAGCGTATAAAGGCGCTCCGTATGCGGCGCCGCCGGGTCTGCCGGGGGAAGGGAATGTACGTATGAAACATATTTTTCACAGAAAAGAAAGGAAAGCGGCGGCATTAATCCTAGTATCACTGCTTTTTGCGATAGCGGCGGCCGCCGTTATGATTTGTATTCACAAGTTCCTGTTGGATGATCACGAAGAGTATGACGAGGATGACGAAGAAGAGTATATAGACGAAAATGGCGTCTGTTACACCGACGAAAAAAATTTCGTGGATTGATTATCTTAATTATCTTAAAAGGGACGGATACCGTCGGGCTATGGCCCGACGGTATCCGTCCCTTTTTTCTCAGCGTCATTGCGGGCTTGACCCCATGAGTGCAAACTTAAAAAAATGTACAAGCAAAGTGCGAATATGATCGACAGGGGAGCGGGCGAACACAGTTCGCCCCTACGGAAATGATCACTGCTCTACATGATTATGGTATTTTCATTACGTACGGGCGGCTTTCGGCCGCCCGCTCCCTCACCAAATTACTCCTCGGGGGCTTGTTCGCTTTCGTCCTCCGGTTCCGCGGCTGCCTTTTCCCTTTCGGCGGACGTTGGCAGGCCCTCGGCTTCTTTCTTGGAAAGACTTATCTTCTTGCTTTGCTCATCAATTTCGGTGACCTTTACTTTTATCAGTTCCCCCACCGTCAGATCGTCTTCGGCTTTTGCCACATGCTTATTCGCGATTTGCGAGATATGAACCAAGCCGTCCAGCCCGGGTTCCAGTTCCACAAACGCGCCGAATGTGACAAGGCGCACAACCTTGCCTTCCACTACGCTGCCTACAGGGTATTTTGCGCTGACATTATGCCAGGGGTTGGCGTCTATATCTTTCAGCGACAGGGATATTTTACCTTTTTCCTTATTCAGGTCGATAATGGTAACCGTTACCTTATCGCCCTCGCTCAGTACGTCCGCCACTTTACGGACGCGGCCCCAGGAAAGTTCGGAGATGTGAATAAGGCCGTCCACACCGCCTAAATCAATAAAAGCCCCAAAAGCCGCAATGCGGCTGACAGTACCGGATAATTTCTGGCCTATCTGCGCTTCGGAGAAGAATTCGTCCCGGCGCTTATTCTGCTCTTCCGCGGCCAGTTCTTTCCTCCCGGCCACAATACGCCGTTTGGATTTATCGAATTCCAATATATTAAAATTAAACTCTTTGCCTTTGAAGACGGACAAGTCTTCCACAAAGCGGTTGGATATCTGCGAGGAAGGTACAAATACGCGCATACCCTTTATAATCGCAATCAGACCGCCCTTTACCTGGTCAATTACTTTTCCCGGCAGCGCTTCCTTTTTTTCATAAGCACTCTCAATATCCCCCATATTTTTATCGGCGTCCAATCTCTTTTTAGAGAGGGATACGTTGCCTTCACTGTCATTGACGCGTACCACAAATACCTCGATCTCGTCTCCGGGTTTTAATATGGTGTTGATATCCACCGAAGGATCATCCGTAATTTCGCTTCTGGGGATAATCCCCTCATACTTATAATTCAAATTTACGGATACTTCGCCGGGTAAAACCTGAATGACTCTACCCTTTTTAGTGTCGCCCGTATGTAAGGTGACCATAGACTTGTCCAACATTTCCTCAAAAGACTGATTGCCGCTGGTGATTTCCAGTTCGCTCATAATTTTGACTGCCTCCTCTGTTATCGACGGCGGTGTGGAAGCGCCAGCCGTAATTCCCATTTTATCATCAGATTTTAAAATATTCAACAATAAATTATGGATCGTTTCGAATCTGTATGACCGATTGCAATATTGTTTGCATACCTTGTACAGCTTTTCTGTGTTTGAACTCTCCGGATCGCCCAAAATGAGCATCACATCAACATTTTGCGCCAGTTCCGCCGCCTCTGCCTGCCGATCTTTCGACGCGCTGCAAATAGTATTCTTTATGATTATATCCAGATCCAGCCCGTTTAAATACGCCGTAATGACGGAAAAGTCCTCAAAACTATATGTGGTTTGCGCAACCAGCATATACTTTCTTTCTTTTTCCAGCACAGATTTTAATTCGTCCAGATCCCGCACAACAATACAATCCGCTGAATGCCCCTGAATGCCCAAAACCTCCGGGTGCTGCCGCTGGCCGGCTATAATCAGGCGGCGGCCCGTTTGAGCGCATTCCCCGGCTAAGCGATAGATACGTTTAATATGCGGGCATGTGCAGTCGATATAAGGGATTTCCCGACGCTCCAATTCCTTATATACCGCGGCCGGTACGCCGTGTGTGCGTATTACGACAGTCTCGTCCCGCAGGCTTTCAAAATCTGTGATAATGCGTACGCCATTTTTCTCCAGATCATCCGTGACGGTTTTATTATGAATTAACGGCCCGTAGGTGCACAGCTTGCGGAGCTTGCAGGCTTCGTATACGGTATTGACGGCATTCTCCACCCCATAACAAAATCCGGCTGTTTTTGCCGCGGTCACCTTCATGCTTTTTCACCGGTCAGTTCTATAATCTGACGCATCGTCTCTTCCGTAACCTCATTGAGCAGTTCCGTTTTCAGCCTGGCTCCGGCGTATTGGTCGAGGTGGATAGGCTTTCCAACCTGAATTTTTACTTTCGAAAACAATTTATAGGAAGTGGTAATGCCTATCGGCACGATAGGCGCCTTTGCTTTTATGCCGAAAAACGCGGCGCCCGTTTTATTGTTGGACAGTTCGATGGTTTTTTGGCGCGACCCCTGTAAGAATAAGAGTAAAACTTCCCCGTTCTGCAATATCTTTATGGTGGTTTTGTAAGCCGCTATATCGGCGTTCTCCCTGTCGACGGGAAACGCCCCCAGCGCCCGGAAAAAGAAGGCCAGCGCCTTATTTTTAAACAGCTCCTTTTTTCCGATAAACCGGAGATTCCGTCTCACAGCCAGGCCCACAAAAATAGGATCCAGTGCGTTCGCGTGATTGGCGCAGACAATAACCCCCCCGCTTTTGGGAACATTCCCGGCCCCGGTTATCTGAATACGAAATAGGAGGTTAAATGGTAAAAATCCCAGTATTTTGGCTATTCTGTATACCATAAAGGCCTCCTGTTTTTTCATGGATAATCTCTAACACAATTTCCGTTTCCTGTTGCAGGCTCATATGGGTAGAATCGATGAGTACGGCGTCGTGAGCCCGTGTCAGCGGCGAAAACTCACGCCGCGCGTCCCGTAAATCCCGTTCCTCCAGTTCACGCTTTATGGCGGTGCTGTCGGTTACGACGCCCATGGCTGTCCTTTCGGCCAGGCGTCTGCGCGTACGTTCGTCAATGCCGGCCTCCAAATATATCTTGACCTGCGCGTGCGGCAGAACCTTAACGCCTATGTCCCTGCCTTCCATTACAACATTGTTTCCTGCGGCCAGATTCCTTTGCATTTCCAGCAGCTTTTCCCGCACCGCCGGTATGATCGCCACCTTTGAGGAAGCCTCCGATATCTCCGGCGTACGAAGCGCGTCTGTCACATCGCGGCCCCTTATTGTCACCCTCTGCGTATTGTCCCGGCATTCTACCGAGAGATCCATATGCGCCAACGCGGCCTCCACCCGGCTCGCGCTGTCAAGCGGAACGCCTTCCATCATGCAGTCATACGCAACCGCCCTGAACATAGCGCCGGTGTCCACATAGGTAAAACGCAGAATTTCCGCCAGCTTTTTAGCCAATGTTCCCTTACCCACACCGGCCGGGCCGTCTATGGCCACCGCAATCACATTATCCCCTCCATGCAGCGCGAACCGGCTAAAAAACCCGTTGAAAACGCGATTTGCAGATTATATCCGCCTGTCAGCGCGTCCACATCCAATATTTCACCGGCAAAATACAAACCTTTCACCAACCTGGATTCCATTGTCGAAGGGTTCACTTCTTTCACATTTACCCCGCCGCGTGTAATAACGGCGTTGTCAAATCCCAATAAGCCCGAGACGGAAAGCCGGAGGCATTTCATAAGCCGCACGAAATCCCTTCTTTCCGTTTTTGTAACACCGTTTACCTTTCTTTCGGGGCTAATGCCGGAAAGGCTGACCAGGACCGGTATGAGCGCGCGCGGCAGCAAATCGTCCAGGGCGTTGAGAAAATTTTTATTTTTATATTTTTGAAAATCCCTTAATAGGCGGGCGTCCAATGCCTGTTCGTCCAAAGCGGGTTTTAGATCCACGCACAGTGTATGCGTGTCCCCCTCCGTGAAAAACCGGCTGGCTGAGAGGATTACCGGCCCGGAGACCCCAAAATGGGTAAACAGTAACTCGCCAAAATCCGTATAAACGGATCCTTTACCGGATTGCAGCCGAATTCCCACATTTTTTAAAACCAGGCCCTGTAAATCCGAAACCCATGGATCGTCTGCGCGCATAGGCGTAAGCGACGGGTGCAGCGGGGATATATGGTGCCCCGCTTTTTTCGCGAAACGGAACCCGTCGCCAGTCGATCCGGTGGCGGGATAAGCGAGCCCCCCTGTCGTCAGAATAACGGCATCCGCTTCATATGCGCCGTCTCTTGTTTTAACCGTCTTGCCCGCGCCAAATTCAATATCCGTAACGGTGTTGTTTAACACAACGGCGACCTTACTGCGTACCAGATAGTTTTCCATAGCCGAAACAATATCAGCCGCCTGTTCCGACGCTGGAAATACCCGGTGGCCGCGTTCCACAACAAGCTTCACGCCAAGGTCCTCAAAAAATGCGATGGTCTGCGCGCTGGTAAAGCGGTTAAAAGCGGCGCGGAGAAATTGGGGGTTTCCGATCGTATTGGCCAATAACCCATCTGCGCCGCAGGCATTTGTCACATTGCAGCGCCCCTTGCCCGTGATGGACAATTTGCGGCCCAGCCTGTTGTTTTTCTCAAGCAGGGTCACCTCGCACCCCCCGGACGCCGCCGCCCCGGCGGCCATCATACCCGCCGGGCCCCCTCCGACGACGACAACCTTGTTCATAACATCACCCATATGCAGGTTCCGGGCATCCTAAAACAGACGCCCGGAACCTCTGTTTTAAAGAGGCATCCATATGATTCTTTATGCCATTATATAGCGTATAAAGGACGGACACAAGGTCACGTCACAAAACAAGCTGCCTGTGCCAGCGGCCGATCCCTTGAATAGTTCCCCTCCCGCGGCCGATCCGCTTGCGCGGCACGAAAAAAGCCGCCTTTGCGGGCGGCTTGAACTTATCGTTTTTCAACCAAAAAATGAATGGAGGTTTTCGTTAACCCATCGACCTCTATTTGAGAAAATGAAGGGATGCACACCAATTCGATGCCATTGGGCGCAACATACCCTCTTGCGATAGCGATACTCTTCACGGCTTGATTAACTGCGCTGGCTCCGATAGCCACCAGATCGACCTGCATATTGTTGCGCGATATTGCGGCGATGGCTCCAGCAACCGATTTTGGCACGGAACTGGATGAGACTTTAAGCGTTTCCACAGATTTTCCTCCCTGTCCTGCATTATGTCTGAAC
>Ga0123357_10009764_pt1 | contig 12132 bp, 8 predicted proteins | sample TergutEmb28metaG_FD_89873 | JGI IMG/M metagenome (GOLD analysis project Ga0123357, IMG submission 89873) | Embiratermes neotenicus P4 segment gut microbial communities from Petit-Saut dam, French Guiana - Emb289 P4 | ecosystem: Host-associated > Arthropoda: Insects > Digestive system > Gut ...
CTTGGACCACAAGGAAGTCCACAATTTTCAATTGCCATTATCTCCCAAACCGTTCAACTTTGGATATAGGTGTTTTGGGTTATATCGGTATAGTATAACATAAGTAACACCCTCCCGAAGTCTGGTCCGTTCCTCCTGTTACACCCCGTATATGTTTCTGTTGTTACTTAAATTATATAAAATATGTAAATAATACATAGTGACAAAACGGTATCTATTTTTGTGCTTCTATTACATTCTTTTAGAACTGTATTCTGTTAACACAGAAGAGGAACAGGTCGACACACCTTAAACATTTTTAAAATTTTTGGGTTTTGCCGAAATTTGTCAGCTTTATGCTGTAACTCCGAAAATTGAAACCCTTTTGAAAAGAAATAGGTTAACTGGAAGGTTTTTGTGCTTGTCAGAAAGTGAAAACTTCATGGCAATTTTGTTTTTAAGCTTTCGCCGTGTTCTAAATGTAATTTATTCCTTTTTGGGTAATTCCCCGGCGTCTGAGTTCTAATTGCCGACGATTCGGAACTCACTGTCGGTTCCATCTTCATAGGCAGGTGAATGAAGTATACTTCATTCACCTGCATATGAAGATGGAACCGATAGTGAGTTCCGAAACGTCGGCAGTTAGAACTCAGACGCCGGGGAATTACCCAAAAAGGAATAAATTACATTCATGACAATTCGTCCGTGATGTTAGGTCTTCAATACTGATAGACTTTAAATACGACTAAACTCCGAAAGCTGTAACTGTATATCAGGTAGTCTAAAGGCCGCCAGAGAACTAATGTCAAATACACAACACTAGGACAGCGTTCTGGATTTTTTAAATCGTGTCTAGACGCTTCGATTTCTTTCCCTTGCGGGTGAATAAAACCGCTAACATTGCATATATTTATTTAACGGGGAAAGCACTTGCGTTTTATGCATCCAGTTACGTAATTCCGTTCAGCATAAATCTTCTTTAGAATCTGACTGTCTCTCAGGTAGCCAGTTGTGTTATTTTATAGTGCCATACTGCAAAAGTGGCACAAACCAAAAATTGCCCATTTGGAGTAAATACTACAATTGGGGTCAAAAATATGAAACTACATCCCACAATAATGGTATCTAGCGGGGTATATTTCAACTAAGTAGTATGTCGGTAATGACGGAGATAGTTATATTTTTCAGTTCAATCGTACTATTGTAGTACCTGCCTGGTGATAGTTAACTCCCACTACTCCCCACTCGAGCAGGTACTAAATAGTGTGAGATCGCGAGGGTCCTACTATCGTTGTTTCGGTCTTCGCGATCTCAAATTTCGCTGCCACCCGTCAGAATTTGAATTATACACAGGTTTCTGACGAGTCATTTCTGTATACACTGTACTTGTCCAGGTATCATACTAAAATAATTCCCGTAATTTAACTACTCAATTAGTTATCGTGAATTTCACACACGCAATAACAATTGTAACCGTTAAAACTTCTTATCCGTATAGTGCGTCTAATTCTCGTTAAAGTTTACCAGTATGCTCATAAGTTAATCACTTATTCAAGGAAATTTTGGATTTGATTGTATCTAAATTTTTATCACAGCTTACGTCCCAATGAGACACAGACAGACACGGGTTACATTTTAACTAACTAAAATATATAAATGTATATTCTGTAAAATATCTACATGATTACGTACAAGAATAAACTAAGACCTACACAACTGAAATATCATATTTAAGCTAGTAACGTAAAGGCAAATCGTGTATGTTAAGTCAATTTCTTCGTATAACACGGATTTGGAAACAGCAAAATAAGTTAACAAACACTTCTCAATCCTTTTCTTTGTTCTCTGAGTTGTGGATGTATTACACACCACTCACCTGGTAAGAAGTCTGGGCGTAGGGCTCATCTTGAGTGCTAGCCCAGGGCACCGTGTTTTACGTCTCCTCTCGTAGAAACTTTGATCACAAAAATACTCTTGTCGGTCTTACAGGTCGGTATACCAGTTCATGAAATCCATATCTCAGCGTTATTAAAGGTTAAAGAGTTCACTTAGCAGCAGAATATGCAGACATGAAAGGAATGTGCTGTTTCTAAGGAATCTGCATATACAGTCTTCCTCTTGTTAATGCGTGTAACGGTCTCAACCAAATTTATATCTTAAGTGCAAATTTAAAATTTCTACTAGTCAATGTACGAAATACAAGTTACACGTATAAAATTATCCTTTCAAATTCCAAATTTTTAAACACTAACCAAATGTTAATCTGTATCTTTCCTTCTATGCATTACACTATTAATTCCAAGCGGCAATTTTTGGATTTTGCCTCTGTTGCATTTAGTTAGCTACATAACGTGTTTGCTAACTGTGAACGTCACATTTCCACGTTGCTTGCTACGTTACACGTAACTACGTAATTACATTCATTATGAGCACTTCACTACATTTTTTTTACTGCGCTGCAGATGCCTGTTGGTGTATTTTAATCAAGAAAAATGTATGCCATATTGTTGATGGAGTGACTGTTACCTCACAGTTTTGCTTACGCAAGAAGATTGGCGTGTTGGACATCCCCGATCGTAGAGCTTGCAAATGCCAGTCTCTTACGAATGTTAACATTCTGTTTTATCATGTTGTGGCTTCTTGCAATAAATCTACGAACGTAAGGCATTTGATCTCGTCTAGATAATTCTTTTTTTATACTAATGTCATTTAACTTGTCCTTGATATATTATTTTGACATTGAAAGTAATACAAAATTTTGAAACATTGCATGAAAAGGACGCCGCTTATTAAACAAAACTGACACAGTAAGTCCATAGTATTAAAAAGGTGGCCATTTTTATTTATTTTTATGAAAATACGAGTAAATCCCGTAGGTCCACAACCGTAGCTCTTTCTGTAAAGTTTAAAAATTACCTGCCTTCTTATTGGAAGTGTGCACCGAATTCAATTTTAAATTGCAGCATATTCCGGTAGCTTGGAACGAACTAAACGTATCACACGCCTTCAAGCTATTCCAGATCCTGCCATCTATCTGGTACTTGCATATAAACACGTACTCTGTCAGGATAAACCTTACTAAGCGAGGCCATTCCTTTCCTTTTTTTTGTGTAAATAAAAACAAACTGTCCCTGATTATAGAGGGTTCCTGTCACCACGGCATGGCGTGTACTCAGGTTGCGGATGGAATAACGGCCTCCAATATGGAGGGTAGCTGCGAATGTATTGAATAAGTAGTCGCGGACAGCCGACAAGGGGTGGTCCTCCAGCTTCGGGGTTGGGCGAGGTGCTAACAACTCCTTACTGTAAAAACGCATCTTATTACGAAATGTTCACACAGAAAGCATCGAACGTGTACTGCAACTTTGGTATGAACTAAGCAACGGAAAAGGGACGAGAGGTTTTGTACTTTGAATGTTAGGAGCCTGTATAGGGCAGGTTCACTTACAGCAGCAGCCAGGGACTTAGCAAGATATAAATTAGATTTAGTGGCTGTACAGGAGGTTAGGTGGGAGAAAGGGGGCACGGTGAGAGCAGAAATATAATTTTTTCTATGGAAAAGGAAACGAAAATCATCAGTTGGGAACAGGATATTTTGTACACCACGGTACAGTGTCAGATGTTAAGAGAGTATAGTTCGTTAGCGATAGAGTGTAATATATAGTTCTGAGAGGTCGGTGGTATATCATCACTGTTCTGAATGTGCATGCACTAAGTGAGGAGAAAAGTGATGATTCAAACGAGAGTTTTATGAGAAATTAGAGTAGCTTTTGATCGTTATTCTAAGTGCCATATGTAAATTCTGTTAGGAGATTTCAATGCAAAAGTGGGGAGTAAGAATATTTTCAACCCGACAATTGGGAATGATAGACTACAGCAGGGTAGTAAAAAAATGGTGTTAAAATAGTAAACTTTTCCACATCAAAAAATCTAGTTAAGAGCATGGTGCTCCCGCACCGAAATATTCATAAGTACAACCGGAATTCCCTTGATGGGAAGATTCACAACCAGATTGATCACGTATTGAGAGAAAGGTGATGGAATTCGAATATACTAGATATATGAAGTTTCAAGTGAGCTGACTGTGATACTGATCACTATCTGGTGGTTGCAAAAGTTAGGGAAAAACTGTCAGTACATAAGCAAGTAGCACAGAAGTTTTATGTTGTTAGATTTAATCTCAGGAAGCTAAATGAGCTGGAGGTTATGAAACAGTATCAGACTGAGATTTCAAACAGGTTTGCAGCTTTGAAGAACTTGTGACTGCGAGGACATAAATAGGGCTTGGGAGAACGATAAAGAGAATATCAAAACCTCAGCTAAAGAGAGTCTAGGTCTGCACGAACTCAAGCAGCACAAACTATGGTCTGATGAAGAATGTTTAGGTTTTCTAGACCAAAGGTAGCACGCTAAATTGCAGTGGTTACAGGATCCAAGCACAAACCAATGTAGATAATCTAAACGATGTAAGACGGGAAGCACGGAGGCATTTCAGGAACAACAAGAAGGAATATCTGAAAGCCAACATTGATTTAATTGGATCTAACAGTAAGATACAAAATACGTATCAGAGATTTGTATATGAACGTCAGTGAATTGAAGAAGTGTTAGCAGCCTAGAACTAATACAGTAAAGGATGAAAAGAGTGATGTGGTTACAGACTCCTACAGTACTTTGGCAAGGTGGAGGAACCATTTCTCTCAGCTACTGAATGTGCATGCGATTAATGATGTTAGGCAGATAGAAATATGTACAGCAACACCACTAGTGCCTGAGCCGAGTGCCTTTGAGTTTGAGATGACTATTGAAAAGCTAAAAAGACAAATCAGTAGGTACTGATCAAATCCGAGCGGAATTGATTCAAGCAGGGGGTATAACGATTCGCTCTGTGGTCCACAACTTATTAATTCTATTTGGACAAAGGAAATATTGCCTGGGGAGTGGAAGGAGTCGATCATTGTACCTATGGATATGAAGAGCGATAAAACAGAGCGTAGTAATTGTAGAGGCATAACACTTTCATCAACTACATACAAAATTTTATCCAACATCCTGCTGTAAAGGTTAACTCCATATACAGAAGTCATTTTGGGGGATTATCAATGTGGATTTCGACGCAAAAGGTCAACTGCTCATCATATATTCTGCATTCATCAAATACTTGAGGAAAAAATGAGAATACAATGAAACAGTGTATGAGTTCTTTATAAACGTTAAGAAAGCGTATGATTCAGTTAGAATGGAGATCTTGTATAATATTCTAATTGAGTTTGGTATCCCCATGAAACTGGTAAGGCTAAATAAAATATATCAGAATGAAACCTACAGAGGAGTCCGGGTAGTCAAGCAGAGGAGTCCGGGTAGTCAAGCATTTGCCTGACATTTTTCCTATTAGGAATGGTTTGAAACAAGGAAATTCCTTGTCGTCATTGCTTTCCAACTTTGCTTTAGAGTATGCCATTAGTAAGGTTCAGGTAAACCTGGATGGCTTGAAATTAATTGGTACACATCAGCTTTTCTTTTATGCTACTGATGATAATATGTTGGGTGGAAACGTACATGGTATAGAGAAGAACGCAGAAGCTTTAGTCGTTGTTTGTAAGGAGAGTGGACTAGAAGTAAATGCTGAGAAGACTAAGTAATTGGTCTTGTCTCGAGATAAGAATGCAGTACGAAGTCACAGCTGATAATTGTTTCTTTGAAGGGGTGGAAGTGTTCAGATATTTGGGAACAACCGTAACAAATCAAAATTCTATTCAGGAAGAAATTAAGAGCAGGCTGAATCAGGGAATGCTTGCTGTTATTAGGTGCAAAATATTTTATCTTCCAGTTTGCTATCCAAAAATTTCAAGATTGAGAAATGCAGAACTATGATTTTGCTTGTTGTTTTGTATGGGTATGAAACTTGGTCCTTGACATTGAGGGAGGAACGTAGGCTGAAGGTGTCTGAGAATAGGATGTTGAGGAGAATGTTTGGGCCTTAGAGGGACGAGGTAACAGGGAGTGGAAAAACTACATAATGAGCTTAATGATATGTACTCACCCAATATTGTTCGGGTGATAAAATCTAGAAGAATGAGATGGACGGAGCATGTAGCACGTATGGAGGAGAGGCGTATACAGGATTTTGGTGGGGAAACCTGAGGGAAAGAACCACTTGGAAGACACAGGCGTAGATGGGAATATAATATTAAGATGTATCTTGAGGAACTGTAATGTGGGGGTGTGGACTGGATAGAGCTGGCTCAGGATAGGGGCAGGTGGCTGGCACTTGTGATTGCGGTAATGATCCTTCTCGTTCCACAAAATGCGGGGAATTTCTTGACTAGCTGAGAACCGGTTAGCTTCTCAAGAAGGACTCGGCACCATTAAGTAAGAAACAAACTGTTATTAGATCAAGATCTGTTACTACAAATATCGTTCTGAACCGCTTCAGTTTTAAAATTGAACTGCTTAATCAGCAAAACAGGTGTGAACCGATAGGTAACACCTAGGTCTGCTAGCCTGTGTTCGAGTCCCGATGTTTGACGTGATGGAGTGTAGAGCAGTCCCATTGTGATATTCGAAAAGTTCTTATGCAGTGATCCTTTCAGCGACAACTTTCGAAATGGGTGTTGAGGGGGCGCAGAAAGGGAAAAGTAAAACTCCTTAACCTTTTGGCGCCTGAATTACTTTTTTAAACTTTAGCACACCCTGTATATAAAATGTGAATAAAACAGGAACCAAATACGTTAGAATTATGAAACAAACTGCAATTTGAAGAGAAAAAGCTGAGAGTATATACCATGTTTAAAATATTCAGTACCTGTATTTGTTGAATAAATATACAAAATTCAACGTTTAGAGGTTAGCGGTGCGGTACGACCACTATAGTGGTCGTTAGGCGTTAAAGGGTTAAAGGAAACGAGAAGGAAATGTGTTATGGTGTGTTATTTGTTGGTATTAGTAGAGGCGCGCAGTCTGACCCAGTAGCTGCATCAATTAAAAAATGAACTCCGTAGTCTCTGTGTCGAAGTGAAAGGTTTAATAAGTGACATGTGGGAGAATAATATTAAAACGTATCTTAAAGAAACAAGCTGGGATAGAGTTGACTACATTCATCTGGCTCAAAACAGGGGTAAATGGCGGGCTGCTGTGAACCCTCTAATGAGCGTTCGGTTTGCACAAAATTAAAAATGTGATTATTCGAGTAATTGTTAGTAATTCTGTGTGGGTTCAGTTGTGTGTACACGAAGGAAATCCCAGATTTTTTTATAATCCAGAGAACCTATACCGTGAGAGATGAGAAATGTGATTTAGAAAGAATTCTCACGCATTTAATTTCAGTGTGTTTTATATCCCCTGACATGAAATTATTTACAGTGGCTGCGCGATCTGAAGCGTGTAATGTCTTGATTCGACCTCTGCAATTTTTCTGCGTATGTCGTTTCCTGTACAGACAGAGGGGTTGTGGTAGACCGATTCCAGACCCATGGAGTTTTGTCAAATGTTTACAGCGACCCATAATATAGGCACTTAATTCCGAATTTTAGCGGTGTAGTTCATGTAAGTATAATCTGTTGAGTTGAAGATTTATTTTCGTTTGTGGCAAATGTCTTCCGAAGTTTTGCGTTCGTAGTGTCTGACACTCGGAAATAATAATTCTTGCACTTCAGAAGACAACCGAGACACAAGTGACATCCTAGGAGTAATCTGATCTTTATATTTTTCATACACGTGAAGCGAAATTAATCTGCACGCTTCATTGAGATTAATACGGAACATACATAGACAGAACAGTTTATTTATATTCCATGTATGTTGTTTAATGCTTCTTGTAACGTGGCACTTTACGTGTACTTTATTTCAAACGTAGCTTGCTTGTTCGGCTCAGATTGTTAGCTGTACCTGTATGCTTCCTCACATTGTACGCGTATGCTTATCTTTATCATAATAATATGATTGCTTACACTGTCCATTTTATTTAATTTACATTAGTGACCCCAAATATTTTATAAACGTATATTTTATCACCAGTACTGGAAAACTTTCCATTCCTCCGCCGGACATAGCTAGCAATTAATTATGCAAGCAGTATACGTTTTCAATCAGAGCTCTGTAAAATGTATTGTAACTGACAGGCCGTGGTTTTAACAATTAACAACGTTTATTGACACTACAGATAAAACAATTAAAACCGTTAGTAATGAAAACAGAACACTCACAGTAATTTCAAGAATCACTCTCAACAAATAACTCTGCACTCAATACGTTCAGTACTAAGGGCTTATAGCCCTGACACCGGTCTCGAACTCAGTACTTCACTGATTCGTTTAACTCACTCCTCACTATGCAGTTCCTCAGCTGAATCCCTTTTACTGTCCGCCGTCCACTCTGTTCGCTCTGCTATACGCCACACACTCGGAATCGCCTTGACAAGACTGTCCAATTCATGCTAACCGAAGACATTATATAATGCTTATAGCACGCCTCCAACGTACTTCGCTCTTCTAGTCAGTGCTGGGTATCCCTAGAATGTTCTACCCGCTTTTCGCACGGGAAGGTTCTGGCAGCCTGAATGTCAGAGGCTTTGCGGGTCGTCACAATACTAGGCGCTGTTGCCCTCAGTTACAGTTTATTGCTGGGTATATATTTAACTGTAATTATTTTATCATGCTTTCACCACTCCAACAGTAACGGGTCATTCAGTGTAAACAGATATTACAAGAAAACGTTGTAATCAATATTACATACATGTATATAATTTCTTAAATATTTAAGCTGGCTAATGTGGAATGGATATCCTGAATTTGATACACTATACAACTTGAACAGCATCAGTATTCTTGTATGCTAGCACATATCCTCTGTACACTGCTTCCCATGATTTTTGTACTTCCCGACGATGGTTAATTAAGAAATAAAACGTATCAGAGTGTATACTGTAGACTGAATAGGCATACTTTACCTGATATTGTGTGGAGCGTAGCGTAGTCGTTATAGTGACGCGTTATGGGGTGGATGGTCCGGAAATCGAATCCTTGTGGGGGCGAGATTTTCTGCATCTGTCCAGACCGGCCCCGTGGCCCACCCAGTCACCTATACAATGGGTACCAGGTCTTTACCGGGGGTGAAGCGGCCGGGGCGTGGCGCTGACCACCCACCCGTTTTAGCGCCCAGGTTAAAGAAAGTGTAGAGCTATACATATAGTCCCCCGCTGGACTTTCGTGGGCTGTTATAGGTTGAACTTTACTTTTATCTTTACCTGTAATATATTAGTTATTTTTAAGAATTTGTTTATTTATCTTGCTAGATCACACCTTATATGGAAGTCATACAAACATGCACTTCCAGGTAGAAAGCCCCTCATGTCATAAAATTTCTTAACGAAAGATAATACGGTTCGCTACTGTAACGTGGGGTTAATATTTTGACATTATGAGCACTGAGGAACCAGTGCAGAACTTACTGAACAGTAGGCTACCGAATGTTGCATGTAGCCAGCCAATAGCGTTGTTGTTGGTTACCAAACCCAAACGTTTCGAAGTATCCCTGCTTAACACCTCTTAAAGGGGAATGCGATAGCACAGTGGTTAAGGTGCTGTGCTATAAACCGGAAGGTCGCTAATTCCATTCCAGATGGTGTCATTGGAATTTTTCATTGAGGTAATCCTTCCGATCGCACTATGGCCCTGGGGTCGACTCATCCTGTAACATAAATGAGTACCAGGAGTATTTCCTGGGGGATAAGCGGCCGGTGCGTAAAGCGGTACCACCATCCTGGACCATTGTCACGTAATCTGGAAATGTTAACTTCCTGGAACCCTCTGGGCACCTCGGCCCTGTAATGGGTCTGATTTTACACCTTTTAAAAGCATTATGTCCCTCTGTCTGTCCTCATGTAAGCATTCGAGAACCGCGAACACTTATCGTGAAGTTTTGTATTTAAGAATGGTACCGAAAATTGCTCATCTGCATCACTTTTAATGCATATTCAACAGTTTTATCAACCACTTTACAAGCAGAGGCATGTGCGTTTGTGCGTGCATCTTGAACGTAACTCTCTGAATTTTAGTGTTTAATTATTATTCAAATAATTATTTAATATTTCGAACCAACGTTGTAGGCAAGAACGAAACGTACATTATCGATGGCATTTTCGTAAGTCCTAGCTTTTAGAGACAATTAAAAGGTGACGCAGTACGTAAAAATCGAAACTCGTGTAATGAATATACTCGCCCTCGTGGAAGACAAACGAATGTCTTTCTGCGTTTTAACTTCTCTTAGAATATGTCTTTGAATTTGTCGACAATGATTTCTTAATACTGATTTGTGTTTATTCAATCCGTAGTTTTGACTTCTGTTTGGTTACGTAGTTCGAAATGTCAACCAACAATGAATTTTTTTTTTTGTGAATTTTATGTTTGTTTTGCATGACGGGACAGTTCACCATAATGTAAAGTTCTCAGTTTTGTGCAGCGCTGTACTTCCACCATTCTTCTTATAGTGAACAAGCTTAACCTTTTGACGCCTAACAACGACTATAGTGGTCGTACCGCACCGCTAACCTCTAAACGTTGCATTTTATATATTTATTCAACACATATAGTACTGGATATTTTAAACATGGTATATACTCTCCGTTTTTTCCTCTTCAAAATGCAGTTTGTTTCATAATTCTAACGTATTTGTTTCCTGGATTATTCACATTTTATATACAGAGTGTGCTAAAATTTAAAAAAATAATTCCGCCGCCAAAAGGTTAATATCTGGTACAGAATATAAGTATTTTTCTCACATTGGCTGCATTTATTTTTCTGTGTGTGATTTCAGTAGCAAAGACGTTAGCACGTCGTTCATTTCTCCTCTGGCCACGTGTGCACTATTTACTTTTCCGGTCTTGTTTGTTAGGAAGATGAGGGTCAATCGTAGTTGAAAATTCTGACGGAATTTTAACATGTTAGTTCGTCTGAGATCATATGAAATTTATGTGATCAGAGTAGAAATTTTATTTGTGTATGAGGTGTTTCAGTCACTTTTGTTCGACTTTATTGTTCGCATTCCTGTCTACGCTGTCATTAAAATTACCAGAACTACATTCTTTCTCTAGGACCTGCCCTTTTTTTTATTGTTACTCGTTATGTTTATCTAAGGGACTGAGTACATTAAGTAGGCTACAATGTCCGAACGACTTGTGGGAGGTGGGGTGACGTAACTTGTATTGCTCGGAATTTCGAAGACTGCAATGCATTTTGTATGAATCACTAAACTCCTTTCCATGTTTCGAGGTCTGCGTTACGCTTGCATGAGACAGACGGGATATTGTTTGGAGCGCTCTGGTGAAACGTGCTGCTGCGGCTCTGTATTTCAGAGAGTGTGGACTGGAGTCATAAAGTTCTGGATAAGAAACGTTGACACGCTTTGAAGTAGACGACAATGACCTTCGGTTTCCATGAAAGGCGGGGTTATTCTTTTGACGACCTGAGGGAATTTTGGCTTCTGAAGACACTGCTCCATTGAGTTGGATATACTGGAATATTAGATAAGTAGCTGTGTGACAACAATCTTATCTGAACGTTTTATCGCTTTACTTTTTTTCAGGTCTAGTGTTAATTGTATGCGCCACCTGCAGTAACATTAAGAAACTATTTTTTTTCCATACGTTTATATATGTTTCTAATGATTGTCACAATACATGGCTAACCATTCCCTATACAGCATTAATCTACGTTCAGCTACACTGTATCGAGGAATGTGCAATTACAACTGTAGATTATAATAAGACAAATGAGGTAATACATTTTATATCATGCACTAATTTTACGCAACGGGCCGTCTTTGAAGGAAGTGATAGAGTTTTGGATTAGTTCTGCATAAAGTGGGGGTCGTATTCAGCTGATTCGTACAAAAATTAGATTCGCCAGATAACTTTAACCTTTTGGCGACGGAATTATTTTTTTAAATTTTAGCACACCCTTTATATTAAATGTGAATAAAACAGGAACCAAATACGTTAGAATTATGAAACAAACTGCATTTTGAAGAGAAAAAAACGGAGAGTATGTACCGTGCTTAAAATATTCAGTACCTGTATTTGTTGAATACATATATAAAATGCAACGTTTAGAGGTTAGCCGTGCGGTACGACCACTATAGGGGTCTTTAAGCGTCAAA
>Ga0123357_10009765_pt1 | contig 12131 bp, 7 predicted proteins | sample TergutEmb28metaG_FD_89873 | JGI IMG/M metagenome (GOLD analysis project Ga0123357, IMG submission 89873) | Embiratermes neotenicus P4 segment gut microbial communities from Petit-Saut dam, French Guiana - Emb289 P4 | ecosystem: Host-associated > Arthropoda: Insects > Digestive system > Gut ...
AAATCCCAACAGTCCCCCCCCCCAAAGATCCCTCCGCCTTTTCAAAACCCCCCCCCCCCCCCCCGTTCCCGTCCCTGCTCTGAGCCAAATAAATCCAGTCCACAACCTCCCATCTCATTTCTGCAAGATACATTTTAATATTATCTTCCATGTGGTTTCTGCTTCCCATTCCTCCATGAGCAATGAAGAATATAACAAAATAATACTTCCATTTTTGTCATGTTTTGGCACACACAGTTGCACCAAAGTTCAAAGATCAATAAAAATCTCTGGATTCACTCATAAATCTTCACAACCAGTTCCTCTTGGTTCCTTTGTGCATCACATGGTTAAACTTTACCCTGTCTTACCAAATACACCTTGTATCCATCTCACTACATAAGAGTTTTTAACTGAGACATGCAACATCCAATTTTTCCTTGATCATTTCAATGAAGAGCTTTAAGCACAATGTGGTTAAAATTTCAACACTTAGCAGACCAGGACAAATTACAGCAAACACACTGCTCTTGAGCCATACATGCAAACTCTTCCATAAAAGTCATTCAAAGCCACAGAAACATCTCCATGGCAGCCACGTTCTTTTCAGTGCACTGTTTATTGTGCAGTAATGGTACATGAAGTAATGTTGTGGAGATATAAACTTGATGTGTGATTGGCTGCGCATCGTGCATCCTGAGGATGGGCACAAGGTAGCCCAAAACATGTTGAGCAACTTATAAAGGAGAAATAAATATAATACTAAGTGACATCTAGTTGGTTTCTTATTCCACATTGTGGAGATATGTTTTATGATCTCTTTACGTGACTTCACATACACACTACCAATGGTTCATTACATATCACCATCAGACTGAGCATTAAAAACAATTTTTCACTCTATTTTACTTTTACAAGTATGGCCTTAACAAACATTGCATATTTGTCTACCTACTACCATACATCAAGGCATGAGAATTTTCTTAATGCATCAGGAGCAAGATCACTTTTTGCCGTTTTGATCTGCATAGCCAACTGATAAGTGTGGATTGTTCTGCCCTTTCTAAGCTGTAAACAAGGAAACTTTGTGCCACCTCTTGACACTACAAACAAAATGTCCACCAACAATTTACTGTAACATGTGTGAATGCAAATGCCTGATAAAGAGAGATGTTGATATTATAACCATTCATTGCTGGAGATTAGCCATTCTGTTCCACAGTCACTATTGGGTTGATATTTTCATAGAAACAAATAACAGACATTAAAATTTATCATGCTGGGAAATACTGTATTCTATGGCAACTTAGGATCCAGATTTTGTTGAGCCCTTTAGGACTCTAAAATAGGAGAGGGCACAAAGACATTTAATCTTGGAAAATATCTACTTGATTTTGAGAAATTCTGTAACACCAGTGACAAATATATGAAATAATCTAAAAAGCATAAATGGTATGAAAGGTTATTTTAATAGCAAAAACAAAACAGAGTTACAGAGCATGAAAATAATCAAACTGAAGGACAGAGCTTGACTGAGCTCAGTGATCCATGCAATACTAGAACAGTTGGCAAAGTGAAATCTTCAGCCATTTAGTCCCATTTTGATTTATCAGAGCCAGTAACAAAAAGGTCAAAACAATGGTACTACACAGTCTTGCCATAAGTTCTGTTAGAAGTACAATGTGACATAGAAGGAAAATCAAATAAAACATCCACTTTTCAAAACAAATAATTTATTTGTAAAAGTTATAAGTTTTCATTCATAATTATGTCACTCAAAATGGCCATCCCCTGCCTTGACGCAAGCCTTGAGACACTCCAGCCACTCTGCTGCCACCGCATGCACTATCTCCAGGAGTATCTCTGCTGCTGCCTTCACAAGGGATTTCTTCAGGCTCTCCAGGTTGTTGTGATGCTTTTGGCAAGCCCTGTCCTTCAAAACAGCCCACAGTTTACAGTCCAGGGGGTTGAGGTCTGGACTCCCTGAGGGCCAATTCTTGGCACTGATTAAGGTCAGAAGGTTCCTCCGCAGCCACTCCTGAGTCATCTTGGCCTTGTGGGCAGGAGCCGAGTCCTGCTAGAAGAACCATTCCTGACCACTGAAGAGGGTCGTGTTAAGAGGATTCACAACTCCTTGTAGCACATCCTCTTTATACACTCAGGCAACAGTTTCACCATTTTCTCGCAAAAATAAAGAGGTGTCACCCCCTAATGGGACACCCCCCATCATACCATGAGGCAGGAAGTGTGATGGCCTCCCTGCACCCTTAGAATGCACCTCATGGGACAAGTGAGCATAAATCTTGTTTTTCTGGTTGTTACACTGCTCCTCAATGGTGAAGATTTTCTTGTCCATGAAGAGGATGTTTTCGTGCCTGTTCTCGGCATGCCACTGGAGGAGACGCTCTGCTCTTGTCCGTCAGATCTCCTTCAAAGCAGGAGTAAGGAGGTGTCCCTTTGAGTGGAGGTGTGCTTTCACGTGTAGATCATCTCTGATGAGGCATGACTTGATTGGGTTGATATGTTCAGCTTTCGGGACACAATCTTCTGTTTCCTGAGTGGTTTCTGGCCAGTCCACTCCTGTACTATTTTGATAGCGGCTTCAGCCCTCACACTTTTCACGCGTCCTGACCAGCCCTGTCTTCAACCCTCCATGGTTCCTCATAATGTTTAAATGCCCGACAGATGAACATTCACGAAATTTTCAATGGCTTTAAGAGAATGAAAATTTGAGAATGGGATTTTCTGCAATTGTGACAGGCAATCACAGCCACATGGGTTTCTTTGACACTCCACTCCATGTTGACGCTGTGACAGATATGAGCAAATTGACTTAGCACATGTACCTGAAGGGACAGCAGTTCAAAAACAGCCATCCTTACAACCCTCCCACTTCATTTTCTCCAGCTTTGGACAACATGAAAGTTGTAACAGAACTTATGACAGGACTATGTATAACAGCTGATCACAAAAGGTCAAATCTCAAACATCTAGACTCTACTGTATGTCCACTGCTGTTTCTAACCAGTCCTTTTGTTATGGATAGGGCAACCACACATATTCACATATTGCCATTACCTCTACTGACTGTTTCTTCATCACACAAGGTGTACATCCTGTATTAAATTCCCTTCAGCATGCTGATGCAGTGTCCTACTGTTAAATACATATGCCAGTTCTTGAATTGTGTGTTCAAAGAAGGGCTCTGAAATAATGTTCTAACACTATGAAAGCTTCTTATGTCAGCACAAGATTTGGAGTATGCACATTCTTATTGGCAATGGACCAAGTTTCAAATTATATTTCTGTACCTTTTTAGAGCATATTTCATAAGGAACCATATGTACATGACTGCTGGTACTCTGAATGCCACAATTTTGATAAGACAACAGTCATCCCTGCTATGAGACATGCCAGAAAATTTTGTTGGATGGCTGCATGCAAGCTACTCCTGATTCAAAAACCACTTGTGCTGACAGTCATATAATGTGATCTTGTCATACTTCAAAACATACATTTCTCTGCTAAATGGACTGATAGGACAATGATGGATTTTAGGATAAACATGATCACATTTGAAGGAATGATGAGAAAGTTTGGTCATACCACTGCCCCTGAGTGGATAACCCTGTCCATTTCTTTCTCAGTCTTTTAAAAGACAAAGAAAACCACCACAACCACAAATGCTTCCTCCTCTCCTGCCACCACTAATACCACCACCACCACCACCACCACCACCACCACTGCCACCACCACCACCACCACCATCAGCCTCACAATATAATACTAGAACCATGGTTCCAAATATTTTCAAGTATCTGGACCCCTTCCTAAATTTAAAAATATCATGGATCCCCACATGCTAACATTTATACAGTTAGACATCATTAATTGAGAAAATACATGACAAAAGAACTATTTATATAAACAGTAACCATAAATGGTGGCCTAGTGAGCAGTGGGAGAAAGCAGCTCCTGCTTGGCATGCCAAGCATAAAAGATGCCTGAAACACAGCAGCTGGGATATCAGACAAAACTAAGCACTGGCTGGAAGAACAAAATTTGCTGTGAATTCAGGGAATAGTCCCAGCAGCCCATAAGGGTCCAATGGCCACAGCTTTGGAACCTATGCAAAACATAAAAAAAAACTAAATACATAATACACTGTAAGCAGTGTGTTCTTCCAAAACACCAGTATCTGCCATAAAGTTTGCATGGTGTGAGAACACAGATTATACAATTTGGACATTTGTTAGTCAGAGAATATGTAAATTATTAATGACAAAAATCAAACATACTAGGTTTCTAGATAAAGCCTATGACGTATGTTGCTGCCCTGAGCACCCCAGCCATTATGGGATGTCCCAGTAGATGCAAACTGTCTATGCAACTGACTGGCATTCAACTATGAAGTCTAGTCTACCCTCAAACAGCAACCCACATGTCACAATAGCTGCACAATATGTATTTACTAATAAATTAATTGGTACGTCACATGACATGATGTGTGATTAATTAAGCAATTAATCAATCAATTACTATCATAATCTCAGAATAAAGACTGTAACTCTCCCAGTAATGTGTGGCTGGTGGCTAGATTTTACCTTGTGGTAAAAATGATTGGTATCAAAAAACAAGCAATACTCAAGCAGCAGGAAGGCATGCATGCATCATTGCAATAGTTCAATACACAGCGAATAAAGACTAATAATAATTGCCTGATCGAACATTTTTATCAGCTCACAGCCATAATAGTTAATAGTTCTTTCTCAATCTTCAGAATACATGTGTTTATGTAACATAATGAGTATGTATTTCATACAGCATTTTTGTTTTAAAATAAAACGTAATGAGTAAATTCTGATGAAAGTACCTGAAATACACTAACATTAGGAAACATGTTTAAATGCAACTTTCAAACACACTACAGGCACGAATGTGTCACAGCAATACATCATTCATCCTTCCCCACCAATGTTGACCTGAACCAGTGGAAATAAAACACCATTCATGCTACCCATTATGTTCAAAAAAATATCTTATATTTCCTTGGTAATGTTTGTATACATACACACATTTGCAACCCCATTCACTCATCCACACTGGCACACAAATAAGAGAATAAAAATATTTAGTTGCAGCCAGCTATGAACTGTCATCATCAAGTACTTCATCTGCATCAAGATCTAGTTCTTCTAAATCTTGGAAAAGGGATTCATCAACTTTAATAGAGTCACCACCTACAAAACAAAATACATCATTAGTATCTAAACATAAATTCTTAAATGTATATTTAGAAGAGTCTGAGGGTCTTTGAGATCACAGTGCTGAAGAGGGAATATCTGGTGAGAGTGAAAGTACCAAGGGGATGCATGTGAGCAGCACTGGCACCTGCAGTCTTTACCAACTAACAGATTGATAAAGTGGAGGAAGAATAGATTGGCAGGGAATGTATCATGCATAAACACAGAAAGGAAATGCATGTGAAAGGATAACATCAGAGTAAACATACCTGAAAAGAATGGGGTGTGAGCAAGTGGACTTAATTCAACTGATTCTGGATACAATTCAATGTGCAGTTTTTAAATACAGTAATGAATGTTTTGGTTCCATAGGACACAGAAAATTTCTTGACCTGAAGAGTAACAATCAGCTTCTAACATGAGTTTTACACCACAGAGTTAATTAATACAGAACAATATCGGTAGAAAGTACTTTTCAAATAAAAGTGTTTGTTGCTGATATTTTTTAGAATTTTATAACAATGTGCAAACTTAGGATTACCTGGGTTCTGAACTTTCTCCACCACCTAGAACTCTTAACAGAACACATTTTGTGGGACTGAATTTGTTTCCATCCCTAGGTAAAAATGTGAAAGGAAAAAAGTTTCTAAACTAAATAGTAACAAGCATTCCTTGAAATTAATCTGCCATTGATTTCTTCATATAATTTTCATTTAATGGTGTCGTTCCTGAATATCAATCTATCTTTATGTTGTTATTTTGTCCTACATTCTGGGCTAGTCTCATTTGTGTAGGTGTGTGTGTGTTGGAAAGGTGGGGGGAGAAGCACTTGATTAAATACAAAGATTTACCATCTTCAAGAAACTTGAGGTCAGATTCATTAAGGGTTTTATCTGTCAGGAACAATTCTCTTCCTGTTAACTTCCTCGTTTCCTTATCTTCTCTGTCTTGGATTTTCTTTGCTCCCAGTTCTGTATCAAATCTTGTCTTCCATGCTAAAAATGATTCTACTGTAACTCTGGTTCCTTCAAACCTTTTCTGAAAATAACAGAAGAAAATGTGTTCAAATTACATCAGCATATAACAGCACATTGTTATGCTTGTACCTGTGCTCAAACATGTAACCATATGATGTATAGCAAGTGGATGTAAAGGTCTGTACTTTTTTAATCTCAGAATTAAGGTGGAAGTGGCTGGCGTCACATTCCAGCCATTTTATCTCTGGACAGAACTCCTGTTTCCCAAAGGATAGGAGGTTGGGTGGACCCCACAGCTGGTCTGAACATGGTGACAAAGAGAAGAATTGCTGCCAGAAATCATGATGTCAGTTTTTGTAACATGACTATTAGGATTGTTCAGTCATGTTTTGTTGTCTATCAAAGCCCAATTCTGAGGCAGTATATACTACAGGCACAAATGCAAATTCTCTAAAAAGAGAGATAAAGTAGGAATAACAAACATTTGACCTAAAAGGTAAGGTGTTACATCAAGTTCCTTGTTCACTCTTAAAATGTTCTCAAGGTCTCTCCATTGTAATGGTAAGTACATGGTATCAATCACCTTGTACATACATTATGACAACACTTCTTTCAAAAATATAAAGATATACTATACAAACATGTAAATCTGCTGAATATTTTTTTTTAAATACTGAACTGCAGCAGTCACACAGCACACAATTCAAGGTTTTAAGAAAACAGGACCTACAAATTAACCAAAAAAGTAAAACAGAGTAAAGGAAGACTAATGTCATCATAAGTGTTCTTCCACTGTAGCCACGAATGTCCTCTAAGGCAACTAACTGGTACTCACTGTTGTTATGTCATCCACGCAGAAATATAAAAAGATGCTGTGTAAATGCATTAAGCCTTTCCACCACTTCATTTCTAACACAAACTAGACAAAAGTATTCAAATATATAGGTCACTTGTTGCAAACAGCACACTCATCCAAAATGTTCAGGACTGTATCACTTCAAAACCCAGAATACACAATGCCATAAAAACCTCAAATCCCACATTTGTAAGACACTGAATGAAAAACAACAAACAATGCAAGTAACAAAATGCATTTCATTCCTCTTATACCTGCATTACCAGTTATTTTCTGGTACAGAATCTAAAAATCCTCATACTAGAATGTCCATTCTATTGTGTTCCAGGGCACAGCAGCATTACTGCATAAGCCTTCAGGTGTCAGGAGTTGTAGAGTCTGTTCTGCATCTGCAGTCAACTGACCTATTTCCTACAAGAGTTCTGAAGTGCTAACCTCCTACTTCTAAGCAGGTGTCACACCTTCTGAAAATATTGTCTTTATCAATACATGATGGAGCTCTTGTCCTGAACAACTTCTCTTCAAATATTACCTTTCCATTCTTGAAAAGGATGTGAACTGTTCATATACACCCTAACTCTCAGTGTCTCCCAACAAATAACAATCACATGGATTCTAATCTGGAGATCTTGGAGGCTGTATTTGCAAGTTATCAACCATTTGCTGAATACCTCTAATAGGGCAGTCACTGACAAGTCTGCTGTGTGGGACATGGAACTGTTCTTCATGAAGTAACTGTACTGTTCCTTCTGATGTTAATTCTCTGAAGAATGGTGTCAGAATTAACTCAACGCAGCAGCAGGAATTTACTATGTACTGTTTCTTCAAAGAACACAATCCCTATGATCTTCCTGGCACTTGCTGCACACAGAACTCTGACTAGATCAGGCAAAGGAATTTCATGAAATTCACTGGGATTTGCAGAGAACTAGTATCTGTTATTTTGGCCATTTACATTCACATTACTGCAAACCACACCACCTTGTGAAGTATAATGAACATTTTGTTCAACAGAATATATTTCTCACATGCACTGCCCACCTACACTTTGCAACTCCTAACATAACAGAGCATCCATCTCACACTCCACAACAATGTCAGCAAACTCACCTTCACAAGACAAGTTCTAATTTTTTTATGCTTAGGGTTGTGATTAAATGGACTCTCTGTACATTCAAACTGGTACCTTAGACAAGTTCCTAAATTGTACATACGTAGACTTGTATAGTGTTTCTCAGCATTTCTGGTTCCATGGACCCCATACAAAGTCACACAAATTCTGTGGATACCCTCCCAAAAATTGTTTCAAATTATATACCCCTGTGGCACAATTCATGGCAATATTTCCACATGGAATACTATCAAATACGAAAAAAACTTAAACTGCAAAAACTTTCATTAAGTAAATTTATTACAAATATAATAATTTTTCTAGCAGCAATGAAAATAAATCTAACATTAGGGAAAACCTCAAGCAGGGGGGTGGGGGGAGATTCATGTTCTACTGAACTCATGGACTCACATAAAGCCATACATGCTTGGTTAAGAAATTCTGTATTAGTATATGGTATAAAATGCAGTGTGCATGACATAATATAACCAACCCTTTCTGCTTCCTCGGCTTCCTTCTCTTTCAGAATTGCATACTCTTCTCTTCTTTTACGTATTTCATCCCATTTTGTATTAAGCCATTCTTGAGCTGATGAAACTAAAGTAAAAATCATGACTGTTCCTAAGTTCTCTTGGGCCTGAAAATATAATTCAAATATTCATACACTGGTACATTGTAATGAACTGAATTATGTGGCACTCATAGATAATGAGGTGTTATTTGGATCATCTGCCTAAGTATGCAGAGATTGGTACATTGTGATGAACCTGACTGTTTATACCGAGAAATGGCAAGACATTACTGCAGGGGTCCACAAGTTTTCCAAAAATCTAGGAACCCCCTGTGGGCCATGACAGTGCAGCCAATATGGTGACTCGATACAGAGTGGATGGTCTGGGGATCGAATTATGGTACAGGTGAGATTTTCCGCAAACACCCAGACTGGTCCTGGGGCCCACCCAGCCTCGCATACAACAGATAACAGGTCTCTTTCTTGGGGGGTTTAGCAGCTAGGGCAAGGTATTGACCATCCACCCCCATCTAGTGGTTAAAGAAAGAGTGGATCTATACCACTACTCTCTCTCTCTCTGGGCCTTCATGGCCTGTTCTAGGGTATTCTAAGGTAAACAAGGAACCACCTACAAATTCTAGGCACCAGAAAGGTGACATATAGCTTTACATACTCAGGACCCACAATTCTGGAGTGGCCTGTGAACTGCACTCTTATCTAGCATTTCTGCACATGAACTGTTACATACTGCTGTATGTAAAGAAGGAAGGAGGGAAATACAATAATTCAACTGAAAATATCAGCTGCCACAAAATTTAGTCATCCAGGATTTGTGCACACCTGCATTATTGAAGGTACTGGTGGTGTACAAGGTGTAGAAATTTGAAATTTTCCACTAACAGCATGGTATAATCGCATGATAATGGCCTATAAAAATCAATTTTAAACTTATTTCCCATTGAAAAATAATGAGTTACATACCAGTTACAGAAAAAGAGGTAATTTGTGCTGCACCACACAATCCCACCTGAAACGTGACAGGTCATGCTTGGTGCAAGGATGTATGCATTCCACAGACTAATACAGCCTCCACCTCTAAGGCACTGGGAGGTGGGGGGTTAAAAAAAAAGAGGAAACGAGAGAAAAAACACCTGTTAAAAAGCTACTCTATTTTACTGGGCAACAGAGCCAGATAGATAAAATGAACCATAGGTTTAGTGTTCAATCAGTTTTAGCAATCATAATGAAAATGCTTTTCAGGTCCAAATAGAAACAAAATCATATACTGCATTAAACAGCATTGGTAAATTATAGTATCAGCATATAGCTCTCCATACTAGTTCACCACTTCTGTGCTGTCTGTTCACATACAGTACTTAGCATGCACTAGAAGTGAATGAAGATGATATTTCTTGCCCCATATTTTGCTCACATACGAACAATTTTCTGGTGTCAAGGTAAAGCAGGACTGGTCTCCATTATAACAATTACTCTAAACACCTGACTAGCCAACTGTGTCAACGAATGAGAGTTTATTCTCTAATAACACAGACTAATCAGTCTCTAATTTCTTACACTGGCAAAACTGAAAACTCTGTTGTATTTACTTTTCTTGATTAATAAACTACCGCAACTAATTTCTTTTCCGTTTAAAAATATGTATGGTTAAATACAATACCACGAGAAATAACGGAATTTGACGATTCTGGCCCTACAGCATTCGGATATAAAATTATTTTGCCTTCATCTTTTCTCTCAGAGCTACAATGGTTTTGCTTCAAACGTTTCAGTAACGCAGAGGTTTCTAGCCAAAATTTAAAATATGTTAACTGCACAAAAATACACCAATATTAAAATCCTACTTGTTGAATTATATGTTCCTTTAATAATGGTTCATCCTCCTCTTCAAAATTTTCTGAATCACATATCTCCACTTCTGGGGCCTCCTCTGGATATTTTGCTGTGTAACTGAACTTCAACTTGCACGTCAGTCCCTTATCCGTATCGGGTTCGTATTCTTCTGATTTTATGGGAATTATAAACTTGTGATGCGGTGTACTGCCTAGAACTAAAATTAAGGTACATGCAACATACCAGACTGGTTCTATTTTAAACATATTCGGAACTAAAAGATTTACAACGCTTACTTTCCATTTCTCCCGAATATATCGAATCTAAAGCTTCAATTTCGTTGTTTTGTTCGTCGTTGTAATCCATTATATTCCACTATGCGTTGGTCTTAATGCAAAATAATGTCAATTACCTATACCGAAAATAAATAAGCAAAATATCATTCACGTACACACACACTCTTCGGCACACGGACCCACCACGAGCTAAACCCATTTTCAGTCCTGCCAACGAATGCTCATCAGCATTAATAACTTCACGATCGTAAGTGTGCTTGTGGAAATACGGATGAGGTGCAACGTCTTCAACTTTCAATTCTAAGTAGCACGTCGTTTCGTACTAGCTTGCAGATATGTTCGAAAATCTCTTGTAATTTAATGATGTTGTATTGTAGTATGTCGAAGTTGTAGTTCTGGTGTCTATGCAAAGAATGTGTTCTGAAGACATAAACGTCCAACTTCGGAGGTCATGCAACATTCAGAGTTTTAAACACGAGAACTTCATACGCAGTCTTAACACAGTAGCTTAATGGGTTGGTATAAACAGTGCTGGTATTGATTGGATAGGAGAAGGGATCTACACATGCTGGTTGGGCACATGGTGAATAGAAAATCTCGGCCTCTACAAGGAAATAACCACTTTTGTGTATCCCGTAGCCAACCACTTACCGGCTTGAGTATGTAGGTTCATAATTGCTTTTGTATTAGAAAGCATATCAACATTGCGCTGACTTGAGGTTTTCACTGTTTTCAATCGGAGTGCTGATTTCACGTTTTCCTTCCTGGATTATACTTAAGACCCGTCAGATTACCATTTTGTTTACAAGTACAGGTTCTTCCAATTGTTAGTTTTATTTAACCTTCCATAGAATCGTTACAGATATAGAATAAGTCACAAAATGTTCATAAGATTGCGTGGTAGGCATTTGTAATAACAATGTACATTCACAGTAAACATATGTACAGTATCTGAACTAGGATTACAAGATAAGATAACAATGAAATTCATAGAAACTATTAAATATATGGTCTATAAAAACATTCTTAAATTTCCTCTTGAAGCTTATCAAATCATCAGAAAGATAACTTGTCATAAAAATTGCGCATTCGCAATTAATATATATGTACAATAATAAAGTCAGAATTTTATCACAAGATAACAATTACAAACCTAGAAACATCAACCATGTGAAGCCAAGTGGTAGAATTCATCAAGACTATAAAATGTATGGTCTATAAGAAAATTCTTAAGTTTCCTCTTAAATTTTTTTAAATCACCAGAGAGATTCTTAATCTGTAGTGGTAAATAATTAAAAATTCTACTA
>Ga0123357_10009766_pt1 | contig 12131 bp, 7 predicted proteins | sample TergutEmb28metaG_FD_89873 | JGI IMG/M metagenome (GOLD analysis project Ga0123357, IMG submission 89873) | Embiratermes neotenicus P4 segment gut microbial communities from Petit-Saut dam, French Guiana - Emb289 P4 | ecosystem: Host-associated > Arthropoda: Insects > Digestive system > Gut ...
AAGGAGACCAGTTTCAGCATTGATTATGAGCAGGTCCTGTTTTGCATCGTTCCCGGTATGTGTATATAAATTTTCAAGTCATTATCTCAATAACATAATTTTTATATACAATAGTTTGGGGCCTCTAGCGAGAGACTCACCCTGTATCCCAAGCATGTATGCCTTTCAAAATAGGCTCACTATTCTAAATTCACATTTTATCCACCAAAAATAATACCAGTGGGTAAGATTTAAAAGAAAGACAGGCAATGTACATGTAATGTAACATTGAGATGCATTCGTTTAACCATTGTTGCCAGGAAAAGCAATACTTATTACATATTCTGAGTGTGTGTGTAGCCTTAGTTATCAGCAAGCAAGGCACGTGCGCCGTATTATATTGTAATCTGTGGCCTGTCCGGTTCTGCAGTATTTTTCAACGGCACAATTTTCGGAAAAGTTACCGAAAATGAAATGTATTTTGATTTTCTCAACAACTTGTGTGTCAGACATTTCTTATTCTCCCAAGCACTGAGCGAGATATTAACATAAATGTGCGTACGTCTTCATGTAAAGTATCCGTTATTCTTGTCAGATTTTAATGAAACTTTAATTTTGTCGACAGATTTTCGAAAAATCCGAAATATCAAATTTCATGAAAGTCCGTCCATTGCGAGCCCAGTTGTTCCATGCGGGTGGGCAGACAGACATGACGAAGCTAACAGTCGCCATTCGCAGTTTTATGAACGCACCTAAAACCCAACGTCTGATTCGACTAGCAGGACTTGTTGCCAGAATTCGCGGAACTCTTGAAATAACCCCGCGTGTCCGCGGCACATAGGTTGGGAACCTGTGATCCAGGGGATATCCTCTCGATTTAAAACGGACGGCCTCATTCACAAACAAAAAGCCTCGCTTTTAATGACATTCTCAAGGGTGCGTACGCTCTTTTCTGTATTTATAAATTCTGCGAACCGGAGAGCGATCGGGTAACTTCCTCTCGGTAGTGGACACCATTTTGGTATCTTCTTTAGGTTTTTACTCTTTAAATAGCCACGCAACATTCTCTTCTGTAAGTGAAAGCCAAGGATGGGTGTATCCATGGGGATGTTAATAGATCTGTTTGCATACAACTTTAAAGCATCCACAAAATTTGGTGTCACGTGTTTGTTGTTGCTACTGTAAAGTTAGCAGTAGCAATATCAAATTCGGCAGTGGTATATGCTAATGATAACCACCTATTGAAATGCGACTTGATAATTCAAGGAAGGAACTTCCGTAAGAATAATTACGTATATTTCAACAGTGATATCGACTGTCCATAGAAAAACTTAAAGCTGTCTCTACACAGACTTGGACAATCCCCTAGGGCTCCAGGAGTTTGGGGCTCCCAGAATTTCTAGACAGTCAGCACATGAAGATAGAAATGTTGCCAGCCCTAGTTACCGGCCGCCTTTACTCTCAAGGAGATGCCCCTGGTACTCATTTCTGTTGGGGGCTGAGTTGCCTCCAGGATCATAGTGCTGCTGGAAGGTGTAAGTAAATGACCCCATAGGGAAACGAACCCGCGGCCTTCCGGCTTGCAGCGCAGTGCCTATACAAGACATTCCTTATTATCAATCTATACAAGCTCAGACGAACTTCACTGTAATTAGAGCGCGTTTGTTGTTGTGTTGGTGACAATGACATTCACAATTGGGACAGATCTAGGCCAAACTTTCTTTTGATTTTAGTATTCTGTTTCCGACTGGTTTACAGGGACTTCTCGCTCACTGTGAAGGAAGTGGTGCTGTTCATTTTCGTAGATACGTACCTAAGTTCAGAATAAACGTTCCGCTTGCACTGCCACCTGGACCCTGAATGTGCAGGTGACAAGTTTGTACACGATCACCCTTCGTAACTTTCTTGTCCCGACGTTCTGAGTTTGGTAGGTGATCCTCTTTCGGGAAACGGGTGTGGTTCACTGAATCACATAGAGTTTTAATTATTTCTTATTTCACTTGTTTTATTTACTCAATTTATTGTTGATATAAAAGAATGGAGTGCTATACCCAGTAAAACGGCTAGATCTTTTCTAGGAAACTGACACAGTCACTTCTCTATATTCCTACTTACACCACACTCGTACGCGACTGAATTCGCACTGGATTGCTAACGTCTGTTGTCCGCTGCTAACGTTTTCTCATTTAAGTCTCTCCCCTCTTACCTATCACCAAAGGTCCTGAATATATGTTGACAGATTAACTTACAACGCATTCCATGAACCGTCCGTAAACGACGCCAGCAATCCTAAGAAACAAAAATACTAAAAATGATCGGCTACAAGTTCGTTAGAAACATCGGTGCCTACCAAAGTACACCGTAGCACATTCCAACAGACCGCGACTTTTCTTTCGAAGGAATGTCCTGCTCCGTCTTCAAGGTCTAAATTTACCCTGAATACAGAGGTGGCATTTATATTACAAAAGTTGCTACACACCTAGCAGATTACTTTGTGTCACAGTATGCTGCACACTCACGGGGTCGAAACCTCACTGTGTTATTACTGAAAATGACATCATGCGATATAATGGCAAATGCCGCCAACTATACAAAGCCTATGTTCGATTCCAGTCCAATCTCTATGGAATTTTGGTAGTCAAAATGGCACTGGGGCGGGTTGTTCTTCAAGAAGACATGCTTCGATTTTCCCCTGTCATTCTACCATTGCTCCACACTCCGCTTTCATTCATGCACCACCGAAGCTATATAATCTTACCAACGACATCGTCGTTAAATAAGACTTCTGATTTGTGTTGCTTAATTATTTATCAGAGAGGGGTTAGACGCGAGCCTTGCCTTCGGGCGTCAGCCCGACCAATTCTCGGGCAGGCCTGTGCCTCAGAGCAAAGAAAATGTTTGGTTGCGGGTCTTGTTCAAATAATACGAATCGAACATTGTATGAAACATTACACATTTTCTCGCGCCATTCTGTTCTGGTAAAAAAATTTTATTCTTATGTGCATTTATCGCATGCCCTCTGCCCGCTGCTGGCGCATTGCGAATTGGCCATTTGGTTAAGATGAGCCTTCATTTGCACGTAATGGGGTGAGTTAAGAATTATAGTGTAGTGTACAGTGACTGGGCTAGGGTTTACTGTCGCGTGTTCGAATGCAGCCAGGGGAAAAGCGAATTTTATTTCTCGAAAAAGTCCAGATCGGCCCTGGGGTCCACCCAGCCTCCAATTCAGCGAGTACCGGGGTTATTTTCCGGGTTTAAAGCGGCCGGGAGGTGAATTTTACTGTTTACCTCCATCTGGTGTCGAGGGCAAGAATGAGTGGAGTTGTACTTCGACTCCCCATATATGCCCTCGTGACGTGGTCAGGGAAAAATTTAAACCTTTTTTTTAAATAATGGGCTGGAGACTTGATTTTCTCTGAGATTCTCGTAGCAGCCCCCTCCCAGAGGTATTTGGAAGTTACCGCACATTGCATGTTTAGCTTCCGATGTATATATACCATCTCTCAAACTTCGAAATATTTTTTGAAGTCTTTAGAGCGTCGTTATTTAATTAATTTAGAGATATTTGCCATTTATTCGTTAAAAAATAAACCTCCATTAATTACTAGATAATCATTGCAGATTGTAAATAGATCGGGCTGGAGTAAGTAGAGTCGGTCTTCGGTCGGTTAGGGGGAACACACTGGTAGGTCAATTTCGGGGAATGGACGAAAGTTTTTCTGGCTGAACCTAGTGAAATTCTGAAATTTCGGCGCGTTCAGGCTTTTAATGCCGATCTTGTCTCTTCACAATATTGGCAATTTGTAGGCACTTAGTAGAGGAAAGCTTGTGATGTGTTCTGTTGCAGACTTAGACCCATGACTTACAGGGCGCCTCCCTCTGACGTGTCCCCGTTTCCAACCGACGTTAGTCACAGTGTTATCGACCCACACTAACCACCGAGTTTCGGTATTTTATAGGAGCATATATGGCCCGGCAACTTAAGCATGCGGTTGTGAAATGCAACGAAATTTTGAATGTTTAGAGCAACGGGAAGTTTGGAGTCAAGAAAATGAAAAACTGTTGCAAAAAGTGTATCAGAACAGAATGAAGACGACATATCAAACCAGCTACTGTAACACACGTGAGTGTTTGATTGTTTCTTCCATTTTAAAGTAATAGTACGTTTTATTTCCACAACACTGAACAGGGCGTATGGGGAATATGTAGGCTTTGAACTGATTGGTTGATTAATCGGTGGGTTTTAGTGAATTACACGTGTATGTATTAAATTAGTCACACACAACACGGTTTTTTAGTTTATTCACGGACACATTCTTGTAATAAAACAAATTAGATGCACTAATTTTTCAAATTTGTTTTTGGAATAAAACTCTGTCCACCATCAGGAGTTTTTCACTATACATACAGCAATAGCATATGTCATACAAGTTTGCTGACAGTTTACGAGAAGGATCAGGATGGAATATCCTGATCCTGCTCGCAAACTGTCAGCAAACCTGTATGACATATACGTACTACCATAGCTGTGTATACAGTGAAAAACTCCTGATGATGGATAGAGGAACTGTCCGAAACATGTAGAGTTTTATTCCAAAAATAAATTTGAAAAATTAGTGCATCTAGTTGGTTTTTTTTATAAGACTCTATCACGATGCAAGGTCACCTGAATACCAAATTCACGGCTACATGTTTCGACTGTAACTGCGGGCCATCATCAGGCCTTTTATAAAGGCTGATACAGAAAAACTGTATATTTTGTAAGAAGGAGATCCCCTTTTCACATTAAAAACAAATTATAAATGTATCAAACCGTTCAAGTGTGTATTAACGATGAAAGACCATCAGCCGTGGAATGTCTGCGTGTATATAAATATCTAACGTAAGTACGAAGGTTAAAAGGCTAAAAGTTGGCAAGTTAATAAGATATAAAATGTAATATACAAGTGACAATGTAATAATTAAGATTACGCTACCGGATACAATTACGATGAGAACAGAGAGCATAACGAAGTACAGTATCTTCCCTCTAGTATGCCTTGAAATTCTGTGAAAGAAATCCGACATGTGGGTCCAGTAGCAACAAGAGAGTAAAGTGGCAGCAGCCCACATTAAATTGAATTGAATTTTGCAAACTTAAAAATTATTCACGATTTTTTTTAGAAAATAAACTTAAAAATTTTATTTATTCTTAAAAATGTGAATATTGGTACTTATTAACAAATTGTTTAGAAATATGAGTTAAGAAATGGGGTTTCTTCTTCTTCCTATAGCTCTACGATCCTTTCAGTTTGCCCTTGGCTTCCCTTACAATTGATGCCAATTCCTCTCTATCCAATGCTTTCATTCTCCATCGTTTCACACCGAGCTTCCTTAAATCGCCTTCCACATCGTTTATCCACCTGAGTCGGGGTCTTCCTCTTCCTCTTCTTCCTTCTAATTTCCCTTCAAAAATCTTCTTTACAGACCTGGTCTCATTCATTCTACTTACATGTCCAAGCCACTCTAGTCTTCGAATCTTTATTATGGCCACATGATCTTGGGATTTATATTTGTTTCTCAATTCTTCGTTAGTTTTAATTCTCCACTGTCCATTCTCCTTAGTTGGTCCATATATTTTCCTCATTATCTTTCTCTCTCATGTCATTAATATTTTTTTTCGATTTTACTTGTCAGCGTCCATGTCTCTGCTCCATATGTCACAGCTGCTCTTATGATCCTTTTATAGAGATGAATTTTAACCTTGTGGCGCCGGAATTATTTTTTAAATTTTAGCACACCCTGTATATAAAATGTGAATAAAACAGGAACCAAATACGTTATAATTATGAAACAAACTGCATTTTGAAGAAAAAAGGAGAGTATATACCATGCTAAAAATATTCAGTACCTATATTTGTTGAATAAATATATAAAATGCAACGTTTAGAGGTTAGCGGTGCTGTACGACCACTATAGTGGTCGTTAGGCGTCAAATGGTTAATTGACTGGGATATAGATCTTCTTTTTATTATTGGTCCTAATGCATAATAGCATTTATTACCGACAGCAATTTTACTTTTGATCTCAGTTTCTATCTTATTAAGTCTTGTCATCACTGCTCCCAGATATTTAAAAGATTCTACTTTTCATATCTCTTTCCCATCAACTCAATTTCCTTTACCTTATTTCCATCTTGTCTATTTATCATGTATTTTGTTTTTGTATCATTCATCTGAAGGCCTCTCTGTTGGGCTATTGCTGCCATCTCTTCTAATGTTCTTTTTATATATCCTTCTGTTCTCCTCAGAATCACCACATCATCTTCATACGCAAGGCATTGCTTTGTTCTATTAAAAATTGTTCCATCTGGGCCGATTCTGACATTTCTTATTATCTTTTCCATACATAAATTAAATAAAAGAGTGGATAACGAATGTCCTTGTCGCAGTCCAATCGTTGTCTCAAAACTAGGCGATGGCTTTCCTTGGATCTTCACCTTACTATTTATATTTGTTAAGGTCATTCTGACCAATCTTACCAACTTCATTGGTATTTCAAACTCTTTCGTTATTTCCACCAGCTCGACCCTATTTATGGTATCATATGCTTGTTTATAATAAATATACAGTTGATGTATATCTACCTTATATTCACATGCTTTCTCCAAGATCATTCTCAGACAAAAAATCTGGTCAATAGTAAATCTACCTTTCTGGAAGCCGCACTTGTAGTCTCCTAATATTTCATCAACTTATGGTTCTATATATCTGGTCAATAGATTTGTGAAGATCTTATAAGTTACACTGAGAAGTAATATTCCATGATAGTCACGACACTCTAGCTTGTCACCTTGTTTATATATCGGGCATAGTATGGCTGTGCTCCATTCTTAGGGCATCTGTTCTGTTTCCCATATTGTTTTAATTAATTGATAGATCCTATTCCATAATTTCCTACCTCCATATTTGATTAATTCCGAGGTAATTGAATCTTCCCCAGGCGCTCTATTATTCTTCACATTTCTTATGATTCCCAAAGTATCTTGTAATGTAGGTGCTATTATATTATTTTCCTGTCCGAAATAATTGATTTCTTCTGATGTTGTCGTAATACCATTAGGATTAAGTAATTCCTTAAAGTGTATTGCCCACACTTCCAATACTTCCTTCTCCTCTCCCACAATTATTCCCTGTTTGTTTTTACACATTGTAGTTCTTGGTTGGAAGCCAGTCCTTATCTTGCGGATACCTTCATACAATTGTTTCAATCTATTTCTTTGATATTTTTCTTGTAATTCTTCCAGTTTTTCCTCTTCATAATATTTTTTCTTCTTCCTACATACTTTCCTTGCTTCCCTACGTGCCTCTTTTTAGGCTTCAGTATTACTTCGTGTTTTCCTTTGTAACATTTTTAGCCGTGTCTTATTTTGTTCTTCAAGTATTTCCTTACACTCTTCATCATACCAACCATTCCCTACCATTCTTGACCTCTGTCCTAAACTTTTATCCGCTGCTTTACATATTACTTGTTTAATATCTTCCCAGGTGGCTTCTAAATGTTGATCCTCCGTATTGGGTAGTATCTGAAGTAATTTTTCTACTTTATTTCTATATGCTTTAGCATTGGTTCCCTCCTTCAGGTTTTCTACTTTATAATTGATATTTCTCTGTGCACTTACTTTCACAATAGTTGATATCCGTTGTCGGTATTTAATTTTAACCACATAATGATCATAATCACAATCCGCACCTCTACAGGATTTCACATCTAGTATATCTGTAGCATGTCGGGAGTCAGTCATCACATGATCAATCTGATTTGATGTACCTTCATCTGGTGATCTCCATGTTGTTTTGTGAATTCTTTCATGCTGGAACAATGTGCTACTTATTGCCATATTCTTTGTTATAGCAAAATCTAACATTCTCCATCCATTATTATTTGTTTCTTCATGGAGGCTAAATTTTTGTACATTTGGAGCTAGACCTAATTCTTTATCCACTTGGACATTAAAATCTCTCATCACGATTTTTATATCATGTTTGGGTGCTTTCATGCATATTCTTTCCAAATCCTCATAAAAGTAATCCTTCTGCACTTCATTTTTCTCTTCTGTTTCGACGTGAATACATATTATTTTTGCGTTAAAGAATACGCCTCTTATCCTTAAAGAACATGTACGGTCTGTTACTGGGGTAAAGCCCATAATAAGATGCTTATATTTTTTTGTTTATTAGGAATCCTGTTCCAAATTGCCTCCTCTCTTTATTACCACTGTAGCATACCACTGGGGAGACCTAGGCCTAGATAGGTGGATAATATTAGGATGGATCTCCAGGAGGTGGGATGTGGGTATATGGACTGGATTGGGCTGGCCCAGGATAGAGACAGTTGGCGGACGCTTGTGAGTGCGGTAATGAACCTTCAGGTTTCGTGAAATGCGGGAAATTTCTTGACTAGCTGCAAACCAGTTAGCTTCTCAAGAAGGACTCTGCACTATGGAGTAAGTAAGTAAGCATACTATAAAATCTCCAGAATCAAAGATTTCACTTCCACTCCACCTAATTTCTTGAACTGCAGTTATGGCAATCCCATATTTATTTAACTCGCGCTTTAATTTGGCTAGGGCTCCAGGTCTGCATAAACTTCGAACATTCCAGGTGGCTTACACCTTATCATTATCCTTATTTCGTCTGCGTGGTCGTCTTCCTAAATCTGTCCGGCATCCTTTACATGGTTCCTGAACAATAAATTTTGTAGGATGGGGTTGTCAGCCTCGTTCCCACCCTCCAGCTATCCTGGAGGACCGATGTTTTCTGTCGGGGTTGTCTCCCTTAGCCGACCTGTCCCAATTTTAAAGCGTTGGGAACTCGCTTTTCGCCCTTACTTGACTTAGCCGTGTACACGTTGCTCAGGAGACATGACGTGGACATGCATGTTTAGGACTTAGTGGGAATATCCGGCTTTACTCGAGTTTTGTTAGTATGTACCTGTCAGCAAGGTGCACACTCTCGAGGCCATTCTACTCCTTTGGCTCCCAAGAAATGGGTTTCAGTGAGTTAAATTTTATCCATCCTCTAACGGTTTTCTTGGGTTCTAATTTTTACTGTGATTTTATTGTACAGAAACTAAAAATATTGGCGACGAAGGCACGGCAGATGAAATAGAGGACGTGTGCTTGCAAGAAATGGAGAATTATTACGAACCTCCGGCAGTAAGGGAAGTACTGCCTCCTCTCCCTTCTGCCAACAGAGGTAAACAGTCTTCTTCCGTAAGTGGACCAGACAAAAATACCGAGCATCTCAACTGACTTCGCAGAAGCGAAAATATTTGCCCCGGTTGTGCATTTTTCATGAAATTTTCACACCGTAATCCGCTGTTTGTGCCGGTCCCGGTGGCTCTGCGGCCGTTCGTTTGCTGTAATTGCGGGTTCGAATCCCGCTGGTGGTATGACTGTCTCTTGTGTGTGTTGTGTGTTGTTAGTTAGAGGTCTTTGCTTCTGGCTGATCACTCTTCCATAGGAGTCCTACTGAGTGCGTTGTGTCCAATGAGTGTGATCGCGAAGCCCCATAAGGTGAGGACATGACCCAGAATCGGGTCGAAGCGTCACGGGAGGAATGTGCTATTAGTTGTTATTCTTGTTCGAAATTCAGAGTAGTTCTCTCTCGTAATTCGTCTGGCACATACAGACTTCATTTCTTCCACTATCGCCAAGTTTAGTCCTAGGCTACTCCTAGAAGGTAGCGCACTTAATGATCCGGTGTATACAGTGACGTAACATTGATCAAATCCGACCAGAAATGGGGTCGTTTTAATTAGTAATTTTCACCAAAAATTCACCCTATGAACAGCCATGAAGACATAGAGAAGGAGAAGAGTTATTTCTCTACACTTTCTTTAACCTCGACTTTAGATTGGGGTGGGTGTTTATCGCCACGACCAGGCGTCTTTCTACCCAGGAATGGCTCGGCCCCACTTGAATAGGAGGCTGCTTTGGCCCCAGGGCTGGTCTGGACGGGTGCGGAAAATTTGTCTTTATCAGACATCCATTTTGTTTAGAAAAATCGGTGAATCGTAACCCATTTTACATACTGTAATCAAGTGAAGGACAGACACTTCTAGTGAAACGTCAGTGTTTCGAGAAACGAATGTGGTTCTGTAATACCGAGATATTTTAGTGCCCTACACATAAAGTTCACTTCAGAAAGCTCCCAAGCTGTGTTATTGGCATGCCGTGGCGTTTTGTAATCACACGGCCCTGAGCGATGTGTCCGTCAAACAGTCGCCAGAAGCCCTGCGTTTTAGTTAGAAGTCGTTAAATTAGAATAGGCCAGAATTTACTGGAAATTTAGTTTAATTTGACATCACCGCCACCGAACAAGGGAAATAAACTCGATGAAGAAAACGAGTAAGTTTTCTGAATGTTCAGCGCCACATTTATCTCTGCTAGCTACACTGAGAATTCCATGAAGACATTTACATGCACAGGAAAGTTGTGAATCCCCGGATATAAAAGCGTAGTGGAATCTATCACAGTCTATGTGGCTATTTTTGTCTTATTTTAAATTCATCGAAAATGTAACAGAATTTGCCTTTGTCCAGTACATAAACATGAAGCTACCCCATGTTCTATGTTCGTCGTCTTATCGTGGTTCTATTTTCTTGTTTCCAGTACATAAACATGAAGCTACCCCATGTTCTATGTTCGTCGTCGTATCGTGGTTCTATTTTCTTGTTTCCAGTTCATAAACATGATGCTATCCCATGTCCAATGTTCGTTATCGTATTTTGGTCCTATTTTCTTGTTTCCAGTACATAAACATGAAGCTACCCCATGCCCTATGTTCGTCGTCGTATCTTGGTTATATTTTCTTGTTTCCAGTACGTAAACATGATGCTATCCCATGTCCAATGTTCGTTGTCTATCTTGGTTCTATTTTCTTGTTTCCAGTACATAAACATGAAGCTACCCCATACCCTATGTTCGTCGTTGTATCTTGGTTCTATTTTCTTGTTTCCAGTACATAAACATGAAGCTACCCCATACCCTATGTTCGTCGTCGTATCTTGGTTCTATTTTCTTGTTTCCATTACATAAACATGATGCTATCCCGTGTTCTATGTTCTTCGTCGTATCGTGGTTATATTTTCTTGTTTCCAGTATATAAACATGATGCTATCCCATATTCTATGTTCGTCGTCATATCGTGGTTCTATTTTCTAGTTTTCAGTACATAAACGTGAAGCTACCCCATGCCCTATGTTCGTCATCGAATCGTGGTTCTATTTTCTTGTTTCCAGTACATAAAAAAGATGCTACCCCATGTCCTATGTTCGTCGTCGTATCGTGGTTCTATTTTCTTGTTTCCAGTTCATAAACATGATGCTATCCCATGTTCTATGTTGGTCGTCGTATCGTGGTTCTATTTTCTTGTTTCCAGTACATAAACATGAAGCTACCCCATGCCCCATGTTCGTCGTCTTATCGTGGTTCTATTTTCTTGTTTCCAGTTCATAAACATGATGCTATCCCATGTTCTATGTTCGTCGTCGTATCGTGGTTCTATTTTCTTGTTTCCAGTACATAAACATGAAGCTACCCCATGCCCTATGTTCGTCGTCGTATCTTGGTTATATTTTCTTGTTTCCAGTACATAAACATGATGCTATCCCATGTTCTATGTTTCTCGTCGTATCGTGGTTATATTTTCTTGTTTCCAGTATATAAACATGATGCTATCCCATGTCCTATGTTCGTCGTCGTATCTTGGTTCTATTTTCTTGTTTCCAGTACATAAACATGATGCTACCCCATGCCCTATGTTCGTCGTCGAATCGTGGTTCTATTTTCTTGTTTCCAGTACATAAACATGAAGCTACCCCATGCCCTATGTTCGTCGTCTTATCGTGGTTCTATTTTCTTGTTTCCAGTACATAAACATGATGCTATCCCATGTTCTATGTTCGTCGTCGTATCTGGGTTATATTTTCTTGTTTCCAGTACATAAACATGATGCTATCCCATGTTCTATGTTCTTCGTCATATCGTGATTCTATTTTCTTCTTTCCAGTACATAAACATGATGCTATCCCATGTTCTATGTTCGTCGTCGTATCTTGGTTATATTTTCTTGTTTCCAGTACATAAACATGATGCTATCCCATGTTCT
>Ga0123357_10009767_pt1 | contig 12131 bp, 9 predicted proteins | sample TergutEmb28metaG_FD_89873 | JGI IMG/M metagenome (GOLD analysis project Ga0123357, IMG submission 89873) | Embiratermes neotenicus P4 segment gut microbial communities from Petit-Saut dam, French Guiana - Emb289 P4 | ecosystem: Host-associated > Arthropoda: Insects > Digestive system > Gut ...
ACTGTTCTGGCAAAACATCCTTATTCCAGACAGATTTAATAAATTTACAGATATGAGCAAATTCTTCTACCAACTGCTTTAAAGAATTCTGCTGTCATTCAATAAGTGCTGGAGATTTTTGTCTTTTTAGATTTTCAGTAACCATTTTAACCTCAAAGGCACTCGGCTCAGGCACTACAGGTTCTACTGTATTTATTTCTGTCCGCTAACATCAATAGTCCCATGTACATTCATATTTAAAGAACCCTTGAAAAGGTAGTACAGACTACAGCTTGCGAAGAGTCAGTAAGTGTAATCTTATGACATTCCAGAGACAATTAATATATATGAATGTTTTTAGCGACAATGGTACACATATCTTTGTAAAATATACTTCGCCAAGCACTGACCTTTGTCATGGATGCCATAGGAACTGTAAACAGATCTCCAGAGCACCTGTACTCAAAAACACATGAGATAGGTGCTGCACATGAAAAATGCCTTGTAAACAGGTATCTCTCTCCATAGGGCCCTGTTGGGAAACCGGGATGTAGTTTGCAGGGACTTTTGAGAGAAAATAAAAAGTATATCTGGGTTACGTTCTTGGACAGAGGGCACTGGATTTATGTCTGGGGGCCATATGGAACTTTGGTAAAGGTAAAGGGCTCTCCTGAGCTGATATCAGATTATAGGGGACAAGGGGGTCGTCTATTACGCCTACGTGTATCAGGACTGTAAAGGCATGAGCCCATTGTCAATCCATCAATCAATCATCTATGTCGCACTTTACACGATATTGATTAAACATCCATTGTAATACATTTTTCGTAAGTACCTATACCTACATTTTGTTATGTATGATTTAACATGATCCAGTTCAGCAACTTTTATTCAATCACCACATCAAAATGTGAAAGCAAATAAAAATTAGTAAGTTCTTTACATGTAGTATTCTCCAATTACTATGTCTAAAACATTTCTTGAACGTTTTCTCCTAAATCCCTTGATGTGTCTTCTCCATTACATTCTGTATACACACACACACACACACACACACACACACACACACACATACATACACAAAGATTACATAATTCTGAGGAATATGCAGAGTTCTCTTACTACAAACATTACAAACATAAGGGTGCTCACAAGTATGTATTTCTTGATGTCTTTTCAGTTTGCTCTGTAGACTGGATGCCTTATTACACACATCACAAACATAAGGGCACTCACTATTATGTATGATTTGTTATTGTATCAGATGGCTATGTCTACGGAATGCCTTATTACACAAATCACAGGCAGAAGGGTGTCAACAGTATGTATGCGTTCATGTGTTATCAGACAGGTTCCACACTGAATGCTTTATTACACACTTCACAATTACAAGGGCACTAACCTCTATGAATATGTATATGCTTTATCAGATTACGCTTGTAACGGAATCCCTTATTACACACTTCACAAGTATATGGACGCTCACCACTATGTATGTGTTTGTGTGTTATAAGAGTGGTTTGTTGACGGAATGCTTTATTACACACTTCACAGGTATAGCGGCACTCACCACTATGTATGCGTTTATGTTTTATAAGAGTGCTTTTTTGACTGAATGCTTTATTGCACACATCACAAGTATAAGGACGCTCACCAGTATGAATGCGTTTGTGTGTTATAAGAGTGAATTTACGACTGAATGTTTTATTACACACTTCACAGTTATAGGGGCGCTCACCAGAGTGTATGAGTTTATGAAGTACCAGATGACCCTTAAGACGAAATGCCGTATTACACACTTCACAAGTATAAGGTCGCTCATCACTATGTATGCGTTTATGTGTTGTCAGACTTCTCTTGTAACTGAATGCTTTATTACACACTCCACAAACATAAGGGCGCTCACCAATATGTATGCGTTGATGTGCTTTAAGACTGGTCATCTGACAGAATGCCTTACTACACACGTCACAAGTATAAGGCTGCTCACCACTATGTATTTGTACATGATTCATCAGACTACACTTGTCACTGAATCCCTTATTACACGTGCCACAAATATAAGGGCGCTCACCACTATGTACACGTTGATGTCTGTTCAGATGGTTCTGTTGACTGAATGCCTTATTACACAAATCACATATATAAGGGCGCTCACCACTATGTATGCGTTGATGTCTTATCAGATGGATCTGGTAATCAAATCCCTTATTACACACATCACAAATATATTGTTGCTCACCACCATGTCTGTTTTGATGTGCTTTCAGTCTGCTGTTTGTAATGAATGCCTTACTACACACATCACAAACATAATGGTGCACACCACTATGAGTGCGTTGATGTCTTGTCAGGATTTTCTTTTTACCGAATGCCTTATTACATACATCACATGTATATGGCCGCTCACCCCTCTGTACATCACAGGAATATCTACATTCAGCACTGTGTAAATGAAGTTGTTCATTCAGGGTACCCTGGTAAAAACACAAAGTTAAAACATTATGACATATTTTGATAGAACAATTATTTTTATAGCAATGTATACATTAAATAATTAATTGTATTTGAAGAACTGTTATTTACAAAAATATATTTGATGACTAACAATTTTCTGTATTACCTCTTCTTCAAATAAAACATAAGCTTTTATATTTGTCACACTTATTGCATAGTGCTATATGAAATGCGCACTGAAATATTCCTTCAACAAGTAAGGAAAGTTAGACATTTCAAATATTTTGAACACAGAAAATAACACACCTAAAAGACGGCAAGTTTTTTAAACATAGTTTGTATCACAGTTACTGTTAGGATACCAGGAAAATATCAATTAGAAAAGATAAATGGAATATATGGTCCAACGGAATAGTAATAAACTAAATACAGCGCTTTACATTTCATTCTGCAACATTATGAAACCCAGCTGATAGAGAACCCTTGAACCTATTTATCACACATTTAACTTTGGTTTCTGAGTAAGGCTTAAGGTGAATGTTGACATGCTTCCATGTGCCTTGATCATATTTGTGACAGCATCAGTGCGCCACAAAAATGCTGGAGCAATCAACAGCATGGTGTGCGAGTCCTTCATTGAGAAGAACGTTGTACTCACAGCAGTCACTGACGAATGTGGTGCTGGTTAGGATACACGCCTTAATGAAGGCGAGCAATGTCTTGGCGGAGTGATAAGCGACAGGTTCAAGACAGGTTTCCCCAATGCTATTGCGGACAACCTGCCACAATTACACTTTCGTCAGTTGAAGCAGCTCTCGTCCATTTCTACATCTTTGCCGCGCACACCCCCTCCCCACCCCGGCTAACCACAACAAAAATTGTAAAGAACAACTAAAAATGAAGTTTGACATTGTTTTGTGGCAGAACTATGACAATTCAGCAAGTTAGGTGGTCAACACCGAGTTCTGCATGATTGTATCGGAGGGTCAGAAAACAGCGTTTTACTTTGAACGAAACTGCAAACAATAACAGAGAGCCAACTTAAACAATAAGAGACATCCTCCTTCAATGGTTGGTTCCATTTGCAAGAGATCAATTTTTTTTTACAGAGCGTAAGGATAACCAATGTTGGGCTCGATTGGCGAGTTCACAAGGTGGGTGTTGTTCTGTAGCGAAATAACACTTACTGCGTATAGGTACACCTTACGTTTACTTACTACCAAAGAACTCATCATTATAAGGAATATACACTTAGAACAAAGAAAACAATCACAGATCACTAATCAAAGAAATAAGAGAAAGATATCTCAATCCTTCACATCCTCCCCACCCTGGTCAATCTCCAGGGGGATGACCAGCTGCACGGGACGACTGATTTTAGTTCTGTCCGGGAGGCGGTAGCTAATCGTCTGGATTTGACCGTCACGACCCTGAAGTAGTTCGTCGATCCAGGCTTTCATCCATGCGTCTCGGCATCCTTTCTTCCAGTAAGAGAACAATGTCTCCTACCTTAAATTTGGGCCCTTGTCGAGCTGGTCTCCTAACCTCACGGTAGTTTGTCAATTGTAGGAGATACTCCCTTTGCCAGCGTCGCCAAAGAGCCTCGTTCACCCTTTGATGTTGCTGAAAGGACCTAGTCAGATTTTCCTTCCTCACAGGGTCGGGGTCGTGGGAAATGGTCGTCAGTTTCCTGCCGGTGAGTAAGTGTGTGGGCGTCAATGTCTCATTATCATTATCTTGGATAATTGGTCGAGAGTTTAGCGCAGCCTCAATCCCTACTAGGATAGTCTGGAGTTCTTCGTCGTCCACCTGGGAGCGTCCTAATACCTTCCGCAGACAACGGTTAGTCATGGCGACCATCTGCTCCCACCAACCTCCCCACACCAAGCCGCCTGGGGTGTAATAAACTTCCAACAAATTCCCTGTTCCGCAAGATATTGGTGTGTCTTTGCGGCTGAGAAGACCGTACAAAGTTCCCTCAGTTCTCTATTCACAGCGTGAAACGTCTGGGCGTTGTCGGTGTAAATTGTGTTCGGTAGACGCCTTCCTGTAAATCTTTGCAGTGCTAAGAGGAATTTATCAGTTCACAAGTCCAGGCAAATCTCCAGATGCACAGCTCACGTCATCGCACACGTGAACAGGGTAATATAACACTTCTTTAGTGTATTTCCCACCTCGACAAAGAGATGTCCTGCATAATCAATGCGGGTAACCACAAGGGTCTAATTGGTGTTACCCTATACATGGGTAGTGGAGCTTCTATTTCTCCTCCTGGCAGCCCCTTTGCCATTCGGCAGGGGAGGCATGAATGTAGCACCTGCTTAATCGCCTGACTTGCGCGAAGGATCCAAAACTCTTCTCGTAGTTCTGCTAGGATTATGCGTACACCTAAGTGATGGAGATAAATATGAGTCTGTAAAATCAGCAATTTTGTAAAGTGGTGTCAACTGTCCAGAAGTAGTGGGTGGCATTGTTCGCGTGACAGTTTAGCAAAGTGCATTCATCCACCAAGGCTAATAAATCCTTCGTCTAAAAGGGGGTTGAATCTTGCTATCTTTGAGCCATCTGGGAGTGGCATGTTCTGTCCTTGTACCTGCAATTCCGCAGCGAAGCATTCACCTTGCACGGCTTGTATCCAGTAAGACCGGGCCGCCTCCAGTTCCAAGGCCTTCAAGTTACCAGATTGTCCATCAATTCAAAGGACAATTTGCTGGAAGCGCAAGATCCAGGCTGTGACCCGAAGTAACTTCCAGTAAGAACTGTATCTTGTAGGGTCTAGCAGTTTCCTAGGAACTTCAACAGACAGAGTGTGATTGGCGGACCCTTTCCCTTCGGGAAGCGAAACATCTACTGGGGTGTGTTCTGGGGCCAGTGCTGTGGATGCCGCGAGCCAAAAGGCCCACACCACCAGACACCCATGGTTTTCAACTGTTCCGCAGTTACTCTTTTGAAAGCAGATCAGCTGGATTGTCCTTCCCTGGACAATGTCTCCATTGTGAGGGGGTCGTACAGGACTGTATTTTGGTCAACTGGTTACATACAAAGGTCTTCCATCGATTCAGGTCCTGAGGTATCCAACCCAAGGCTACGGTTGAGTCAGTCCATAAGGTAGCCTCAGTAATATCGATGCACCTAGCTTCACAAAAGTAGTGCAACAATCTAAATCCCACCAGCGCTGCCAAAAGTTCTAACCATGGAAGAGTGACCTTAACAGGAGCAAGTCGGTTCTTACTGCATGCTAAGTGAACCACGTTGTTGTCAACCATGCAGGATCGGATATACAAAGCTGCTCCATAGGCACGCTCTGACGCGTGGCAAAACACGTGAACTTGGGAGTGGCTTCTGTCTACTGTGTCTAACCACCTAGGAACGTGTAGCTGAGCCAAGTGCGGCAAAGTGGATACCCAAGTATTCCAAAGGGCGCTGAGATCAGGTGGCATGAATTCATCCCAAGCTAATCCTCTGCACCACGTGTCCTGAAACAATAATTTCCCAACGACGGATACAGGGGATAGTACGCCAAGGAGGTCATAAAATCTGGCCGTAGCTTGGAGGACCCACCCCTTAGTGGTAGGGCCTTCAACCTATTTACCGGTGACATCACGGGTCTCCACTGAGAATGTGTCCGAGGCTATGTCCCAGTCGATTCCATGGGTTTGTGTTATTTCTTTGAAATCCAAACCTTCGGTCCTCCAGGCTTCTTTCAAGTGCTTGGAATTTGTGGCCCATTTCGCCATGGGTAGACGAATTCGGTTCATCAGGTATATAAACTCGTAGTAAAGGTTCGTTACACAATCGTCATTTTCCGCGCCCGCGGCAAAGTCATCCATAAATGTACTGTTATCTACAAGGGCTGCTGCGGTGGGAAACTACACCTTATACATGTCAGCAAGTTCTCTTATAGTAGCAGAGACGAGAAAGGGGCTACATGTGAGGCCAAACGGCAGCCGAGTGAAACGGTACGCTATAATCTCTCTAGTAGTGTCGTTATTTCCATCCTCATCCTTGATGACGCGATACCAGAAGAACCTCGTCAGGTCCTTGTCTCTTCTATTGAGACTCAACTGCAAGAATGCCTGCCCAATATCGCCTATGATTCCCACTGGATACAGTCGGAACTGCAGCAGTGTCGCCAAAATTTCCGGAAGTAAATTCGGGCCCATCTCGAGAGCACCGTTCAGAGATGGTGTGTGGTCTTCATGACAGGATCCGTCAAAAACAATCCTCAATTTCGTTTCCCCTCATTTTTCCTTCTTTACAGCATGATGGGGTAAGTAGAATTCGTCTACTGTTCCCTCTTCTGAAGGAGCGATTTCCACTTGCTCTTTCTTTATGTAGTCCAACATGTGATCATGATACACACACCGTAAAGCAACATCCCCCTCCAATCTCTGCTCCAACCTATGAAACAGTCTCTCAGCATTGTGGTGGTTGCTTGGTAGTGATGCTTACCTTCCAAGGGATGAAGACAACTCTCCACTGATCCGCTAGGGAGTACAAGGCGTGAAATTCCCGAAGAGTGCTGTTTCGGGCATTCATTGACTTATCCTGTTTATCCGTTATCCCGAGGGTTTTTAAGTCCCAAAAACGATGAACGATGTCATCAGAAGTGAAGGAGCTCTGTCCTAGGTTGACGTAGTTAACCATAATTGAACTGGCCATTACGGCAGAACGATTCCCACTGAGGATCCAACCTAACTTCGATGGTAACATTACAACAGACAGAGAAAGGCGTATCGGTGGACTGTCCTTAACTATTTTCCATTAGTGATCACTTCCAATTAGGATCTCAATAGGAAGTTTCTCTGAGTTGCCTGGTGGGTCGGCCAATTGTAGTTTACAAGTATGCGCCAGTGTCCCTATATCGTGCGGGACAGTGGGATGACGAGAGAAAGCGTGAGCGCTCTTAAATGCCATCAGGTAAGTCAAAGCATTAGTCCCTGTCCCCCTCATATTGAAGCAAACGAATCTTCTCCGGCCGGGAGTGGTAGTGGTCTAGAAAGCAGTAACAGATAAATCCCGCTGGTAAATCACCTCAAGTTGTAGGTCGTCTAGTACTGATGTAGCAATAAAGCTGCATTGGCTCCCGCCATCCAACACGCGTGTAATTCTGTTCAAACCCGTGGGTCCAGTGACCCATATGCGGGCCGTTTGCAGGTAAGTGAAGTCTGGTTAGGAGATATCCACCCTACATACAGAAGCCGAGGTTATCGAACTTGCCCGACTAGTTGTTGTTTCCTTGTCCATGCAAACAGACTGATGATGTTCCTTCTTGCACTTTGAACAGAATACCTTGTCCCTTTTACTACAAGCGTGTTTATGATGACCGCAGTTAAGACAAAGAAAGCATCGATTGGCGGACTTCAACTTCTCAATACGCTCCTTTACATCAGTCACAGCTTTACAGTCTTGAGCCCAATGACTATTACTTTCACAAAATACACAGAATGGCTCTACTGACCTTCTGCTGTTTCGAGATGTGGATCCTGACTTGGAGCAGACGTGCAGTGTAACTGCCGTGGGTGTGAAATTAGATGCAGGTGATGTCTCACCACGAATCTTCTGCGACATAAGGTCTCCATCCACCTCTTCACATAAGAATTCCATTAACTTGATGTCTCCTTCAGAATGACCCTCTCATTTCACCTGGATGATACAGTGTCGGCAGATATCCGGAAATGCGCAGAGAATCTTCAGGACCAATACCCTACCATATGCCTTTACGTCCTCCCCCAGTGCCCGAAGGGCTTGGATTCGGCAGTTGCACTCGATGTACGTAGTATTCAGTGCCTCTGCAGACGCAAACCAAATCGGCGTCACCTATTCTAAGTAATCTAATTGAGCATGTATTATCCTATTCTTATTGCCGTAGTGAACGTGAAGTATTTTCGTTGTGTCCTCATAGGCCGAAGCAGTCACAGCAATACCATCAACAAGCATCTTTGGTTCGCCCTCCAAATAGCCCCGGAGGAACGTGTTTATTCATGGTAGACAGGGTAGGGTCCTTGTCTATGGACGACTCGAACTGTTCCCAAAACCGGGCCCACGTTTCCACATTTCCTGCAAAGGGCTCAAGTTTTATTGGGGGCAACTTCACCGAGTGAGTGAACAGAGGTCGAGCTGTCATTTGGGCGGATGGCAGTTCCACTGCGCGAAGGTTCGCGGCAGATGAGGCGAGTCTTCTTCCAATCTCCTGGTTGGCCTTTGGGAGTGCTCGCTTGGCAGAATCAATGTAGTTCTCGGACGTCTCCACATCAACAGTGTATTCGTGTTCTTCCTAGAGATCATGGATAGCGTCATCCAATCAAACCAACTAATCCAGCGCTTCCTGGAGTCAGCCTCTGTAGTGCTTGTAATCGTTGAGGGGGGTATTCTCCGTGGACTTGTTGACGGCAGTAATGAACAGAGTTGCCTTTGTCCTCTCACTTCAACTTCATCTTCCGCGTCTGACATACTGATCTACTATAGTGTACTCAGGTCCAAAATATCAAAACAATCTGATCATCTGTAGGGGGCGCCCAGTAGGAGGGAAGTCAGAGATGTCACCAACAGTCCGATACTGATCATCTGTAGGGAGGCGGCCCCAATGCATGCGACTGTATTACTGACCGCGCCGCCCGTGCAGTGCAAAGAAGGCATACTGTGCTGGTCCAAGCTCCGGCCCGTGATTTACACTTGTTGTATTCCGTGCGTCTACGTCACAGCATCCAAAGACCATGCACAGTCACTCTTGCACTAATTAAACAACTCACTTCACAATTCAAGATCCAGTAGCACCTCCTTCCCGGGTTTCCGGCACCAACAAATTGTAGCGAAATAACACACACTGCGTATACTTACACCTTACGTTTACTTACTTCCAAAGAATTCATCATTATAAAGAATATACACTTAGAACAAAGAAAATAATAACGGACCACTAATCAAAGATCTCAATCCTTCACATGGTCAGTGCGGGGCGCATAGGACAACGCCCCTCAGCTATCGTATGCCGCATCATGGCACACTGGATTGACTGTGCTCGGCCCACACAGCAGTGAGAATGTTTCCCATGTATTGTACAAATCACGGAGCAGAATTTCCTTTACATTGCAGTGTTCTATAGACAGTAGTTTTTATGAGAAGTCTACATTCATCCATACTTGTACAGGACTATTTCTAGGCTAGTATACAATCTTAATATAAGACAATATGTATCCAGCACAGTTGTAAAGAAAATGAGATCTCAGGCCCTTAGCTAACATGAAATGCAGATGAATGTCGGTATTGTAACGCTAATTACTCTATATGTCCTTAGTAATTTATTGGCTCAAAAATGGCCACCAATGGTGTCAAACAGTGCACTATATGCAGAAATGAAGTTGTGATTAACATTAAAAGAAATCTTATTTCTGTAGAATGTGACATGAAAAATTATTCTCCCAAAATTACTATTTAAAATCAAAACCCTGTCTCCCACTTCAATTTCATGAATTCATTTCAATCCAAAACAGAATGGGATTATTTCCTTCCACAGACACAAAATAACTTGGAATGGATACTGTTCTGAAGAAACAGACTACATTTATCTTCAGAACGCCTCCTGAAGATGCAACCGGCAATTTACTCTGGAACATTGCTACCCAGACCACATGTTATCCTAACCTACACCACAATATGTTCATTGACAACTGTGAAAAACTGAAGTTAAAAACACGGTGGATTGTTCGAGAACGAAAAACCGAATTACATAGGTGTACCAAAAAGTTTCAAGACTAATTCCAAGGAAAGTCAACCGATGGCAGTACGTGAATACGCACGCTGTGCTTGAAAGCAGGGAACTTCTCCATTCAGTATGCCGAGTGGCGTCACTGTGTAAACATTGGGAGTTGCACAACACGAGTGTTTGTCACCACGTGTGCCTTCACATTTGCGATTGCAGCATGGACGTGAAACTGGAGCGGAGAGCAAACATCAAATTCTGCGCGAAACTCGGCAAATCTGGAGCGGAGATTGTTGAAATGACATGACGTGGGTATGGAAATGAGGCAATGAGTCGTGCGAGGTGTTTAGTGGCACGCGCGCTTCAAGAAAGGCAGAACATCAATCGAAGACGACGAGAGGTCAGGGCGACCTTCCACGAGCTCAACGCCTAAAAATTTGAAAACAATTTGGCGGCTTGTGCATGAGGATCGTCGGAGAACCATTAAGGACATTGCTGCAATCGATAATGTGTCATATGGAACAGAGTAGACAATTCTCATGTGTGATTTGAACATGAACCGTGTTGCTGCAAAGTTCCTGCCCAGGCTTCTGACTCCGAAGAGAAAGAGCACCATGTTCCAATTTGTCAAGAGCTCTGTCAGTGTGCCCTGGATGACCTTCATATTAAGGTTCCTTCATGTTAAGGTTCATCACTGGGGACGAGAGTTGGGTCTACGGGTATGATCCCGATGCTAAACAACAGTTTTCGCAATGGAAGAGCCCTGGAACCCCAAGACCGAATAGGGCAAGGCAGTTACGCAGCGCGACCAAGAGCATGCTCATCTTGTTTCTGACATTCAAGGGATTATGCACCATGAATTTGCCCCCGAAGGCAAGAACGTGAACGCCGGGTTCTTCACCGTCTGAGGGAGGATATTTGGCGAAAACGACCTGAATTGTGGCGCGCGGGCAATTGGCTGCTCCAAGATGACAATGCACCCTCTCACTGAGCTTTGGTAATGTGTGAGTTTCTCGCACAAAAAAGCATTATTACACTTCCACATCCGCCTTACTCACCAGATTTGGCCCCTTGCGACGTCTTCCTCTTCCCGAAGATGAAGCTGCAGCGAAAGGGTCACCGCTTTGACAAAGTGGAGGAGATCCAGCTGGAATCGCAGAATGTTCTTGGTATGCTTCGAGAACAGGACTTCCAGCATCCGTTCCAGTAGTGGCAACGGCGCTGGGATCGATGTGTAGCTGCAAAAGGGGTATATTTTGAAGGCGATGCTGCCCAAACATTAATCAAGTAAATACATTGGTTTTTATAGGTCCAGTCTTGGAACTTTTTGATACACCCTTGTACAAATACCACATTATGTTCTGAACCAACATTGCATGATGTAATGTTGCTGCACTTTGCACCACTTCTTAGTTACGGTTTCTACCGCTTTGTCTAATGAAACAAGTTACAGGATATAACAAAACTAAAAGCTGCAAATCATTCTGAAACACAAAATGTTATGAGTTCTACATATATAGACGGATTTACAGTCAACACAACAGGCCAATATATATGCAACACCCAAAATCAAAAATGAAACAAATATCACAACTACATTTACCACTGAACATGACAAATTCTAACAGCTACTGTTTTTCACAGCACAGATGATGTTCATAAATTTATTGGTGAACAAACTATGTTTTCAATCTTAAAACCGACTTAAATGATATTACATTACAAAGCCACACACATATACACAAAGATCTGACAAAACATTTACACTGTTAAACGTTCTATCAATCAAACATAACCTAATTTTGAAGAGGGGCATTACCTTCAGGTTACTTGTGTCACTGAATGTTTTGTTACACACATCACAGTGATATGGACGCTCCGCAGTATGCACAGTGCGGTACATTCAGGCTCCTTTTGTTACTAGACATTTCATTACACACATCACAGCAATATGCATACTCCCCAGTACATACACATCGATGTAACTTCATAC
>Ga0123357_10009769_pt1 | contig 12130 bp, 11 predicted proteins | sample TergutEmb28metaG_FD_89873 | JGI IMG/M metagenome (GOLD analysis project Ga0123357, IMG submission 89873) | Embiratermes neotenicus P4 segment gut microbial communities from Petit-Saut dam, French Guiana - Emb289 P4 | ecosystem: Host-associated > Arthropoda: Insects > Digestive system > Gut ...
TACGAGGGCGATTCAATAAGTAAGTTACAAATCATGATTGAAAAGAATAGAATGGAGATAATGACATACAAACAACATTTATTTTTCAACATAATCTCCATATAAATTTAAACACTTGTCCCATCGTTTCACAAGTCCCTGGAAACCTGCGGCGTAAAATTCTTTTGGTTGCTGTCGGAACCATGCGCGCACTGCTCTTTCAACCGCATCATCGTCTTCGATACTTGTCCGCCCTTCCGAGAACTTCTGCACCCATTTATGGACTGCCTGATGTGACAGGCAATGTTCACCGTACATGGGCAACATTTCTTTATGGATATCCTTTGCTTCAATTTTTTTTGCCCACAAAAAACGCACAACGCCACGCTGCTCTATTGTGGTACATGTACTCATGGGCGCCGCCATCTTGTAACAGCTGCTACGTCTGTACAGTCATGCGCATACTGTTTGTTGTGCATCACAATAAAACTAAATAGTGCGGCTATCTAGCGGTGACAGTTTTCCGCACTTAATTCAAAAACATAGGTCACAACTTGGATTTGTAACTTACTTATTGAATTAGCCTCGTACATTGAGTAAAATGGTCGGCAGTGGCACACTGCATTGCAAGCAATGAACTGGAGTCTTGAGAACATTAAGAAATGTTAGTCATAAGTTTCTCAAATCAGCATTTGCCATGTTACAAAATATACTGTACAGTTAACTGTGACAACAGTTTTTTTTTTCATTGTACTCATTGTATTCTTGTAAAAGGTTACACTTTATTCCCTTACCTTGTAATCTGTCACTTTGATTTCATATGACATTCTTGTACACTGGAATGGATATTGATTGCTCAAATAGTAATCTACATGTGAGGAAATGCAGTGGTTACTACAAAATAACAGTGACTGTGTTGGCTGGGGAGGGGGGAGAATGGCTCCTGCAGAGGAGGCCAGGTAGGAGTGTCACATTATACAATCCATAACTAATGAGTCTTTTCAGAGTGCTGTAACTTCTTATGCTCTTCTTACAAGGATGCAGCCCTACACCATTAATGGCTTTGCATAAGAAAACAAATGCAGTAAGTAATCTCTGTTGCTATATGTAGAGTGTCATGTGAACCTAGGGTCATATATGGGCAGGTGGAACTTCTGGTCATGCTTCTCAAAAATTTTGAAAGTAGCATTAAAGTCTATTGGTTACAAGATGCATTTTTAGGCAGAAGTATTCTAATCAAAGGCCCATAATTATTTTAACATTAGAAGCCCTCCTGTCTTAATACACTGGATAACAGAATAATTCGTATTTTTTGTCACATGAACTAAAAGAGGTAAACCCAATAGTATATTTTGCACGGAATTCAAGTACATAGTTTTTAAGTGACAAGCAGATGAATTTTGAAGAAAACTTGTATTAACTTTGTATTACAGACAGTATATACATTACCTAAGAAATAACCATGGATGACACTATGCTATATTTTGCCTGTGGAACGTCTCTTCTAAGTGTCCAACAATAATCAGCCAGCTTACGGGGACTCCACTTTCCTTGGTACCACTTTTCCATGGTGGAAATGTGTTGGGGAAATTTCTCTTTGGGCCCATCGCTTAGTGCCCCGAGATTTCCTGGGAAGAAGTCTAAGTGAGAGTCTAAGAAATGCACCTTTAAGGAAATATTACACCCCATAGTTTTGTAGGATTGTACAAGATCAGCCATCATATCATGTTCATTTTCTGTCTTATGATTTCCCAAAAAATTGGTAGTGACATTTTTGAATGGTATCCACGCTGCTTTATCCAATTCACTTAGCTGGTCTTCAAATTTTACGTCCTATATTGACCCTGTTATTTGAGGTTCAACAAAAAATACCCCTTCTTTGATCTTAGTGTCACTCTTCAAATATCCAGCACTATTTTGATCCTTTACCTTGACGAAATGAGTCCAAGTTTTATGCGCAACAGAGGTAAACTTTTTTCAGGATTGATTAATGGAGTATTTTCTACATTTTTCTGTGCTAGAATAAGTGCTTCTTGTTTAGGCCCCTGTTATCAGATGTAATGATGTTTTCTGTCCCTACTATCCCACTCATACTGGAAGTAACAAATCTTTGTGAAGCCAAGCAAGAGAGCAGTGACCTTTATATCCCCACAAATGTTCCAATTATATTTTTCATACTGGATCTTTTCCAAAAATAATTTCATATTTTCATAGGAGTTTTTCATGTTTTGGAATGGGCTAGTGGTACAGATGGGAAATTATTCCCATTATGTAGAAGCGCAACTATTATGCTAATTTGTGAAGATTCAATAAACAAACGCCTTTCAGTTGGATTGTGTTGGTGTCCAAGAGCTTCTATAATAGAGCAAACATCATTACGAAGTACTGGATCGTTTTCTTGAGAGAAAAAGTTTTTGAATTTATTTTGGCAATTGCAAAAGACATCTTAGTGGAGAAGATTTCACCCTTTAACTCTGGAGTTTGGCTTGTTTTTTAGACAAATTCAAGTCACAGACATTTTTAAGATCTGTTGTCAATAAATGGGGTTCAGATGAGGAACAACTTCAAGGGTTGGAATGCATTCAACATTGTCCCATTCTTGCTGTCCATGATCATTAGAATCAGAGTTGTCATCGCTAAAATTCAGATTCTGCAGAGGAGATGGTACGGACAACCCTTCACTGTGTGGGAAAGGTCTCATTGCGGATTGCAAATCTGGATATTTAACTGTGTGTTTGGATTTGGAGGTGATCCCTGTCATGTTTGTGAAGCAAAAGTAACAATCAGATGAGTTGTCTTTAGGTTGCCTCCGAACTGTGGGAATGGCAAAAAACATTTGACACAAATCATTTACCCATCCTGTAAGAAGCCTCACACAAGTTACATAACAAATATGAGGGGCCCAATGTTTAACTTGGTCACTCACTGTGCACCCAAAATGAAGTTCATACCATTTCTTAATTGGTGGGGTAAAATTTCATCTCTGAGATTTGTAGGTCATTTCACCACACACATAACAGAAGGTGTCAGGATGATTTAAGCACTTCCTAGACATGATGAAAATATAAGAAACACAATCCTTTTACAAAACCTCTTCACTAAAAAGAAAACACAACACTTACAACTTATCACAACACAGTCCGGCACACCACTAACAGTGTGATGTTCCGAAAACAGAGCTGACCATTTGTTCCATGTCCCAACATGTCTGTACCTGTCTTAGCTTGCACAGTCTGGCTGTCTGTGATTGGGCTCACATTTCTGCTGTCTTCGATGTGATGAAGTTTTCATGCATGCACTCTGTTTAAAACACAATTAAGTGCCTCAGCCATATTTAAAACTTACTTTTGGCATGACAAAACATAATTCACTAAAATTGCATTGTAAAAAATTCTGTCACACAAAAACTGTGGGTGATAGAACAATTCCAATAACATGCTTGAATTCAGGGTGGAAAAATACATAAACACAGATTAATTTTCTTGTGAAAAAAATTATGTTTACCAGTGTTATTGGTCTCCAGGGTGATTTATTATTTATTGAAACATTTTGTTTATTCTTAAAATCCTAGACATAATTATTTTTGCATTTAAAATTATCATTCACTAGGAAATACAGTCCTCATAGAGAAACACGTTCTTTGTATCCTGTGTGTGATTTAACATATGGAAGTAAAATGATGAAAGTTGACAGTGCAGCTTGTAAAATTTATGTGGACACATCTTGCTTTATTGCCTCTTGGAAATTATCATTCATACTAGGTTCAGTGCTGAAGACTATCCTGGGGAGATATGCCCATAGGTAAGGGTCCCACAGGTACAAATCTGGTGACTTTTGATGGATAACAAATCAAAGTGCATGCCACATATTTATTTACCATCAACGTAATACAAATTAGCAGGCCTGCACATTTCATGTTTTGTACTTCATTGTCAGGAACAATCATGTTATCAAGATCTAAAATCTCAGTATTCACAGCAAATTAAAACCTAAGTTACATATCAAGTTGACCTTTATCTTAATGGTGTGGGTATTTAAATTTAGTGCATGGTTTATGAAAACCATATTTTTTGAACAGACAAAGATAAAATTATGAACTAAATGCCATTCTGTGGGGGGGAAGCAGAATTTTTGCAGCATTCTTACAAATGCAGTAAATTTCCTTGTTGACTAAATGTACAAAATTATTTTCTAAGGGGTTTTCCTATGTGTATTTTTGCATGCATATGCAGTTCTTTAAAAGGTTAAAGGTGTTTGAATTTCAAAAGAACTATTTTTAACTTAATGGTGTATTTCTTTTCTGATATTTAAATCTGGCCTTGCCTAAGCATTGTTCATTTCCCCAAAGAATGAGCTGTGAAGATTCTTAAACTTCTTGGTCTAGATGTTTTATTTACAAAGTTAGGCCATTTATTGTTATATATTGATGGTAAAGATGCTTTTTATGTGGGGACCAGAATTCTGAAAATAGCACAGTTTATCTTAGTAGTAAAATGTAATTATTTGATAAAATCCAACCCCAAAGGAAGTCCTGTCCATGCAATTGTTACCAGAAGAATGCCACTGTAAGCAAATCTTGAAGTTGGGAATATCTGCCTATAAGAATTGGGCTAATGAAGACCAGGTTGATGTATACTTTTTTTTTTTACCAATGGTGTTGAAGCGCTTGTGTAATGAGTTGGAGAGTGGGAGATAGTGGTTGCATGTGAGAGTGAAGTTGTTTTCTTTTGGAAAATTTGTAGTCCTATGACTTCCATAAGAGCAGGGTATTTTGCATGTTATTACCCAGAATTTGGCCCCATATGTGAGGTGAAATGGATAACAAGGACCTGTTTATATTGATGTGTTGATTAAAGCATGTTGGGTTACAATTTTGTCATCCCTATATAGGAGACTATGTGAATTTAGAAGTTCTGATTTAAATGTAGAATATGCAGTAATGGGCAAATGGTATCAAAAATGTCATAAACAAGCTTCCACATGTATTTGTCATCTAATTCCCAATTTTAAAAGACTTGAAAAGCTTGCAAGTGTTATGATGATGGAACATTTTTTATATTCATGAATACAGTTTATCGACAGTGGTATAATGATTTTTAATCAGTAATGATATTTGAACTGTTTAGGTTAGGTAAGGTCTAATTATATGGTAAAATTCTCCCTGTGCTTAATTAAGCTCCACACCATGAAGCAGGGAAGAGGAATTATAGTTTCACACATTCTTATCCTCAAGCACTCGATGGAGGTGAGCAGTCACCCTTATTTCTCGTACCAGTTATGTATACAGAACAGTAGGTGGGCCCCAGATCTGGTATGGACATTGGATGGGAGAAAAGTCTGCTCTTTCTGGGACTTGAATTTTGCCCGGTACTCAGTTTATAGCCTACTGAATGAGTTATGGATATGTGCATATATTTAATGGATATATTTGTGTACCTCCTGTTTATGTTGGAAAGTTTGTGTAAACATTAAGAAATCGGGGTTTAACAGAACAAATATGGTTAACAAAGATTTGTGTAATTACAATGAATTATGTCTAGAATTTGTAAAAATTTGCTTGCTGAACATAAAGGGATTCAGAGAACTGCACTCTTCTTGGCTATTATGCAGTGAGTAGTGGTAATAACCCAGAAGAGCGCAATTCTCATCTACTTCATGGCAGAAGCCTGAAATCATGATTGCAGGGATTCACTGTATATTCCCATATGATCAGAAAGTAATTCAGTTCTCGTACAAACAAGTGTATATACAACTGTTGAAAGTGCAGATGTTATGTATTGCTTCTGTTATATATTAGATCCCCTTGAACCTTAATACTGCCCAGGTGGTGTGGTGGTTTGTGAACAATGCCATCTGCTCAAGAAATCTGCCATGTGGGGGAGGCAGGTATTCTCCAAAGCTACACTGATACACATGATCATTACAGGAAGTTTCACTGCGTTCATTCCCCCTCATGACTTCAAATGTTATAGATTTGTTCTGTGATGTCTGTGAAATTGCAAAATGAGTTTTATGTGTCCTGTATTTTATATGGGTGTGGTTGAATAAACTATGTTAGTGTGCAGATTCCCTTGAGTAATGATACGTCATTGAGTCAGCAACAGGTTATGTATAAGAACAAAAGCATGTCTTATCTTGCTGGGAAGATAAGATTTAGTGGTAAACAGATTATCATGTCTTATCACCATATGGAGACATCACTTGGCATCATGATAGTGATAAGCTGATAACTTATGTGGAATATAATTACTTTTTGGAATAAAGTTTAAGTATGTGGTTAAATATAAGCATGTTTTAATACCTTATCCAGCAAAGAGAGGACTCTTGCTATTGATTTGGTTCTCCCGTCTGGCCCCTTAGGGACTATTGGACATTTTTTCTGAGTTTATTGAAAGTTGTCCTACTTGTGACTCATTTTCTCGACTTCCATTTTTTCATAATCTGCATTTGCCCTACTTCTTTCTCCTTATACTTTATATTTTTTACCTGTTATCCACTCTCATATGCTTCAGTCTCCTTGTCATTGACACCTGACCTTTGGAGGATCTGTCTTTCCTACTGCTTTGCGCACAGCCCTAGTGTTGGCCCACCCACAGTCAGGTTATGCTACCCTGACGATGAAGGCAGCAGAGAAATCTGATGTGTTAATACCCTTTTTTTTAAATTACATGCCCACACATATCAGAGGACTGATATTCACTGGAAATTCTGAGCACGAAATTAATTCATAGTGTGTCTATGAAGAATTATTCGACCAGTCTTTGTGTTGCTAGACTGAATGAAGCATTTGCATCTGGATGTAACATTATCTTTTTATGTACATGGTATTAATTTGTTTGTCTTACAATATGTAGATAAAGAGAAAGTAATTCCTGTGCTAATTAAGCCCCATGCCATGACAATGTACAGTGGATTTAAGTTAGAGCTTCATATCTTCTCATCTTGGCACTAGATAAGGTAATTTACAAGTTTTGTTCCAAAGTATTCATTAAATAGAAGGCTGAGTGGACCTCATGGCTGCCAGGAATCGAAGCCCAGTTCTTCAGTCATCCAGTCCCTAGCCTATTCCACGAACTGAATTATTCCAGCTCCATCAACTTGTAGGTACAACACGTTTTGTCTTCGAATCATCTAGTCTGGCAAATTACAACAACAAAATTGAGAAACGAAGCAAACGCTTAGGAAAAAGCCTTCTTGATGTCAAATGAACAGATAGGAACATTTTCCAGGTTTATTTCTGTCCTGGGTAGGCCAGTAACCGACAAATGCGTTGAGGAATGCACTGCGCTATCCAGGGGCAATAGTATTATCTGCTTCATGGCGACCCGTGCACTTGCTGGCTTGTTTTCGGGATGAAAAATACCTGCAGAACCCGATTATTAGACAGTGAAAAGTCACAGGGCCCCTGTTCTGCAAGCTTGGGTAAACTGCCTCTGGATGTCGGCAACCTGTCATCTGAACGAGTATAGGCATGACCGATGGATCAATGCATAACAATCCTTAGACACAGGCCCAATCGCTAGGAAGATGATTATGCGGGTGATGCGAGTACTCTTATCTTTCCTTCTCCGCACCAGGGTGACCTTTTTCGCAGGCGCCCTGGCTGATGATCTTGACGCTCGGTTTCAGACGGTAAACGACATATCGGAGCCCCTGGTCATAGAGATACGATCACATGCATTTGCTCCAACAAGGGAGCCCTACATAACCGATTTCTTGGAGGTCAAAGAAATCATCAGGATCTCCAGTTCGGTAAGTCCAGGCGCGACCGTTGTACACAATGAGTACCAGAAACACCTCACAAGTACTTAAGTCCTTAGGCGTTATGTCTCACCGGTATGGTAACACTCGCGTGAACCCTGTGCTGAACGACAAGCACACACCTTCCCGCCACAACGAGTTGGCTCTGTGGGGATGACACGGTCACCACAGCCACGTACTACCAGCCGACGTTGCTCGTCGGCTACCTGTAGACTTATTTCAACATCCTCGTGAACTGGGCATGGGACCGGAGGATCGCCATCGACATATCGACGAATACCGCGGTGTCCTTAGTTAAAACCGCGATATGCACGTTCTTCTCTTCGGGGAGTCAACCAGTGTTTCGCTAGGACTCAGTATCTTGGGGTTACCCTTGATACACGGCTGACTTCGTCGACTCACATAAAGCAGGTCGGAAAAGGGAGAGTCTAGAGACGGGGCATGCTAGGCCGTCTACTTGATGGAAGCAGTGGCTTTTCTATCAGAAATGGTATTCTGCTTTATAAGTAGCTCATTTTTCCTATGATGAATATTCATGCCTTATCTGGAGGTCTTATGCCCGCCCCCATGTCGACAGGCTGCTGGTGATTCAGTCTGCGTCATCACACAGTGACTAGCGCACCTTGGTTTGTTGGTAACAACTATATTCACGACGATCTGGGATTTCCATTTTTCGCCGACCACATCAGAGCACTAATCAGAACTTTCGACTGAAATGTAGCTCATACGGGGAATCGCTTATTTCGGCAAGTTTTAAGGTACTTGTGAGGGCGAGGGCTGACCAAATGCGCCTGAGGCGTTAGTTACCGGAGAGTGGAAGTCGGCAGGGCAGTCGAGGCATCGCATGGAAAGACGGCTAAGTCGACGCAATTGTGTTCGGTAATTTTCAGCGACATTCAACGAGGATTTCTGTGATTATCCTCTGTTTTTAGCAAATTTCAAAGTATAATTTGAAGACGGGGCACGGCCCATAACCCTCTTCCTCCGCCCCCCGCCATGGAAGCCTCATTAAAGTAACTCCCCCCGTTAGTCCCAAACACTGTCAGCGAACGCGATGGAACCAGTCTAGGTTCAAGCCCATTAAACCATTTAGCCAAAATTCTTCAACCCCAAAAGTATATATTGTCATTTGCAGGAAATGTCCTTAGAGTGACCACGTCAAACCCTCAGCCTAGACGGGGAAGCTATGAGCGTAAGCAAGAGTCCCGTTTATGATTAGAAGTTTACTGTGGCTCGAACGCACTGACGTGTTCAGTACGCTGGTATGGTAAACGAAAGAATCGGCTTTGACGTGGCTTCTAGTATCCGCACGTAGCAAATTTACTCTTCATTATCTCTTCATAAGGTATTCGTAAGACTTGTGAAGAAAATAACTATTTAAACAAACCGTGTACTTTACTGAGCAACGTATTCGGGGGCAGAGGGAATTCGTTAGTGGGGGTCTGACACTTCTCTTGATTAATCCCTGAAGATATGTAAACTATTCCCGGGCGAGCATCTTACGCCGCTGCAAACAAATGCTGTGTAAATCATCCAGTAAAGGAGAAATTGGAATCGGCCGTTGCTAATGTGGTAACTGCCTGTTTCTCACCGATTACACTACATATTTGTACAGAGATATCAATTAAGTTAAGAAGAATTATCGGTTCAGAAAGAACTTTGATCGGCTTGGCTTCCAACAGCATTCTGACTACACAACCATTTACGTAATTCACTTTTTCATACAGATATACTGAGCCAAAAAAAAAAAAAAAATGAAAGCTTGGGGCCAAACCTCACCATGAAGCTTGGAACTGTGTAGGTATATCTATAGTGTTCTGGAAATTTTGGCACGAGATGGAGATGGAACCTTGTTGTCAACACTCTGCCGCTTCACTTCCGCGTTTAAATGGGTAGGAAACTGGGTAGATCCGAAATCTGTGCGGAAGACGATGGTGAAAAGACGCGTGTATATCTTTCGTGGGGAATCGATATCAGATTCTTTGTCGTCCAGCCTGTAGCGTAGGATGTCGGTGACGTGGAAGTGATAAGAGTGTCGAAATTCGTTAATCAGCTGATAGTGATAAAGCCCTTGCCGAATACATCCATCAATTATATTCTGACGTCAGCGAAATATTTATTACAAGAAATTGTCTTTAACATAGGTATCCTACTGCGCTGCTTCCAGGAATAAAAGTTGGCAATATTTGTGTAATTTTCGAGGACTTATTTGTGTTAAGCTCTAACTAAAATGATCATATTTTTCGAGCAGAGTTAATAAACAACTTTCTGTGCAGACGAAATTGTTTAATGTCATTTTCAACATATCGATAAAGTTTTCTCCGTTCCACAAGAGACTTGATGGGAGTTTGCCTCACAATTAACTGCCGCTTCTTCGTTATTAAGTGAAGGACGCCGCGAGGGAGGGGTTGCATGCAAACCAAGCATCTGACTTCTTGGAAATGGTAGACGAAAAACTTCAAAACTGGAAGAAACATATGTATGATATATGAAAACCATTAAATCTAATCTGGAGGGCCGGCATAGCGTAATCGGTGTAGTGCTTAGTCTATGGACTGGAAGACTGGGTTTCGAATCTCAACAGGAGTAAGATATATAACTCCTCCAAAACGCCCAGACCGTCTCAGGGTCTTACACATCCTGCTACTGGATAGGGACTAGGAGCTCTTTCCCTGGAGTAAATCGGCCGTGGCATGAGGCTGACCACTCACCTCCATTCAGTTCCAAGGTTAAGAATGGGTGGAGCTATAATGCCTTTCCCCCTATATGTCTTCATGGTGTCTAACGTTTAAAGTTTTTACCTTTATTAAATATATGTTCTAACACAGGGTCGCACAGCCACAGGGAAATCGGTACAAGTATTCTTAAACTGCTTAATCTTAAATTTGTAAGATTTTTCTGCCCTTACGGAAACAACCTTGGGGGGGGGGATGACAGTGGTCGTGCATTACATATGAGTCAGCTGCAATTGTGTTTGTAAGAATGCAGTAAGTCGTGACGTCTTCTCAAGTTCAGATGATACCAGTTTTCCAGTTTTCTAAAATTTGGAGGATAGAGAAGAGCATTTATTTAATATCACGTGGGTTTTGGTTCCTTTTTGCCTACGGTTCAGGTTGTAGGGCCACAGAAGTAACCAAAAATTATTTCATTTATTATTCGTCAACCTTTCTTGTCACTGCTCACTCAAGAGACGATATATGTGTAGTCGTGAAAGAGACTTCCAATATAGATTGGGTCTTTTTTATCATTACCTAAAGCATCGCAGTTGTCACGAGATGTCCCAGCAGAAAAGAGAGACAGTTTAGCAATCACTGTCAAAGCGGTGGCTTGTATGGGGCTGTATTTCTGATAGGGACAAAGGCGTTTCTTCTCGCCATGCCGTCCGGACCGACCCTGGGGTTCACTCATCCTTTAATCCAGCGAGTACATAAAGAACGATATTTCCGGAGGGATGAATTTGACAGAAACTTCAAATTGGCCGTCCACTGCTTACACATGACGAAGTATGCAATTCAAGAAGCATACCTCCATATATACAGGACCCCTGTTCTTTCATTGCGTAACATTTACAGAACCAGTTTTGCCTTTAAAGATAAATGTAAAGAAAGTAAGTTCTTCCAAGTACCTTACTTGAACTAACCTATAGGCTCTTGAAGGTAAATATCAGCTCTGTTTTTAATGAAGTATTACAATGACATATCCTTTTTAACATACTAGTTTTATTGATACACAGTGCCATAGTATTTTATGCTAATTTTAAATAGTGCGATGTAAAATGGAACGAAATTCTTACTTAATGTGAAAAATTTGAACAACGCGAATCCAAAAATTTAAAATTGGTGGCGCCAAGGATGAAATAATGCGTCTTTACATACCAAAGAAATCCCCCAAAAAACTAAGTACATATTATTACATTATTTCTTCTGCTAACATAGTTAATGGAATCAGACCAGTCTTCAACATCAAGTGGGGAGGGAGCGCTTTCTAATTAGTTGGTTGTTGTGTCTACTGTTCCTGCATTTTCATCGGAATATGAAGACTTGTAATTTTTAGGTAGTGTACTGTGTCAATAAAATTGTCATTAAATTAATTTTGATTGCTTATGAATTTTTACTTGAGTTTGGTATCCCTAGGAAACTTGTAAATAAAGATGAGTCTGACTGAAACACACAGCAGAGTCAGGGTGGGCAAGAATGTGTCTTACAGGTTCCCTATTATGAATGGTTTGAAACAAGCAGACGCTCTATCACCAATGCTTTTTAACTTCGCTTTAGAGTACGCCATTAGGAGGGTTCAGGTAAACCAGGATGGCTTGAAACTAAATGGTACACATCAGCTTCTGGCTTATGCCGATGATGTTAATATACTGGGAGGAAGCATACATACTCTA
>Ga0123357_10009770_pt1 | contig 12130 bp, 6 predicted proteins | sample TergutEmb28metaG_FD_89873 | JGI IMG/M metagenome (GOLD analysis project Ga0123357, IMG submission 89873) | Embiratermes neotenicus P4 segment gut microbial communities from Petit-Saut dam, French Guiana - Emb289 P4 | ecosystem: Host-associated > Arthropoda: Insects > Digestive system > Gut ...
GATGCGCTTTTGCCAGGCGCTGATGCAGGAGCTGTACCGCCACCTGGGCCCGGACACCGACGTGCCGGCCGGCGACATCGGCGTGGGCGGGCGTGAAGTCGGCTACATGGCCGGCGCCATGAAAAAGCTGTCCAACCAGGCCGGCAGCGTGTTCACCGGCAAGGGCATCGCCTTTGGCGGCAGCCTGATGCGCCCCGAGGCCACCGGCTACGGCACGGTGTACTTCGCGCAGGAAATGCTGGGCCGCGTGCAAGAAGGCTTCGAGGGCCGGCGCGTGTCCATCTCCGGCTCCGGCAACGTGGCGCAGTACGCCGCCGAGAAGGCCATGGAACTGGGCGCCAAGGTGGTTACCCTGTCCGATTCCGGCGGCACCATGGTGTGCGAGTCCGGCTTGACCAAGCAGCAACTGGTCGACCTGCTGGAGTGGAAAAACGTGCAGCGCGGCCGCCTGTCCGACTTTGCCGCCCAGCGCGGCCTGAGCTTCCAGAGCGGCGCCAAGCCGTGGCACGTGCCGGTGGACATCGCGCTGCCCTGCGCCACGCAAAACGAACTCGACGAGCAGGACGCCCGAACGCTGATCTCCCACGGCGTGCGCTGCGTGGCCGAAGGCGCCAACATGCCCAGCACGCTGGAAGCCACCGACCGCTTCATCGAGGCCGGCGTGCTCTACGCGCCCGGCAAGGCCAGCAACGCCGGCGGCGTGGCCACCTCCGGCCTGGAAATGAGCCAGAACGCCATGCGCCTGTCGTGGACCCACGCCGAAGTGGACGAGCGCCTGCACGTCATCATGAAGGATATCCACCACAACTGCGTGCGCCACGGCGAGCAGGCCGACGGTTCGGTGAATTATGTCCAGGGCGCCAACATCGCTGGCTTCGTCAAGCTGGCCGATGCTATGCTGGCGCAGGGCGTGTATTGATCGAAGGCGTTTCTTCGAGCCGCTGACGCGGCTCGCCCCCTCTCTCATCGGGAGGGGGCAGCATCACTGACCGGCGCGGGGGCGGTCAGGATGCGTGTGTCGGAAGCGGATACCAATACAGTCCAGTTGGTTTTTGGTTCAAGTCTGGATTGCTTCGCTGCGCTCGCAATGACGAGCCTGTCGTTGCGAGCGCAGCGAAGCAATCCAAGCGCGGGGCATGTCGAACACGCTCCTAACTGAACTGTATTTGGATCGGATCCCGATTTTTCCCTACGTCATTCACGGCGCGGTAGGATGGGTGGTGCAAGCAAAACCCATCGTTCGTGAGTTTGATAATGTTGGGTTTCACAGCGTTGTACCCAACCTGCCGCGCTGCCCTTCGGGTTGGGCCGAAATCGGGCGATTTGGTCACCAACTCATCCCGATTGCGGCCCAACGCGGCGGCGAAAAGGCGCTGAACAGGCGCTGAGTTCCCATCCGATCCACGCCCGCCGCCGCTGACGTTGCCCGCGCCAATGCCGCACATCAGCGCACTGCTCCCGTCCCGTCCTTGGGCCCACTGGGGCGTCCGTATGCGGTCTGGCCGCAGCTCTCACGATCGGAGCGCGGGATGCGCGCCGAGGCGCTGTCGTCCCGCTGTTTCACGGTGGCCCGCATCGGAACCCTCCTCATTGCATGGCAGCGCCAGTATGGCCATGGCGTGCCTCGGTGTATGTGGCGACCGTGGATTTATCCGTAAATTATGATGGTGCACAGGCCCGATGGAGTTTATTGGGGCTGTTTCTGAGGCCGAGCATGTGGTATTTATGGATAGTAACGCATTAATACGAATATTGCCGATATTTACAACATGCATGCGTTTGTTGGAAACCAGGATGAAAACAAAAAGCATGCTTTGATGCAGAATGGTATGAGCGCATGCAATGCATGTTGCAGCCAACCAGTAAGGGCGCCATCGTCATGCCTTCATCCAAAGAAAAGATCGCCATCGTCGGGATGGCCTGCCGCTTTCCCGGTTCCGTAACCAGCCTGGATGAGTTCTGGCGGTTGTTGCGCGAGGAGCGCGACGCAGTGACCGAGATTCCGCCCGAGCGGTTCGGCACGGACTATTACTGGCATCCTTGGCCGCGTGAACCCGGCAAGAGCTATACGTTCGCGGCGGGCGTGCTGGACGACGTGGCGGGTTTCGATGCCGGCTTTTTCGGCATTTCCCCGCGCGAGGCGCAGCAGATGGATCCGCAGCAGCGTCTGCTGCTGGAACTGGCCTGGGAAGTTTTCGAGGATGCCGGCATGCACCCGGCGGACATGCGAGGGGGCCGCGGCGGCGTCTATGTCGGCGGAGAGACGCCCGACTACAGCGTGCGCCAGGCGGACGATCCCTGCTCCAGCGATCCCTATTCGGCCACCGGCTCCACGTTGTCCACCGGCGCCAACCGCGTGTCTTACCTGTTCGACCTGAGGGGCGCGAGCATGACGGTCAGCACCGCCTGCTCGTCGTCGCTGGTGGCGCTGCATCAGGCCGTGCTGGACATGCAGGCCGGCCATATCGACTTTGCGCTGGCCGGCGGCATCAACCTGCTGACCCATCCGGGCGGGTTCATCGGCTTCGCCAAGGCTTCCATGCTTTCGCCGCGCGGGCGCTGCCGCGCGTTCGACGCCACGGGCGACGGTTATGTGCGCGCCGAAGGCGCCGCGCTGGTGCTGCTCAAGCCGCTGAAACGCGCGCTGGCCGACGGCGACGTGATCCACGCCGTGATCGCCGGTTCGGGTGTGAACTCGGACGGCTACACGCCCGGGGGCATCAGCGTTCCGGGCGCGGCCACGCAGGCCGCGTTGATGCGCAGCGTTTACGCCCGCGCGGGCATCGACCCGCTCACGTTCTCCTATTTCGAGGCGCACGGCACGGGCACCGCCGTCGGGGATCCGATCGAGACGCGCGCCATTGGCGAAGTCGCCGCCGCGGGCCGGAGCGAAGACGATCCCTTGCTGATCGGTTCGGTCAAGACCAATATCGGCCACCTGGAGACGGTTTCGGGCATGGCCGGCCTGTTCAAGGCGGTGCTGTGCATCAAGCACCGCGCGGCGCCGCGCACCTTGCACTTCGAAACGCCCAACCCGGCCATCGACTTCAAGGGCTTGCGCCTGAAGGTGGTGGACCGCTGCACGCCGCTGCAGGCGCGCGGCAAGGACGGCATCACGGTCGGCCTGAATTCGTTCGGCTTTGGCGGAACGAACGCGCACGTGGTGCTGACGGAGCCGCCCGCGCCCAAGGCGTCGGCCCGCGCCCGCGCGGCGCGGGCCGCCAAGGCCGCCGCCAAGGAACTTGGCGGCGCGCTGCCGCCGCTGGTGCTCACGGCCCGTTCCACGGGCGCCTTGGCGGCGCTGGCCGAACGCTATCTGGGCCTGCTCGACGCCGGCCACGGCTGGCCGGCGCTGGCCGCGCAGACGGCGCGCCGCCGCCAGTGGCTGGAGCAGCGGGCGATCATCGCGCCGGCGGACTTGGCCGAAGGCCGCGGCGCGTTGGCCGCGCTGGCGCAGGGCCGGGACGCGCCCGGCTGCGTCGCGCAAGGGCAGGCGGTGGAAGAGCAAGCGCGCGTCGCCCTGATTTTTTCGGGCAACGGCGCGCAATGGCCGGGCATGGGGCGGCGGCTGTACGACGAAAACGCCGTGTTTCGCGCCGCGCTCGACGAGGTGGACGCCCTTTGGCGCGCCGACGGCAGCGCTTCACTGGTCGAGGTGATGCGCGCCGGCGCCACGTCCGAATGGCTGGCCGCCACCGAAAACACGCAGCCCCTGCTGTTTGCCATTCAGGTCGGCGTGACCCGCGTGCTGCAAGCGCGCGGCATCCGCTTCGAAGCCACGGCGGGGCACAGCGTCGGCGAAATCGCCGCCGCCTGGGCCGATGGCGCACTCACGCTGGCCGAGGCCGTGCACGTCATCCAGGTGCGCAGCCGCGCCCAGGCGCTCACGCGCGGCCAGGGCCGCATGGCCGCGGCAGGCGTGGGCGAGGCGGATGCGCGCCAGGTGATCGACGGCCTGGGCCTGACCGGGCAGGTCGAGATCGCCGGCATGAACAGCCCGCAATCCGTGACGCTGGTCGGCGCGCTGCCAGAACTTCAGCGGATCGAGGCCGAATTCGGCGCCAAGGGGCAGTTTTTCCGGATTCTGGAGCTGGAGTACCCGTTTCACAGCGTCCATATGGACGCCATCCAGCCGATGGTGCTGGAGCAATTGGCCGACCTCGAGCCGCGCGACGGCGCGGGCGGCTACGTGTCCACGGTCACCGGCGAGCCGTTGGCCGGCGCCGCGCTCGACGCCCGCTATTGGTGGCGCAACATCCGTGAACCCGTGCGCTTTGGCGCGGCGCTGGACCATCTGGCCGCCAAGGGGGTGCGGCTGTTCATCGAAGTCGGCCCGCACGCGATCTTGCAGGCTTACGTCAAGCAAACGCTGGCCGCGGTCAAGCTGCCCTGCGCGGCCCTGGCCACGCTCAAGCGCGACCACGACAGCGCGGCGGAGCTGGAGCATGAGCTGCTGTCGGCGGTGGCGCAGGGCGCGCAGGTGGCGCTCGACACGTTCGTGCCGGATTCGGCGGCCGCGCGCATTGCGCTGCCGACCTACCCGTGGCAGCACGAACGCTACTGGATCACGCAAACCCCCGAAGGCTACAACCTGGTCAACCGCCACCGCCAGCACCCCTTGCTGGGCTACCGGCTGCGCGACGCGGCCTGGGCCTGGGAAAACGAGATCGACCCGGCGCGCATGCCAATGCTGGCCGATCACAAGTTCGATGACGGCACCGTCTTTCCGGGCGCCGGCTACGTGGAAATCGCGCTGGCCGCCGCCCGCGAGTTTTTCGGCACCCCCGATGCCGCCATCGAGAACATGGAGATCTTCGCGCCGGTGGTGTTCACGGTGAACCAGACGAAGGTGATCCGGATGACGATCGACCCCGCCACCGCGCGCTTCCTGATCGAGACGCGCGACCGGATGAGCGACGCCAGCGCGTGGACCAGGAACGCCTTGGGCCGCCTGCTGGCAAGCGGCAACCAGTTGCGCGAGGGCAGCGACGCGGAGCGGATCGACGTCGATGCCTTGATGGCCGCGCGCTCCAAAGTCGAGCTGCCCGTGGAGGCGATCTACAAAAACGCCATCGGCATGGAATACGGCCCCGCGTTTCATTGGGTGCGCAAGCTGTGGCTGCTGGGCGATGCGCAGCGCGCCGAATTCGATGTGGCGGTGGCCGACCTGGAGGTGCCCGAGGCCATCGGCCCCGCCGGTCTGGCCGGCTACAACCTGCATCCGGCGCTGATCGACAGCGGCTTTCATCCGCTCTTTCCCCTGGTGGGCCGGATCGAGGAGATCGACGACGCCGATTTCCTGGCCCACATCCCGGTGCAAATGGGGCGCATCGACTATCTGCGCGGCGACACCGTGCGCCGCACGGTGATGCAGATCGAGCGCCGCAGTCCGCATTCGGCGGTGGCGTCGGTGTCGTTTCTCGACGCCGACAACGTCGTGGTCGCCCGGCTGGCCTCCTGCCGCTTCCGCCGCGTCGACATGAGCGCGCGCCGCGCCAGCCCGCCCGCGCACCTGGCGTACATCCTGGAGGCGCGTCCGCTGCCGGGCCGGTTCGAGGCCCGCGCGCTGCCCGCTCCAGCCGATCTGATCGAACAGGCGCTGGCGCGTCCGGCCAGGCCGGGCGCGCAAGATCCGGCGCAGCGCATGCGCCACCTGACCGAAATCATGCCGCTGCTGGACGTGCTGGCCAGCGTGCAAGCGCTGGCCGCGTTCGACGCGCTGGAGGCGTTCGCGCAGCCCGAGCGGCTGAGCGGCCACGCGGCGCTGGCCGAACGGCTGGCCGCCATGCTGGTGGAAGACGGCCTGGCCCGCCGCGAAGGCGAGCGCCTGGTGCGCGACGATGCCGCGTGCGCGCAGTTGCCCGCGTTCGACGAACTCTGGCGCAGCCTGCTGGCCGAAGCGCCCGACCACGTGGCCGAACTAACGCTGCTGGCCCATTGCGGCACCGCCTTGCCGCGCGTGCTGGCCGGCGAACTGCCCGCCGATCAAGTCCTGTCGCCCACGGGGGCCAGCCTGGTCGAGCATTTTTTCCAGGCTTCGCCCACCTGGAGCTACGCGCACCGCCTGATGAGCGCCTGCGCCGAACAAGCGCTGGACGCCTGGCGGGACGCGCGGCGTCTGCGCGTGCTGGAAATAGAAGCGCCCGATGGCAGCGCGCTGTGCTCGCTCGAGGCGCATCTGCCCGAAGCGCGCTGCGACCGCGTGCTGGCGGGCAGCGCCGGCCAGATCGCCGGCTTCAGCGCGCGCAACGCGCCCGGCGCGCGCACGCAAGCCTGGCCGCCCGCTGAAGACGCGGACGACGCGGCGCCCTACGATCTGGTGCTGGTCAAGCGCGCGCTGTCCACGCTGCCCGATCCGCTGCACACGCTGGACCATATTTACGACCGCCTCGCGCCCGGCGGGCTGCTGGTGCTGGCCGAATCCGCGCCGGGCCGTCTGGCCGGCATCGTGTTCGGGGCGTGCGCCGACGGCGCGCCGGATCCCCGGGCGGTTTCGTTCGTCCCGGCGGAACTGGCCTGGCTGCTCGAACGCGCCGGTTTTGCCGACGTGACCCGCCATGACGAGGCGGGCCTCAAGCTCGAAGGCGTGCCGAACTTCATCGTGGCGCGCAAGCCCGCCGACGCGCCCGGGCCGCAGAGCGAAGAAAAAACCGCTGCCGCGCAGGAGCGCTGCTGGCTGATGCTGCCCGCGACAGCCGCCGACGCCGATGTCGGCGCAGCGCTGGCCGAAGCGCTGACCCAGGCGGGCGGCGCGGTCGAAGCGGTCCCGGCCGACCAGGCGGCGGCGCGCGTGGCCGCGCTGCCTGAGCGCCAAGTCGGCGAACTGGTGTTCCTCGCGCCGGTGGCCGGCGAGGCCGATGCCGATGGCGCGGCCATGATGCGCGCGCAGGAAGCCGGCGTGATCGCGTTGGCGCGCCTAGTGCGGGAACTCGGCGCGACCGGGCGCGCCGGAAATCTGCGCCTGAACATCGTCACGCGCGGCGGCGCGCCGTTCGAGGCGGGGGCAGACCAGGCGCCGACGCACCCCGAACAAGCCAGCCTGTGGGGTCTGGGCCGCGTGATCGCCAACGAATATTCCGGCTGGCAGGTGCGCCTGATCGACGTGCATCCGGGCCGCCAGGCGCAGCCGTCCAGCGCCGATCTGGCGGCGCTGGCCGCCGAACTGCTGCACGGCGACGAGGAAGAAGTCCTGCTCCATGCCGCTGGCCGCCAGGTGCCACGCCTGCTGGCCGCCGACGAGGCCGCGCGCCGCCAGACCGAGCCGGCGTCGCTGCCCGCGGTGCTGGACTTCGAGTCGCCCGGCCTGCTGCGCAACCTCGAATGGTCGGCGCTGCCCGGGCGCGCGCTCGAAGCCGACGAGGTCGAGATCGAACCCGTCGCCACCGGCCTGAATTTCCGCGACGTGATGTACGCCATGGGTCTGCTTTCCGACGAGGCGGTGGAAGCCGGTTTCGCCGGCGCGTCGCTGGGCATGGAATTCTCGGGCCGCGTCACGCGCCTGGGCGCCGCCGTGCAAGGCTTCGCGCCCGGCGACGCCGTGTTGGGCTTCGCGCCCGCTTCCTTCGCGGCGCGCGTGCGCACCCGCGGCGCGGCGCTGGCGCACAAACCGGCGGCGCTGCCGTTCGAGGCGGCGGCCACCATTCCCACCACGTTCTTCACGGCCTGGTATGCGCTGGTCGAAATGGCGCACCTGCGCCGCGGCGAGCGCGTGCTGGTGCACGGCGGCGCGGGCGGCGTGGGCATCGCGGCGATCCAGATCGCGCGGCACCTTGGCGCCGAGGTGTTCGCCACCGCCGGCAGCAACGAAAAGCGCGCCTTCGTCGCGCTGCTGGGCGCCGACCACGTGCTCGATTCGCGCAGCCTGGCGTTTGCCGACCGGATTCGCGCGCTGACCCGCGGCGAGGGCATCGACGTCGTGCTCAACTCGCTGGCCGGCGAGGCGATGGTGCGCAGCATCGACACGCTGCGCCCGTTCGGACGCTTCCTGGAACTGGGCAAGCGCGATTTTTACGAGAACAGCCTGATCGGCCTGCGGCCGTTCCGCAACAACATCAGCTATTTCGGCATCGACGCCGACCAGCTCATGGGCGTGCACCCGGCGCTGACCGAGCGCCTGTTCGGCGAATTGATGCGGCTGTTCGAGGCCGGCGCGCTGCACCCGCTGCCGTACCGGGCGTTTGCTGCCGCGCAGGTCGAGGCGGCGTTCCGCTACATGCAGCAGTCACGCCAGATCGGCAAGGTGCTGGTGACGTATCCGCGCGGCACGCCCGCGCCCACGCGCGGCCTGCCGGCGTCGGCGCCGACGCGGCCCACGCTCGACGCTGGCGGCGCCTACCTGATCGTCGGCGGCACGGGCGGCCTGGGCTTTGTCACGGCGCGCTGGATGGTGCAGTGCGGCGCGCGGCACCTCACGCTGATCGGCCGCCGGGGCGCGCTCGATGAGGCGCAGCGCGAGGAAATCGGGCGCTGGCAGGCCGATGGCGCGCAAGTCGAGGCGGTGGCCTGCGACGCGACCGATGCCGGCGCGCTCGCCGGGCTGATCGAAAGCATCGAAGCGCGCGGCACGCCGGTCCGGGGCGCGGTGCATTCGGCCATGCAGATCGAGGACGGCATGCTGCGCAATCTGGACGACGCGCGCTTTGCCGCCGCGCTCGCGCCCAAGGTCGCCGGCGCATGGAACCTGCACCGCCTGCTGGGCCGCCGTCCGCTCGACTGCTTCATCGTGTACTCGTCCATGACCACCTACCTGGGCAGTCCGGGGCAGGGCAACTACGTGGCCGCCAACAGTTTCCTCGAGGCGCTGGTGGCGCTGCGCCGGGCGGCGGGGCTGAAGGCCAATTTCATGGCCTGGGGGCCGATCCAGGACGTCGGCTTCCTGGCGCGCAACACGGGCACGCGCGATGCGGTGCAGTCGCGCACCGGCGGCGCGTCGATCACCTCCGCCGAAGCGCTGGAGGCGCTGGCCGCCGCGCTGGCCGCCGACCTGTTCGGCGAAGCGGTGGTGCGGCTGGACTGGCGCACGGTGGGCCGCAGCATGCCGACCGCGAACGCGCGCCGCTACGCCTATATCCGCGCGCGCAGCGCCAGCGAGGCCGACGTGAACGAAGACGGCGGCGCGCAACTGGGCGAACGCATCGGCGCCTTGCCGCCCGAGGAGGCGCAGCAACTCGCCGCCGAAGCGCTGCGCGCGCAGATTGCGCGCATCCTGCACCTGCCGCTCGAGCGCATCGAACTGGACAAGTCCTTGCTCGACATGGGCATGGACTCCCTGATGGGCATGGAGCTGGGCCTGGCAGTGCAGGAAAACTTTCAGGTCAAGCTGCCCATGATGGCGATCTCCGAGGGCGCGACGGTGCTCACGCTGGCGTCGCGGATCGTGGCCTCGATCCAGCACAAAAACGAAGGCGGTGGCGGCGCTGACAACTCGATCAACGAGCAGGCGGCGACGGCGCTGTCCAGGATTCACGCCGTCGAGATGGACGACGCAACGCGCCAGGCCGTGCTGGAAGACCCGGCGCCTGCCGCGGACGTGTCCGCGCCGGACGACAGGCTCGTCATTGCGAGCGACGCGAAGCAATCCAGTCGAGTGTTCCCATGAATACAGGAATGAATCAAAACTGCCTTGGTGATGGAGTCAGCGCCGGCCAGATCACCGATTCACCCTCCAGCGAGTCATGCCCATGGAATTGACCAATCTGCGTCAGAAGCTTGCAGCGCAGGCGCTCAAGCGCCAGTTCGAGCGGGCGCTGCAGGCCGAACAGGCCGCCTTCACGCCACCGGCTCCCGGCGCGGCGCAGGCGGCGCGCACGGCGCGCAGCCGCTTCGAGGCGATGCCGCAGTACCAGCAGGTCCGGATCGGGCGCGAAATGGGCGACAAACTGGGCGTGGCCTCGCCCTTCTTTCGCCTGCACGAAGGCGTTCCCGGCGCCACCACGCAGATCGGCGGCCAGTCGTACCTGAATTACGCCAGCTTCAACTACCTGGGCCTGGCGGGGCATCCGTTGGTTTGGGCGCGCGCCAAGGAAGCGATCGACCGTTACGGCACGTCGGCGTCGGCCAGCCGCGTCACGGGGGGCGGGTGCCCGATCCATCTGGAACTCGAACGCGCCCTGGCCGATTTTCATGAAACCGACGACTGCATCACCATCGTCAGCGGTCATGCCACCAACGTCACCGTCATCGGCTACCTGTTCGGGCCGGGCGATCTGGTCGTGCACGACGACCTGGCGCACAACAGCATCGTGCAGGGGGCCTTGCTTTCGGGCGCCAAGCGCCTGAGCTTCCCGCACAACGACTGGAACGCGCTCGACGGCCTGCTGCGGCGCGTGCGTTCCGAATACCGCCACGTGCTGGTCGCCATCGAAGGTCTTTACAGCATGGACGGCGATTTCCCCGATCTGGCGCGTTTCGTCGAAGTCAAGACGCGCCACCAAGCGTTCCTGATGATCGACGAAGCGCACTCCCTGGGCGTGCTGGGCCGGACGGGGCGCGGCATCCGCGAACATGCGGGGGTGCCGTCCGAAAGCGTCGATATCTGGATGGGCACGCTCAGCAAGGCGCTCGGCGGCTGTGGCGGCTACATCGCCGGCTGCCAGCCGCTGATCGACATGCTGCGCGCCTCCGCGCCCGGCTTCATGTACAGCGTGAGCATGTCGCCGCCACTGGTGGCCGCGTCGCTGGCCGCGCTCCAGTGCCTGCAGGCCGAACCTGAGCTGGTGACCACGTTGCAGGCGCGCGGCAAGCTGTTTCTCGACACCGCGCGGGCGGCGGGCCTGAACACGGGAACCAGCGCCGGCTATGCGGTCACGCCGATCATTGCCGGCAGCTCGCTCAAGGCCGTGCAGTGGGCCAATGCGCTGTTCGAGGAAGGCATCAACGTGCAGCCGATTTTCTATCCCGCCGTCGAGGAAAAAGCCGCGCGCCTGCGCTTTTTCATCTGCGCGATGCACCAGCCCGAACAGATCGAGCGCACGATCGAGGCCGTGGCCCGGCTGGCCCGATGAGCGATGCACCGTGGCGCTTCAGGCCCGCGCAAGCCGGCGACGCCGCCGCCTGCGCGCCGCTGATATTTGCCTCCGGCACGCATGAGCTGCGGTTTTTTCTGGACGTGCCGGACGAGCAGTCGATGGCGTTTCTGCGTTTCGCGTTCGCCCTCGATCAGGGCCGTTTTTCGTGGCGCCGCCATTACGTGGCCTGCGCGCCCGATGGAACCGTGCTGTCCGAAATGGCCGCGCACGACCACCGCGACACCCGGCTCGATGCGCCCGTTCTGGTCTGGCTGCTGCTGCGTTTTTTCGGCCCGCTGAAAACCCCCGGCATCTTGCGGCGCGGGTTGATTCTGGACAGCGAAATGCCGCCGCCCCAACGCGGGCAGACCTTGCTCACCGATATCGCGACCGACGCGCGCGTGCGCGGCCAGGGCGTGTTCACGGCGATGCTCGCCGACGCGCTCGCCAGCGGGTGGCTGCGCTGCGCTGCGGGCGGCCAGTATTTGCTCGACGTGCTGCGGAGCAACGCCCGCGCGCGCCGGGTGTACGAGCGGCTCGGTTTCGTGCCTCAGCCGCGCCGCCGCCCGCCCGCCGCGCGCTTGCCCGCCGAACTGATCGCGCTGCGGATGGCCTGGTCCGCCGAGGGGCAGACCGCGTTAAGGTAACCCGTCCGCGTGCGGCGCTGCCGCTGCGCGTGCCCGCAATCGAGCGCTCAGGCGGCGCACCTCGGTTTCCACGCGGTCGATCGTGTGCAGTCCTTCGGGGTGATGCACCGCTTGGCGGAGCGCGTTGGCCACCGAAGGCAAGGCGCGTTCGATGCGCTGGCTCACGGCCAGCCGGATGCCTTGCACGAACTGCGGTTTGGCGCCGATCTCTTCGGCAAACTGGCTCCAGTGCCGATCCATGATCCAGCCTGGCCGGTTTTCCCCGCCCAGCTTGAACGCGAACCGGGTGCTCAGGCGCGGGTAGACCGTCGTGCATACCATGTCGTAGAACGGCGCCAGCCATCCAGGCGCGGCCCGAATCGCCGACAATTCCGCCATGAACTGGCTGGATCAAGTCCAATGGGACGCGCAGGGGCTGGTGCCCGTGATTGCGCAGGAGCAGGGTACGGGCGACGTGTTGATGTTCGCCTGGATGAA
>Ga0123357_10009771_pt1 | contig 12130 bp, 6 predicted proteins | sample TergutEmb28metaG_FD_89873 | JGI IMG/M metagenome (GOLD analysis project Ga0123357, IMG submission 89873) | Embiratermes neotenicus P4 segment gut microbial communities from Petit-Saut dam, French Guiana - Emb289 P4 | ecosystem: Host-associated > Arthropoda: Insects > Digestive system > Gut ...
ATACATACATACATACATACATACATACATACATACATACATACATACATACATACATACATACATACATACATACATACATACATACATACATACATACATACATACATACATACATACAAGGGCCCAAAGTACTACACCAGTATTCAATGGAAAAACTGACGAATACCATTCAATGGCTTAGGCCAACGAATTATTTCAGGTCTTCCGCAAATTGGCAAATTTCTGGGAATTGCTGCAATATTAATATACCACCAACAGAAATATCTACGTAAATATGTGCACGTTTTCTGTCCGTTCCATAATTTAATTAGATAAATTAATTTTATATGTAATATGGAAATCAAGCTATTACGGACACCATTACATTGGTAGTACCCAGGTCTGTGTCAACAGTAATACCCACATGGCTGTGCCATTCTTTAATAGGTCTAAAGTAAGGATAATAGCGAATTTACCGTTATATCTTTAGTTTTTATTTGCAGTTAAGCAATTACGATACATCTCATGTTCAGAGGGTATTGTTAAAGATAACATGAATAAATCACATTGCTCCGAAATAAAAATAACATTGTAACTCAGAAACATTAGTATTTTTAATCCGAAATTTAAACGTTAAAGTACAGTTTCTTAATTTATTTAACAACACTGTGTCTACCGACAATATTATTGCTTCAAAAGATACGGATACGGGACAATACACGGCAATCAGGCCAGGTTTTGAAAGGATGCAATCTAGACTATTGAAAGTTGAGATCTACTAGGTACTAACATTTAGGACTAAATAGTACGGTCTCAAAATCCGGAACGAATACTTACGAATTCTGCAGCCCTAGCAACACGCCAAATTCTTTTCTTAGATTTATATGGCGATATTTCATAAACGTGTTTACTGCTATCAGTAATGAGTTAATCGGGAGCTAATCAATTCATCAGCACCACAAAATGCATTACACTAAGAGTCAGTTAGATCTTAAGTTTTCAGTCGGTGTTAACTCTTTAAAGACGCAACATGCTTGTTTTGTATAAGGACTCAGTGTGTACCGCACAGTAAGCACTATCCACTTGTGTTATACGAAACCAATCCGTTAATGTTTTACAAGGTAGAAGTCCATACAGAACACTTAAACGCAATGTGAGCACCATGTTGAATTTTATGTTAAACCTGGTGATACGTGAAATAACTTCTAAGCCATAAAAGGATAACAAAGATTCGTGCCTTCTGGGGTGTGATACAAGTCTACACGGTGTCATCCCAGAAGGCTTAAATATTTACTGAATGTTTTGTGCTTTGTATCTTTCCTACACCATAAGTTGTCCGAAATTTTGTTCAAACACTGTACAGACATTATGACAAGTAATTTGTCCGAAAGTTTCTGTCCCAAATTTACTTTACCTTACTGTACAATATTACTTATTTTCAAAATTTGTTTAAATAGTTCGTAAAACAACATTAAGCATAAGGCACGTAAAATAAAGGAGTTAACCACACAAATCTAACCGAATTGTGTAAGGAAACACATATGTTTCCTAACCACATCTTACCAATTGTCACACCTAACTAATTTGATAGTAAGATGGCGCGCTTGCTGCTTGCTTCACGCCAACAATCGTTGCTAATGAGGCAGTTTTTTGCTGCGGAACTAATATCTGCTGAAAATTACATCGACAACTACATTATTACTCTGCAGCTTAAAATGAACCCAGGACTCGTATATAAGTTAGTACATAATTTCGAATGAAAGAAACTCAAAATCTTGTGACACATTCCCGTAATGTACTGACACTAGGGTGGCTACAGCAATCTGAAAAAGTGTATCTAGATTTCTTGCGCTTTATCTTTTTCAGTATCTCATGCTACAGAAGATGTTGCTCGAATTTAAGTCATAATTTCATTATGTTACTCTGAAGGACACTATAAGCAACAAAGCTAATAACTTAAGTCCGATCCTGAAAGACGGCAGAGTTATACACAAACAGAAGGGCGTGTTGACAGAATTGTGTTGGTGTCATTACGCAGGGCGTTGTTGGAATGTATTTCCGTGTTGGTCCGGGGTCGCAGTATCTTAGCAGCTGCTCTTTATTCTCCCTTACTTCGAACAAAATATATCTACACAAAACAACACCGACAAATAACAGCCTGTGATTTGGTGTAGGCGTAAAATGGGAGATCCTGCCTTGTATGATACAGTCCGTTCTGAACTACAGTGTACAGTACCTGCATATACAGATTGATTCGGGATGAAGGGTCAGTATTTTGGGAGGTGAGGTTGTCGGTCAAACCAAGGAAAAAAGTTTTTACAAACATGTGTTTAATTCTGAATGGTTAACGAGAGACAGAGCTGTTTGAATCAACAAATACAAAAGCATTGCCAATGGTAATAAGGAATGAGTAGTTATTTACTATTAACTGTATTGTAATTTTAATTTAATGTTTAAATGACAAATTTGTTATATTTTACAATAAATATTTGAAAATTTCACCGTCATGCTCAATACAATAAGTAACTCGTGTATGACGATAACATGTGGCTCGTCTGAGTTAAATGCACTTTTCATTATGCGGGCAGCAGAACCCAAAATGCGAGCGAGCAATTCGTCTCGTGTATCGGCATTTCTTTTGTAAAATTCGCTCTTCATCCAACTCCACAAATAAAAATCTAACAGAGTTCTGTCTGGATCTTCGTACCGCTCTATCTCAATAACCAATCAGAATTATGTACTTGTTCATAATCAACTTTTTCTAACGATGACCGATAATATCACCTCCCAAATTACTGACCTTTCTTCCTGAATAATTCTGTACACTCCTTCCCTTGACACACAAATTAGGCACAATTAAGTAACTTTAAAAGGATAATGCCTATATGATCTTATGTTTCCCTAAGAGCAGTATTCATATTGAAGCTACGAAGAGGGTAAAATAAAAATTCCGAGAAGAAAGGCACTGAGATACTGAACTTAAAACCAACGGTTCCATAGATATTAAAAACCTTTAACCCTTTGACGCCTAACGACCACTATAGTGGTCAAACCGCACCGCTAACCTCTAAACGTTGCATTTTATATATTTATTCAACAAATATAGGTACTGAACATTTGAAACACGATATATACTCTCCGTTTTTTTCTCTTCAAAATGCAGTTTGTTTCATAATTCTAACGTATTTGGTTCCTGTTTTATTCACATTTTATATACAGGGTGTGCTAAAATTAAAAAAATAATTCCGTCGCCAAAAGGTTAAGACAGTGGGAAGACTCCCTTGTTTATAATAACAGCATTTTATTTCCTTATGATAAAACGTCACCTTTCATTATTAATTTTAATTTATGATAAATAAATATGTTGAAATATATGAGCATGTTTTACATTCATTCATTACTCACATTCACAACAAATATTTCCGGTTACAGAACGCTAGGTGTCTCAGTTTCAGAACAAACAAAGGTGAACATAAGTGGATTATACATTTTTGTCTTTTGTTTAGCGCCGCTATTAATGTGTAGATTATATTGTGTCCATGGTAGATGAATCAATACGAATAGAGAACATTTCAATTACTGCAAATGGAAATATCGGGATAATAATACAGTTAAAGGCACCCTGAAGTGTTGGAGTAACAAGAGAACCGAGAATACAATTTCACTCAGATACCATCATATAAATCGTAACGGAAACGGATTCTTCACATCCGTTACACACATGAACTAAAAAGTTGCAAGATAAGATTTAACAAGCTGTTTTTCGAAGAAATTCCTTATAAAATTTTAAAAAAAATGGACCAAAAGCATGTTGTGTACATCTTTAAAAAAGACAGGTTTAAAATACAGCAGTTGATAATTGAAATTGTTCTGTCTTGTGGCACCAAACGTGGGAAAGTTTAATATCAAGCGACAAAGGATGCAGCCGGAAATGCCCTTGAACGCCACATCCCATGGCCAAATTCAACCCATACTGAAACTTTTCAAAGTCAGATTAATATTTCTTCTTCATTTAGATATAAGGGTTTAGCTATAATTCGCATTTCCACTTAACGAAAACAAACCAAAATAAAAATAAAAGTGAGTCTATTTTGCTGTGTCTTAATTTACCGCTTGCTGACTAAGCACCCTGCGTTCTGATTTAAACATATGACGACAGACACAAAAGACACGTTTCCTGTACTCTCTCCGTTGAAAATGTTCCAATTGCCGTTGTCCAATCCCACCTCCTACTGAGCGTGTTCTTCGCAACCGTTGTTAAATCCACTCCCCACAACCACCCCCACCCACACGCACGCACACACACACACACACGGAGTAAACTGTTCAAATTTGAATTTCTTTTTCATAAACCACGCGTTCCTGCGGATGTAACTGGCACAGGCAGCTGCGGCTCAGTTCAGACCTTACATTTCACTCATTCATTCTCACAAATGCAGCAGGACTTTGTATTCAGTGGATGTCATGAATCACTGTCAGCAACTTGTCATGCTTGGCAATCACAGTAACGTGGTGTTTAAAAAGAAAAAGACAAACAAACATAGGAAGAAGAATATGAAAAACTGTTGATATAGTTCGTAAATGCTGTGATATTGCCTGTAATTACGAATCAGATTAATCACTAGAGAGATGGAAAGGGCGCAAACGACGAAAATACAACATTCAGTCACTTCAACTTATTATGGCGCAGGCTTAACGGCCCTGGACCAATTGTGAAGCCCAACACAAATACTTAAGCACACAAACACATAAGTAGTAGATCACAGTTACACAAATAAGCAAAAGGTGTAGATAAAAGGTGAGAAAAGCGTGAGTGCCGACCCAACACCCTACTACTACTACTACTACTAATAATAAAAATAATAATAATAATAATTATTATTATTATTATTATTAAATACTTCTGTGGCTTATGATTATCTTAATTAAATCTAACAGATTTTCAGTGAATGTTATAATATCTCTACAGATATTAACAACAATAAAAACAATGTTGATAACATTTAAATTGTTTGTTAATAATAAAAAATAATAATAATAATTAAATGTTGTTTGAAATAATATTTAAGGAATGACAAACATAAAACATAAATCAGTTACTAAATTTAGGAAGTGGATCTAATAGTATCTTCAAAACTTCACATTTTGTGACGATCTGACTTGCAGTACTTCACCTTCACCTAGTTGTTAGCTACAGTCTCTTTGTATGCAGTTCAACAAGGAGCCTAAACTCGACGTTTCAATAAACTTCTTTAGTCCAGAACGAAGTTATTCTTCTTACAAGCAGAAAGAAACATTAACGGGCAAAAAGGATGTTATTTGTTATCATAGGCATGATTGCGAAATATGAGCACGGATGCGTATCATCTCTTGTAACACATATAAATAAAAGTACGCACATCTTAAAATAAATCATATTGTCTAAAATAGAGCCAAATTAAGGTTTTATACATTCTTAAAAAGTACACCATATACAGGGTATCAAGACTTTTCATGTAGTAAATAAATACGGTAGAATAATTTTGATGTTTTGCTGATCGTGCATCTCAGTATAATCCTAGTAATTCACCAACTTAATGCACAAAATCTTCTTTTATATTAAGTTTATTATATGACTGTACTCATTATCAGGACGTCAAAATTGTATTATATAACATCTGGTATCATCACACTTGTAGGTGGCCGTCCCGTGCACAGGTTGAGGGAGGACTATCTCTCAAACAGTGCACGGGACGGCCACCTACAGGTGTGATAATACCAGATGCTGCATAATACAATTTTGACCTCCTGCTGATGAGCACATAGTGCTCGAAACATGTAGAGGCATATAATAAACTTATTGTAAAACAATATTTTGTGCATTAAGTTGGTTAATTACTAGGATTAGGACGGTAGAATAAATCTATACTTAAAAGTCAATTACGCCCTTTCTCTTCTAATATAGCAAAAGCCTTTCAGTAATTCTAAACAAACATAAATAAGCATGGCTTTTGGTTTCTCTCCACCATTTCAGACAGCGCTCTTGTTTCTCCTCGACTAAAAAATGAGAATATGAGAGACCTGACAATAAGGTGGTAAAAAAGGAAGAAGATTTCCAGTCAACATGATTCATTCCAAACGTTCTGAAAATTTGAATGTCATCCCAAGAGAACAGAGAAAAGAAAGAGTGCCAGACAGGGTAGCGGAAAGGAAAAACCTCAGGAAGAATTGCAAGTGATTCATGAGAGTCGTTTTCTCTCGCCGTGCAGAGGCAGCGCGAAGGAAAGATGAAGTGATTGCTAAGGACTCTATTCATCCCACACGCGCTGAACCTACCCCACACACTACACACGAATAAGGGAATGTCTGATTCCTTTAAATGCTCTCTCATGGCAAGTTACATACATTGCGGAAAACGTAGTGCGAACCGCATTGTCACTGAGACATAGAACCAATTTCAGTCCCTATCTGTGGTGTTTCGAGTGGAAGGGCTAGTTGCGATACAAAAAGTATTCTTGCTTATACAAATCATCTATGTGGAACCCAGAGCCGGACTGGGTGCTTTACAGAACAGAAAATTCTCTTTCCTCAGCCGGAAAAGCAACACGATTCCTCGATCCTCCAGTCAGCAGCTTAGCTCTTACATCGACAGAACCATTTCGGGTCCCCTGTAAGTTGACAGCAAAAGTGAGTTTGTCTGTGCACTCAAAATCAATAAAACGCATATGCTACTCTTCGTCTCGCATTCATTTCACACTGCAGATGTTACACGTGAAATTACATGGTTTCTAAATGTCTGTTACGGTTCAAAATTTGGTCTACATTCTAACCAAACGATTAACACATCTTGTTTCACCATCCAACGAAGGCATACTGGCTGTTCTTTGTTACAAACCCATATCACGTTTCTCATACAGAGGTACCATGCTTTGACACTTCAACTGGTTCCATTTAAACGTGATTCGTATAAACCATGCCGTGATTGCATATCGGCGAGGGAAATAGGCGGTCTCGAAGCTGCTCATCTGAATACTGTTTCAGAACTGACTCAGTCTCTCCAGTTCTATGTGAAATAAATCAGAGAAAACAAAAGCAGGCTTCTGTTCCTGCTTCTGTAACAACACTGACACCGCTCGTCTTCACCACTTCCGGCGGAATTCGTTATTTTGCGTTACGCAGTACTTCCGCAAATATTCCGGTTATTACACTATTTATTCGGCAGGGCCTTCGATCCTGGCTAACATTCTGTATGAGGTTCTTACTCACCATTTGTCTTCTTCTCCAATGTAATTTCCTGAAGAACTAAAAAATAAAACATGCCTGGGAGTGAAAAAGGCTTTGTGTTAAGGAAGAGGAAGATGTGAAAGTAGGAGGAAGAGGGGTGCGGAAGAAAAAAAGGCAAACGATATCGATTTCCTGTGAGGCAGGCAGTGCGACTTGCATTTGTCTTGCTGTCGAGTCTAGGAAACAGTGTGTAAAGTAGCTCGGGGGATGGGAAGCAGAGTGAGGCTCCGAAATGCGGTAATGGCGACAAGAACCTGCGCCCCTTGGTTCACAGGCCATCAAGTCATACATTAATAAAGCTACTACTCTAAGTACGCCGCATTTCCTCTGAAGTGTTTCCTCATATCTATCAAAATGCACAACCGAAAAACAGTAATCTTCATAGGCACCTTAAATCTAAACTCAAATTCCATAAGCTTCTTGTAAAACTCCATACATAACCCCACGGTAGATATTAGGTAGTACAGAATCACAAGTAGTTTTAAAATAACGACCAAAACATTTTACAAAAGAGAGCTAAATGTTGCTTAAAGGACGAAATGGGCTAAGCAGAACCCTATTATTAACAGAAAATCAAAACGTAACGACAGCATTACCCACTGTAAGCTGTAACTCACAGTGTGTCGCTCTTCCTTTCTTATGACCTTCATATAAAGCAGTCGCTGTAAAGGCCTGGACAGGCCCTGAGATTTGAGGCTTCCAGATTTCATGACAATTGGCACACGAAGGTGGCAAGGTTGTCATTCCTAGGCACCGGCCGGCTTTATTTATTCCTGGTACTCATTTCTGTTAGAAGCTGCGTCGAACCCAGGGCGATAGTGCGGCCGGAAGGATTATGTAAATGAAAAATTCCAGTGACCATCGGGAATCGAAGTCGCGACCTACCGGCTTGTTACTCAGTGCCTCAACCATTTTGCGCCACCTTGTGCCCCACGATCTTCATGGTGGGATGATTATCACAACCAGGACTATTTGCCTGTCCCTCTTAACAATTGTCGAGAACCGGCGAAGCATGATAACTGTTAAGAAACAAGATTAAGATGGCTTCCAGCAGGGGTCATAGGATAATATACCTTACCAAAAATAGAAACAAATTTGAAGGAGAGAAGGTTTGCAGCAAAATAAAGTAAACATATTCAAGTTAAGGGTTTTTATGGTGAAGGGATGTTGCATTAGCATGGAGAGCAGGGATCACCCGGAGGTTTTCTTACACGGATCAAGACTGGTGAGCAAAGCCGAAAGTCACGGGAAAAAAAAGAAACATCAAAGGAATAAATGTCTGCGGCCAAAAACGGTTCCTATAAGTGAAGAAACAAGCTGCAGCTTCTGGCATAATATAAGTGTTTGCTTATGGATGTATTGTAATAAATGCATCCTGACTCTTTAATTAAGTTCAGCAGTATAACCTAATACAGATGTCAAGCGTGCAAGTGGACAGATGTAAATGAAGTGTGTTACGTAGCCTATATAAACTTCGCGAGGCGGACCCTGTCGGACTAACAGTGCAGAGATAAAATTCCCCAAAGTGTGGTTCTAATTCTAGCTGTAGAAACGTGTACACAGTGTGTCGTAACACGTATTAAATTAAAAATTTTAAATAATTTTCTAAACCGGATTTCTTCGCATGTAGGCCGGACTGCTGGCTAGAAGTCAGTATCCGGAAGGTTCTGCGACCGGCCACATCGACACAGGTTTTTCTTGTTTTCCCTGCGTGTAAAAGCAAATGCTGAGATGGTTCCCAAGATTCCAAGTTGCCACTACCTGCTTCTCATGTAGCCCTTCCGACTTAAATTTATTAGTAACCAATTTCATATTTTGTACACATGTAAAATAGCCACTGCCACCAGGTAACAACCCAATTGCAGTTAATATATATTATTATTATATAAATATAACTATACAATGTAAGTCATGAATTGAAATTACTCTCTTTTTCATACTTCACTGACAATGACCAGCTGAAGCAAACGCTAGAACAAAAACTCCTTAATGTAAAAGTGTACAATCCAAGTTGAAAAAAACAATTCTTGGAGAGAGGAATTTTAGATTTTGAAGAATCTAATTTAGTCTTACGTCAGTTGTGCTACCACTGCAGTACCTTCCCTGCTACATGTTTATGCATGACACTACACACGTCTCATGTCATGTTGCAATAATTCATTATTTATCAGCAAAGTATTGCAATACGTGTTTATTACGCTTCACCATTAAGGAGTTCTTCACGCGACCAAAACGATTTGACGTTAAAGCTTTACCCACAACATAAGTTTACCCCGCCTTCATGTTGGTATTACTGAAACGTGATTTAGGAAGTACGAACATGAGTTATTCCCCAGTAGCCAGAAATATACACATATCCCATAAAACCGGTCACAAATAGTCTACTGAATAATTAAATCTACATAGCAGAAAATTCTAGTAATCAATGTCACACTCTCGTGTAATATTTATTTAAAAATCCACTTTAATATTATCGTCGTACCCCCAACGTACGCACTGCTTATGTCTCCCATATGTGTTATATATCTCGCTCAGCTCCTTCTCCTTCTACAATAGGTGATAATAAAAATGTCCGCTAACTGTAAATATCACAGACAGACGGAACACCGTCGAGTTTCCTAAGGTGGCTTCAGTAAACAATCCCATTTCATCAGTGGGCCTTTAATGAGTATGATACTTCAATACATATAAATATTTACTCTCCTGATGCCTATCAAAGTAACATGGATGAGTGCAAAACTTGATCGTAACAATTGTGAAAAACTTGCAGTAACGTCTGTACTTCTCCGATATTTGTTAAACAAGATCGTCAAAATGATGTGCAATAGACGGAAGGTTTAGCTCAGCAACGAGTACGTAATTAGTGCCCAATTTCGACTAAAAAATAATGCACCTATATTTAATGGTTAAAACTTGTTTTTAAACTTATTCATGGGAAAAGCCAGTCTTGTACAAATTGGTAGCAATAAACAGAGTACTCTTTTTTCGAAATAGTATAAGGCATTTCAAAAAAATATTGTTGCAAATCTAATACGGCGTCCTCGGTATTACACCCCACACAGGATTCTTTCAAGCACCATTCACCTCAGATCTCTTCTTCAAAATTTTGAATGGAGATGTCAGTATGTAAGAACACTGAAGAATTGAAATATTTGCGTCCCATACCTTCATGTCCTTCCCACACAAACACACGGCCTTTCCTAATTACACGCTTGTGCCACATCTAGCTAAGCACAGCTTTCATTATGATGGAGTGCAATTATAATAGGCGAATATATCCCACTTCATCTAGTCTTTCAGAATAACAAAAGGGTACTTTAAGCCTATTGTTGTGTCAAGCAGTTTAATTAATAGAACGCCATTTCTTGTACACGTCATTATGTTGTCATACATCATACAGTGTAGCTCACAATGACAGACTATCTGTTCTTCTCTTTAGAGCTAAAGCTATTTTATAACTTCATTTTCGACTTGCATCAAAGATATATCTGAAATAATAATTCAAACAAAATATGTGTAAATGTTCATATTTCCAAAAAAAAAAACATATAGACCTCCCTTTACTTGAAGCAAATTATATTGCATCTGTAAATTAAAAACTTCGACGGTGTTTCTGCTTCTTTTCAACAGAGGGCACATAAGCTTTGTATAATATTAGGTTACATTTTTTCAAGTACCTTTTTGGAAGTGAATTTCATTCATATTACCGACGCTGTGAAAGAAGTTGTTCCATGCTAGGCACGTCAGTGAACTATAACATTCGACACCTTTTTGCAAAATTTATTATGAAGAAGGCTGAAAACTGCGATAATTAAAAAGCGAGACAGTTCACACAACTGGAGAATTTGTCTACAAACGTAACTGTGTAAATTTAGTTAGTGCAATAGACACGTACTAAACATGTTACTATAATTTTAATTTCCAACAAAATTAATTTAATTTGAGGTAAAATAAACCCTAACATCAAAAAAGCTTTAATCTGCATTTAATCACACCGCAGTCGACTATTCATACCAGATAATATTCCAAATGGGACACATATGTTTATAAGACTTAAACACTTTGCTACCTCCCACATTTCAAGAGGATTCTGGACAAAATTCATTATTTTGTCGTCATGAATATGTATTAAATTTCCTCTTCATGACTTTCAACTAAGCCGAAGAGAATTTTAAATAACCTTTAAATTCTGTAACTCTCTGCAAGAAGATTTTCATCATATACTGCAAAGAAACGAGGAAGCATACATACTCTAAAGGAAAATGCAGAAGTTTTAGTAGCTGCTACTAGGGAGATTGGACTGGAAGTAAGTGCTGATAAAACTAAGTACATGGTCATGTCTCTAGATCAGAATACAGGACGAATTCACAGTGTGAGGATTGATAATAGTACCTTCGAGAGGGTAGACGAGTTTAAATATTTGGGAACAAATTTAACAAATCAAAATTCTATTGCGGGAGAAATTAAGAGCAGGTTGAGGTCAGGAAATGCTTGCTATCATTCGGTGCAGAATCTTTTGTCTTCCAGGTTGCTACCCAAAAATTTAAAGATCAAGATATATATAACTATAATTTTGCCTGTTGTTTTGCATGGGTGTGAAATTTGGTCGTTGACACGGCGGGAGGAAAAGAAGCTGAAGGTGTTTGAGAACATGGTGTTCAGGAGAATATTTGGACCTAGGAGGAACGAGGTAACGGGGAAATGGAGAAGATTGCATAACGAGGAGCTAAATGATTTGTATTCCTCGCCCAACATTGTGCGGGTGATAAAATCGAGAAGAATGAGATGGGCTGGGCATGTGGCGCGTATGGGTTAGGAGAAGGGGTGTATAGGGTCTTGGTGGGGAAACCGGAGGGAAGGAGACCACTGGGGAGACCTAGGCGTA
>Ga0123357_10009773_pt1 | contig 12128 bp, 6 predicted proteins | sample TergutEmb28metaG_FD_89873 | JGI IMG/M metagenome (GOLD analysis project Ga0123357, IMG submission 89873) | Embiratermes neotenicus P4 segment gut microbial communities from Petit-Saut dam, French Guiana - Emb289 P4 | ecosystem: Host-associated > Arthropoda: Insects > Digestive system > Gut ...
GTTTAGAAAAAAATTGAAGTTTCTCCTACTGAACAAAGCATTGTACACACTCAATGAATATTTTGATATAAGTATAGATAAATAGTTGGTGAAATAAAGGGTTTCTTTTCACCTATTGGAGTATTATGTGTTTGTATATGCTTGTATCTTTAAAATATGTAGCATCATAATTTGTTATTTTTTTCTTTATATGATATTAAATACAAACATTGTATGATATTTTATAGTTTAAATAGTTTTCATTTATACTTTTATTGGTTATACTGTATTTGTTTTATATTAACGGGGGTGCTGTTTAAAACTGAAAATCTTGTAACCTTTGTATGTTTTTGAATTGACATGTTCCATGTTTCGGTGGGTCTGACCTACTGTGGATTATATGAACGCAAATAAATAAATAATAATAATAATAATAACTACAACAACAACAACACAGCATTTGGGACTATATTTGTTAATATAACTGTAACACACATACTTGCTGCATGGCATGAATGTCATGCTACAAGGAACAGTAGCTATATGCAAACTAAATTGCAAACATGGACAGGGATTTCAATAAATGTGATCATTGTCAATGCATGTAATAAAAAAGATGTAAGTGAAACAAAATAAACAAAACCTCACAACCTAACCCAACACAAATATATTTGTTGACCATGAGTTTGTGTCACCATGAAGAACCAGTAAGCCCAAATTTTCTGTCGCTAAAATGAAAACTCAAGTCCTGGCTATGTGGGTGGGGAGTAAAATAAAAAACAAGGTCAAACTTATATAAGCTACAAGATAATACAAGAAAGCCTAAGTTTCTGTCACTAAAAGGGAAGTTCAAACTCTCACTGGTGCGGAATCTGCAACTACAATTGAAACTCAATGCCTAATCTATGTGGATAAAGTTATTTTTTTTTTTTGTCTTAATACTTGAAAGCTTAAAGTTGGTGGATTAAATTATCATTGTTTTAGTCTTCTGTCATGTATTTTTTGGTGGGGGTAACTTCACTTGTATGACTTTCAGCTGCTGGAACTCATGATATACAATGGTGTCAAACACACAAGATACAAGCAATATTGATAACAGGTACAAATGTACATATTACACAGAGTGCACCCTTTATTTTTGACCCCAGTACCACACCTGCCACAAGATGTTGTAGTGTAAGCAGGCCACACAATAAAGCTGCCATGGTTTGGTGAGGGATAAAAAGTATGCTCTTTGCTGACACTAATATAAAAGTTTGCCCTGCAATATTTTAAGCCTTATGAATGATGGGAAATGATTTAAAAATGAATTACATAGGTATTTTCTAGGTAACTCGTTTTACTCTGTCAAAGAATTCCTCGAGTTAAGTACAGATAAATAACTGGATAAATTCTGTTTATAATTTGTATTGCACTGTTATTATAAATTTATGCACAGTACTGATTCTGGAGACTGTAAATTTGACATTGTTTATTGTATTGTGTCATGTTGTTTCATCTTATGTGTTATGTACTTTCTGACAAGTTTCATGTCCGAGTGTTGTACAACAGAATTTGTGGACCTACGAAATATGTAACATTTTAATAAAAATTTACTGCTTTCAATACAAATTTATGGCATCAAAGGTATTTGACATCTAACAGAAAATCATTAGAATAATGGCACAAATTAAGAAACAAAACCCTCTAAGAAAGGAGAAGTATTCCACGTCCACACCATGAATGCATGTAGGTAGAACAAAGGTATAGCTCCTCCCATTCATTTAATGTTTTCCATCCCAGTGTTATAACATATAAATACAATGTGCCAGTCAATAATACAACACTTTATTTTATATAAATAAAAATAGTATACTGTCAGGGCGACATGTTTCGACCTTTATTAGGCCATCTGCAGGTCCTCTGGGAAAACAGATCCCACTCTTGGATCTGTTTTCCCAGATGGCCTGAAAATGACCTAATAAAGGTCGAAACATGTCGCCCTGACAATGTACTATTTTTATTGTATATAAAACAAAGTGTTGTGTTGACTGACACGTATTCATTCTCCCATTTAGTCTTTCTTCTAGATGTTGACGTGGTCAACCTCACTGCCCTACCGCTGTACTACCGAGAAAAACCTCTGTATCCATTGAATACGGGGCCGGGTAGGCCCCACACACACACACACTGGGCGTTTTTGAGACGGTGCCCATCGAATACGAGGCCTGGTGGGTCCCACAGCCACCCAGGCCGTTTTTCAGAAGAGAAAATATCTTGCGTCTTGCTGGGATTCAAAACCCGGATCGTCCTGCCAGTAGTCTAGTCACTATAGTGGCTACGCTATCCCTTGCCCGAAAAACTACTGTATGAAAATATTTTGAAAAGCCAATACTCGTGCCAGTGAATGTTTACTCTCAGCAGTCCTTGTAGACAAAACTGAAAACTGTAAAATTGAGATATACGTACAACAACCAGTTCAACACAACTACGTTCGCTTGTCAGACGCTCGGCTCACTACCAGAACACATGACTCCCAACGGACAATTTACTATTTTCCCATCAACTCATTGCGCAATCTTCAACACAACGGTGCTCAACATACGTCATGACCGTCAACGTTTGCTCCAGCAATAAACATTTATCTCACTCCTTGCTCTCTGTATACGAATTTGCTGAGATAATTCTCAGTTATAACATAAACATATTTAGAAGAATTTATACATAATCAGTTTTCACGCTGGCTGTTAACAGCTAGCTGGCAGTAATGTACGCACTAGCATCTTTCACGTTGCATTGTCATGCTACACGAGCTGTGTTCGTATCTGTGCTAGACACTGCCGTGCATTTTTCACGGAATGTAGATGTAGTCCGTTCTGCACTGATCCTTGGTTCTGCAATTTCCTGATTTTCACATACACGTACGTCACACACTATGACATGGATAACAGGTACGACCATCCAAGATCCCTTCTACTTTTTGTGAACGCTGCCGGTCAGTGGGTTGGCTTATGACAAGTGTCAAATCCGTGGAAAAAGGGGAGGATTGGTGAATAGTGACAGAGGCAGCAGGACGTAGAGCGAGGAGTTTTGTAAAAGTATGTTTGAAGTGATGGTATTAGCTTATATTAAGAGCGTGTACGAAATTGTGGGAGCAATATAACTGTAATATGATGATGATATTTCAGGAATGGATGGTTTTGGTGACAATTTTGATCAGCCCGAAGTTGATCCAGCGGCAGAATTTCTAGCCCGTGAGCAAGATCAACTCGCTGGTCTGGAAGATGATTTGAATTCTGTTGCTGTTCCTCCGCCAATAGACGGTATTTTGCATATATTATTTGAGAAGTTTTTATATTTAATTTGGTAACTGTTTTACCAGATACCCTCAAAGAGTGATAAGCCATTGGACCGAAAATTGGGGCCTTGAATTAACTGTCCACGTTGTCAGAGAAGCGATTGTGTAGCACCTCTTTGTACACAGTGTGATGGGGGCTTGGGGGCAAGCAGTATTACCCAAATTTGGGACCTGAACTAAGCCATAGAAGCTGTTGGAGTAGGAGTAGGCCGACAATTGGTGGCAAGGTTAATCAGCATTATGTAGTTCCTGAACTAAAGGTTGGAAAAATGTCTTAGGGTGATAATGTAGTGCAACTTTTTCCATTCAACAGCACTGCAAATAACATTACACAGAACAGCCAGTACCTTTTTGTTACTGCATAATGCAACTGTCCCATCTGCAGATGATATATCATGCAGAATGGTACTCTACTGTTTTCAGACAAGGCATCCCCATTGTGTTTAAATACACATGTAAATAAAGAAAAATGTCGACTCACAGTCCACACACCACTTTATTTATAAGGAACAATCAGCTACTTGTTTTGGCTGTGTATACCTATCATCAGACTGAATACAGAACCACAAGTAGGGTGGGGGGGGGGATACACTGTAATAAAAAATATTAGGGAAGAGATCTTTCAGCATTTGTACAGTGCATGTTTTAGTAACTACAGTAAACAGCTGTGAGTGGTATTTACCTACTCATTGCATTGCACCACACATCACGAAAAAGTGCGTAGTAGTGAACAACATTTACCATATACATCAAATGGTACCACACATCACCTGTATTTAAATATAAAAACTTACATATAACAGATATATTCTAAATGATACACCAAGATTTATATGTGATCTGTACCATCACCTCGGAATATGCATATACCCATACGTCATTGGACAACATTATACTTATTAACATTTAATCGGGGAACATATACTTGTGCTGGCCACTCCTTTCACAATCTTCTGCTTAGCCTGCACTTCAACACCCACCTCCAGAGCATCACCATTATTTTATTACTTTAATTAGTTTTTAAAAGCTTTTTATAAGTCACATAATTATGCAAAATCCTGAAACCTCCACATTTTTTCCGTGTGTTATATAATTCCACATAACTCCGCTTTGATGAAAGATTAGATCTCATCCCTAATGTTTGTTATTGCATTGTATTATAGTTTTTTTTCCTTACGGTTCTGTATTCAGCCTGATGATGGCTATATAGAGCCAGAATATGTAGCTGATTGTTGCTTATGGATAAAGTTGTATTTGGACTGTGAATCTATATTCTTATTTATTTACATCACTGTTTGTTCAGGATGCTGAGTAGACCAAATGCTTTGTCCCATTATTAATATGATTCTTAGAACTTGACAAGAATTCCGGAATTAAATATGTAGTGTTTAACATTACTAGTATGGCTAAATTTCTGTATAGGTGGTGAGATGTGCAAAAACCAATCAAAATAACTGATATTTTGCTAGGGATTCAAATATATAGAATTATGGGGCAATCACATGTGCCCTTTTGTCTCATGTTAACATTTAATAAAATTGTTTTGTTGTGTGACTGAAATCTTTAAATTTAGCCATTGTTATTGTTTGACACCACATGACATACAATTCAATGTGTGGCTTAAGCCCATCAGATTGAATGGGAGAGATCGATTCTATGGTGTATATTTATTTTGCTTGTTTATTCAGTTAGATTATATGAATGTGCACTGTATTCTTTCCAGTTACAGACCAGGTTAGATTGGAGTTGCTGTTTTGACCCTGTTTTTAAGTGTGTACTAGTTTGTCAGATGTTTGTCCTTGTTTATCTCCTCATCCCTATGCTCCTTCTTCTGAATAATATGTGTAACAGAAACTTTCTTGTTGATAATGGAATTAATTTAAAATGTGTGCTGCCTGATGTCACAACTACTGCAGTTTATTGAGGGTACTAGAACTACATGTTATTGACAGTGGAACACACCAGGCATACAAAGACTGAGTTTTTAATTAATTTGTAATGAAGGGGTTGTGTTGACTCTTGGAATGTATATTTCCTGGTTGGTTCAAAATGTACATTTATTATTCATTTACTTGGAACCGTTTACTCCATGCAGAATATTTTTTGTCCATGTTGTTATAATGGGAGAACCTAGGTAAACTAACTTACGTACACATTTAAAACTGACTTCTTTAATTTTATTCAAATGTTTCTAACTCCATTTTTCCTTATTTCTTGTTGCTGGGAAACGTTTTCTTCTTGTGTATTACAAGTTCATTCACTTTAACAGTATCAAGTTGATATTAAGCTAACTGTAAATCTGTTACACTTGTACTTATGATTATAAAATAATTGGTGTATGCCATATATCATATCATTGGGTGTAAATAGTTTCATTTGAATTTATACTTATTTTTATATTCACCTTTTCCATTACAGAATTAAACTGTGTAGTAGATATAAATTCTGTCATTTTAGTTCTACAAATTCACTGTGTTTTTTAATACTTAACCCCTTATAGGATTTTGAGAAAACTTTTTACATGAAATCCTTCCTGAAACTTAACAGTAGAATAGAAGGTCATTTATGACACACATTTTATTGGATATAGCTTCGTATGTTACAAATTTAATTTCAGTAATTCGTCATAGCAGAACTGCTCATCTTAGTGAGCGGTATTATATGTCTTGAACATATGTTCAGTATACTTCCAGTATGTTAAATGATTTCAGATACAGTATATACAAAGTTAAGTGTGAGTGAGCTTATGGACATTGATTATGCATCTCTGTGTGCCTGTTGGTCCTTTTACTGTAACCTGTTGATATTTTTAAGTTTGACGAAGAGTATGAACTGTTTTTTAATTGCCTGTTCATGATTAGAGATGGAGTATCTTATGCAAAATTTAATCAACATTTTTAATTAACTTTATTTCCTTGTATGTTGAAGTGAGAATGATTGTTGATTTTTCATGTGCACTACATTTTTGTATCTTGGATGGGTGTTATGGCATGTATATGTGCTTGTGGATGTGCAATATGAGATGGCAAAGCAGTAATTTCTGCTCTGCCTGTAGATGGTTCATTCGTTCAGCATGGGTCGACTCCTTCTCAGGTAGATTACACGGGCAGCTTTGAGATGATTGATAACTTTGGCCAGCAAGATGGTTTTGAAACAGGGGGACTAGCTTCTGGTAAGTTTTAAAAGTGTTTCAATTACAAAGCCTTTTTATGTTTGCTTTACCTTTTTGACTTGTGTGATTCAGGCTTCTGCTGCAAAGTAGACGAGAACCACATTTTTCTGGGTTATTATGCAGCGAGTAGAGGTAATTCCTGGCTTATGTTTTGGGACAACCTATTGGTCCCATCTTCAAGCGCCAGGAGGGGGGAGAAGGGTACCAACAGGTTGTCCCTAAACATTGGTAAAGGATTACCACTACTTGCTGCATAATAATCCAGAAGAATGCAGTTTTCAAATGTGATATTATTTGTTGATATTAATTATGTGTATACTGTATTTACCCAAATGCAGTGCTGCTCGAATCTGAGGTGACTCCCCAGAAAATCATGTCTACCAAGTGAAAATGAATTTATCCATATCTAAGACTGCCTCCCAAAAATACAAGTTTATTATTCATTCCTTTGTCTTGTGCAGAATGCTTTGATTCCTTGCTGTTTTCAGGAGCTTCTTCCATTCCTCTCTGTTATGTACTTTTTCCTGTCACCCTTCTCCACCAACTATTCGTCCATCCTCTCTCACCTCATCTTGCCATCAGTTTTTTGGTCTACCTCTCAATCTCGTTCCCAAATTTATATATAATACTCTTTTGGGAATTCTGTTTTCTTCCATTCTCTGTACATGCCCAAACCAACGTAAGCTATTTAAGCTTATTGTCTCTATTATAGTAGGTTTTTTAACTCTTGCATAAATTTCTTTATTGGTTAATATCCTCCAGTTTTCTTTTTCATTGTCATATACTGGACCTAAAATTCTTCTGTGCACTTTCCTTTCAAAAATTTTCAATTGCTTTCTATCTCTCTTTGTTAGTGTCCAAGTTTCTGATGCATATTATAAGGTTTTGTCTATTATTGTGTTCTTTAGTCTTAATTTTAGTTTCTTTGATATGTTTTTATTTTTAAATAATATTTCTAGCATAAAATATGTTTTGTTAGCATTGTTTATTCTTTCTTGCAAGTCTGTTTGGTTATTATTATCTTCATTAAGTATAACACCTAAATATTTAAAATTTTCCACTCTTTCAAATTTGTAATTTTTAATTTTCAAATGCCCTAGTTTGTTTTGCTTTAAACTGTTTTTCCTTTCCACTATCATTTACTTTGTCTTTTCTTGGTTTGTCTGTAGTCCGAACTTTCTGGCAATGTTTTCCATTTCTACCAAAAAGTTATCTTATTTCTATTTCATTTTCCAATTAATACAATGTCATCTGCATATGCTAATATATTCAGTTGTTCTTTACCAATCTTTATACCACTAGGAACTGTTTTTATACTTTGTATCACTTTTTGTAATGCCAAATTAAATAATATTGGTGATAAAGGGTCACTCTGTTTCAGGTCTGTATTATTTTAAAAAAAAAGATGACAATGTTCCTTCTATTCTAACTGCTCTTCTTGTCTCCTGTACACATGTTTTATGCATATTTATTAGTTTAATAGGAATTTTAAATTCTTTCACACATTTCCATAGTGTATCTCTATTTATAGAGTCATATGCCTTTTCATAATCAATAAATACATACTGTATACTCGGATTACACTCCCACATTCTGTTAAGAAAATATATTTTACTATTAATTTCATACACTTAATACACAAAGCATGTCAGATGCTATCTACCTTTACCAATGAGTGTCACTGTCTCCATCTTCACAGTCAGTGCCTTCATCTTCCTCACACTTACTCCTAACATTCGCATCCTATTCACTGCCATTCCACAGCATATCGTCATCAGTCTCATCCAGTGCGTTGGATAGAGAACACTTCATAAAACCCTTCACAGTCAATTCTGGTGAGATGTGGTGCCATGCCTTTATGATTCACACTGACTAAATGACACATTTATATTTCTTGGTTTATAAACTTATTGGAACCTGTGAAGAAGGCCTCACAATTTTCTCCACAGATATTGTTAAGAATTTAAATACATGTGTTCTGGGTTTTTGTGTTATGTCTGTGGTCTGATCAGTCTTCAGTTCATAGCTGTTTTTATGGTTTGTAATTTGTGGACTGGTCCAGGTTTTATTTTTGAGCCTTGTACTCAGTTCTTAATTTTCCAGTAGCCATTTTCCTGCTACTTCTTTGGACTAGATCTGGCCTCATGTCAATATCGTAACGAGTTACTGGGTCTGTGGTGCCCAATGATTGTGAAGAACTCACTCTGAGGGGTCCACCACGTTAGGTGCTTCTTTGCCTGAAAATGAAAACAGAGCTGACTTCCGAAACACTGTGCTTGTTTAAAAAATTATATGACGGACAAAGTTAAAAAAAAAGGTTGTGCCATTAACTGGCTTAACTGGCTTAACTGTGCTTTTGACATTCGAATTTGGCATTCAGAGGGCCGTGCATTGTGATATATTCTTGTAATATAAGCCAACAAAGTGCACTGTATCTCAGATTTATTTGATAAAGTACTCTACATGTTTTGGACAGGTCCACTGTCCATCATCAGGAGTATCTCAACTCTGTATACACGCAATAGGTATTTATCATGCTAGTTCTGTTGGCGTCTGCTAGCATGGTCAGGACCACGTTATCAGACACCAGCAGAACTAGCATGACAAATACCTATTGCGTGTATACAGTGTCGAGATATTCCTGATGATAGACAGTGGACCTGTTTGAAACATTTAGAGTACTTTATCAAATAAATTTGAGAAATAGTGCATCTCATTGGTTTTTATTATAAGAGTTCAGTTGTGCTCTGATCTCTGTTTGGGATTCTTGTCATTTGAAAGTAGGACCAGTAGATTGTCCTGAAATGTCAGTAAGGAATTACTACCCTAAGCTGCATAATATCTCAGAAGAGTGCATATCTCACATGACGATTTGGTGATGCAGACCTTGGTTTGGCTTTGTGTGGTCCGGTTCAAAGTGATCCATTTTGGCTTGGTCTGGTTCAGTGCTTCATATGTAAATTTAAGATGACCTCACATATTTAAGCACTAAATTTAAGGAAACAACCTTGTCTTGAATTTGAGTAAATACAATATTTTGGCTTTTAAGGTGTTTGTATTGATATTGATTCTTGTTGGATTTATGCTTGTGAGGGAGAATTTGCCCCAGCAATTAATAAATTTTCCTTTGAAACTTGGCATTGAAGTTGTGTGTGTTTTATATAATGATGCTTTCACTTGCCAAGATTGCATAGCATTGGTGACCTATATATATATGAACATAGAACAATAGTGGTATGATGCTAATACGGGAAACCAAAGTATATGGAAACAAGCTTGTCCTAGTCCCATTTTGTCCACCACAGATCCCACAAATACTGGCCTGGGATTGAACCTGTGTCTCTGTGAGGAGAGGCTGGTGACTAGCCACTTGAACCATGGCATGGCTGTTGAAGTTTTTGTGTGTAATGAATGTTTTGTGTTTGATATTACTTTGTGTTCTCATTTTATTAAGATCTTGTTGTATAATATAAACTTAATGGACACTGAATCTTTGGGACATATGGGATGGATGGCCTTTTTGTCGATACTGAATATCATTTTGGTTGCTGTGAGCTTGGGTCTTGTGCTGGTAAGAATATGATGATCATATTGGCTAGTGTGTGTGTGTGTGTGTGTACACAAATTGAGACTATATTTTCCTAGGCTTGGGGATGTTATAAATCTACCTCCTGGTATAGTCACTTGTGATTTTACGGGAGTTTCATTGAAATCCTTTTATGACCTACTGTTGAAACTCACTTGGGCAAGATTCTTTGCTTCATTATACCTAGTCATTTAGTGTTCTAATAACATTTTGGTACACAATTTCCACCTGACCTGGCCCAGCCCTGTGTAGCCAGACTTTCATCTTTTTGAAAGGAAGAGTTCACAGTGCAGTGGGAACAAGTTAAGCAAATAGTTTTATAAGTTCACTTAAAGGGTAAACTTTGTCCTGTACGTCCTGTTGTGAAGCTTATAAACTAGAAATAAATGAATGTACTGTTATTCACAACAATTATGTGGTTATTTAATATATATACTACATGTTGCGGCCTTTCATGGCCATCATAGGTATATCAAACCACAGAATACCTTGTGGAAGGAATAATTGCAACAGTAACTTTCAGCCATAGAATGAAGCCTTACTCTTTACGGTGGAAATACTTACTGACTGACTTACTCCATGGATCCATGGAACAGAGTCCTTCTTGAGAAGCTAACTGGTTTTCAACTGGTCAATAAATTCTCTGCATTTTATGAAACACAAAGGTTCATTACTGCATTCACAAGTCCCCACCACCTGTCCCTGTCCTGAGCCAGCTGGGTCCAGTCCAGTCTTCTCCCCCATACTTCCTACATGCCCCACCGATCTCATTCTTCTCAGTTTTATCACTCGAACAATATTGGGTGAGGAGTACAGATCCTTTACAGTGGAAATGGGATTAATAAAGAAAACGGTTCATATTTCTGAGACAGGCATTTTTAAAGTACGTAAGAAGAATGTATTTTAAAATACTTCAGCAGGGTTACTGGCTATAAAGTTTTTACATTGTAACCTTCATACACACTTTAACAATAACTATATTAGAAATATGAACCTTTTTCTTTATAAATTCTAGTTGCACTGTAAAGAATAAGATCTTATTTTATCATTAAAAATTACTGTTGGAATTATTTCTTCCTCAAAGTATTTTGTGATTTGATGTACCTGATGATGATCATGAAAGGCCAAATATATTGTATGAGAGTCTATATGTTCAGTCTAACACAACACAGATTCTATGTATTTAATATAATGTCTCATGTGCACTACATGATCCAGTCTATGCTAAGACCATTCTTAGGTACACCACTACAAAGCATTTCTGAAGGAAGATACGTAATAAGTAAGTAATGAGTAAAAGGGCGTCTTTTTAGAAATATTGTTATGTACAAAGGTTGAATATAAGAATAAAATAAGTGTGAAAAATAAAATCTCAAGATTTGTGTAACAAAATATTATTATTCTTGCTTTTGTTTCCTTGAGGGAAGCATTGTGTTGATTGTGAGATGTTGTGTCTTCTTGTGCTACATAACCTCTAAGTAAGTTGGTTTCTATATGTATATCTTGTCCTTTCTTTGTGGGTCATAATTGAAAGATGGACATGCTGAGTTAGAGATTTTATAATTCCAACCCACAACAGAAAGGCCATACTGTATACACAAAGAAACCAACTTATTTTGAGGTTATGTAGAACGAGAAAAATCAACATCTCACATTCAACACAATGCTTCCCTCGAGAAAATGGAAGCAACAATAATAATAATAACAGCAACAATAACAACAACAACTTAGATACAGTTTTGGAATTATTAACTGGCACCAAGAACTGCAAAAACTAGACCGGAAAACAAGGAAACTACTAACCATTCATGGACAGTATCACCCAAAAGCAGATGTAGATCGCTTGTATGTCCCCAGAAAACAGGGAGGAAGGGGCTTGATGCAGTTAGAAGCAGCCCATGCAGTAGAAATTACAAAATTGGTGGAATATATAGACAGGAAGGAAGACCCACTAATACAGGTTGTCAGAACACACCAACACAACACCGATTCAGCAGTGTTACAGACGGCTAGATGCCTGAAGACAGAAGTACAGAAAGAAACAAGAAAAATGA
>Ga0123357_10009774_pt1 | contig 12128 bp, 6 predicted proteins | sample TergutEmb28metaG_FD_89873 | JGI IMG/M metagenome (GOLD analysis project Ga0123357, IMG submission 89873) | Embiratermes neotenicus P4 segment gut microbial communities from Petit-Saut dam, French Guiana - Emb289 P4 | ecosystem: Host-associated > Arthropoda: Insects > Digestive system > Gut ...
CATATGAATGCTGTTGCTATGGTTAAGAATAGGATTACTACCCATACTGACCATGTGTGTATGACGTTGTATGATCCGTAGTATATATATATATATATATATATGTGTGTGTGTGTGTGTGTGTGTGTGCGTACATGTGTTGGTGTGTGTAATTAAATAAATTACAGAAGGCACGGTGCAATGATAAAAATAATGAATAAGTATTTGCTGTTGCTTGTGTCCTTTTAATAGACCTGTATTAAAATCTGGTAAGTGCTTGAAACTTTTCACAGTTTCATTTCACCTGCTTGAATTATAATAATACTTTTACTAGCTCAAGCAAGATAAAGTCCTTTATAACAGGACCGCAACTGTTGCCAAATTATGAAGATATTCCTCACGTCTGCACCAACTAACACTCCTAAGTCTCAACGTACGAGCGTGACTTGGTTATCAGATAGGATCTACTACTTTCGGGACCAGAAAAACGTTATATACTGAGAATGGAGAGACATCGTATGGAGAATGAGTACGAGAGTGTGTGATTTCTTCGCTTACTCTACAACGACCTACAAGAAGAAAGTTTTCCAATAAAATAATAAAAGTAAAAGTAGGACAACCCCATCGCACTAAGTTTGAATCAGACTTGTTCCCTCGTACAAACGAATAGGGGCCGCGCTGCAAACTGCTGGGACCTCACTGCGTGAGTAGAAACTGAACGTTTGGGTTGGGTCGATAACTCGAGCTCAGCTGCGAGGGTTGGCACGACGCAACGCGACGCGAAAGCAAGCAGGAGGTCGGTGTGGAGACTACCAGTTGGAGACGAACCGCCCATCGTTGTGTACGCTGTGGAGTGTCCCAGTGCCACGTCAACCTCGCTAGCCTGCCACCTAGCCCACCGACACGGTACTATTGGTTGTTGAGACTCCGCGCGCTACAAGCCGCACTAACATAACCTACAATAACAAACTCCTCTGGTGTGTATATGCATGTTTGTTCATCATGCATCGGGTGAATGAAGTACGTATTATTGGTGTACACTAGTCGTTGAATGCGGAATTAGCGGTGGCTGTGTGACACTGACGGATTCGTAACAACTTTTTCGTTATTGTTTTTAGTCGTTTAGTGAAGTGTAACACAGTTCTAAATTACGCAGAAATTTTAACCCAACAACAGTAGATTTAGACTTTTCTCACAAGAAAGGTTCTCTTTTCATAAGGAGTTCCGTTATTAAGAAACCTACTCATAAATCGTGTGGTGATGTAAGATATCTCGAAACTTTTGTGTTTAATTTTGTAGATACAATGTGAGTGCTGGTGTCTTCTGTCGGTCGTTGGTATTTGAAGACGTTAAAGATGTGTCTAATACAAACATGTAAACACAAAATATACTCTGACATATTACTCTAATATCTTAATTTAGTGTTAATGTGAAATGCAGCATACATATTTCGGAATTACAGTAACGTATCTTATTTCCTGAATGATACTCTCTTGTGTGTTACATTTGACTGTTGCATGTAAAATAAGACTGAACGCAGAATAATGCGATTGACATGACTAGCGGAAAATCGGCTTCATTTTCCTTGCTGGTCGTGACTCGAGACCCGGGCAAAGAGGAAACGCTGGGCCCCCACAGTGTAGTGTTGTTGCACAGTGATATGTGTTCGGTCTTGGGGCAAATCCGCTTCTGACTAGTACTCACTCCTTTATCTACGGTCGTAGAATTTTATTAAAAATTCTGACATTTTCCTCTTCGTACGTATAGCTGTACCTGTTATGTTGCTTAATGTTATTAAAGTGAAAAGGGCATGTGAGGAGTTTTCAGAATGCAAGTGATGTAAGATATTCGGCATTTTACTAATGGTGTTACCATATTTGTGTGTGAAATTAGTGAGTGACCGTGCGTAATACGTAATGACACGTGAAGACTTGATTAACCTGTGAGTTTATATTTTCGCTGGAAGTTTTACATTAACCTGAACCTGCGATATTAACCCTTGGACGAACGACGATGGTGGCTGCTGGTGGAGTAAAGGAAGGCACTTCTGCCAGGAAGATGTCATCAATCATTCTCCTTCTCCTGCTCTACTGTCGAGACTCAGGTAGGGTGTCATCTTAACTGCTGTGCTTTGACAAATACGTCTAACAGACGAATTACTGTCTCAACATTCTACGACGTATAAGGTAATGCCTGCAGTTTATGCTAATATGATAGGTCTTATGGTGTAATATGTATTACCACAGCTGTAGAAATTACACTTTTATACGCAGTGACCCTTCTGAATACCTTTTAACGACTCAATGGATCGTGTAGAGCACTACTATATTTGCTCAGTGGCATTACCGCAGTAGTCAGTTCTGATAACCGTCGGTCCGCATTTGACGCCCCGTAGTTCTCGGAGCCACACAAGAGAAAACATTTTATATTGGAAGTAGCATTTCAGACGCAGTAGTATGACAGATTTTTAGATAAAATCTGCACTGAATAATAACAGAACAACGTGTACTGAATAATATCAGACGGGCATCGTTTTGCGAGCTTTGAGTTTCTCAGAGGGCTCTTGAAGAAAATTCAAATGTTCAGGGACATGATGCCGTATCAGTTTGTAGATAACTACCCACGTTTCAGATTACCGTACTACCTCCTTCTTCTTGGTAGCCCAAAGGGAGTGCAGAGTCCGTCTCTTAGCACTACTATGACGATGGAAACAGTACCCACCACCGAAACACCGGTCAGTCTTTGACAGAATACACGGTATCATACTCCAAATTAGTTGAATATTCAGTCATCATGGTTTTAAAAATTAGTGCCTTAAATGTTATAGTGTCAATCATGTTTGTAATCTGCGCACTGTATTAACGTGCGACAGACACACTGCACTTTCACTGCTCGTATGTTCAAAAAGCTTGGGAACGACTGATGGAAAGTATGTTTAGCACATGACAATCTCTTTTAAAGCACCGTGAAAATTGTCCTGAATGTGTCTTTACGATTGTGTGTTAGAGGTTTGCATTTATTCGGTATACACTATTTGTGAATAGTGTCAGTGTGGGTCGGAATTTTTTTAATTAGGCTGGGAACGCTTACTGCCACATCCTTTCAAGTTCACTATTCACATAGTCATACTGAGAGTCGCGTTGTATAATTTGAGATATTAACATCGGTAAATAGACATTAAATGGATAAGAACATGATTTGGGCAATGTTAAGCAGCACTGAGTCCTTTTCCTCTCTGCAGCTTACCCCATTAAACAGATATACACGTTTCTTTCCATAGCTTCATTTGTCTTACCTGAAGTTCGTTTGGGTATATTAGGAGCGCCTGTGGTAAACATAAGTAAAACGCCTTCGGACTTGCATCTTTGAAGGTTATGCACGTGGGGACACGTGCTGCAGTCTTCATCTTTACTGTAACTTTCGGATGTAGTATAGGTTATTTGGCGTAGGTTTACTGGCTTCCGTGAAGCTTAGGGAACGAGAGGTGGAGGTCAGTTCCGGCATTCGCCTGGAGTAACTGAAGCAAAGTACGTGAACCATCAGTAGTAGGCCCAGTCGACTAATAATCGAAACTGGTTGCTCCCGAATGCAAGTCGGAAACTGAACCCTCATAGTAGTCATAGAAATGATTTCATGAATGATTTCAAGTTAAGTTTTTTAAATTTTATCTGTTACCTGGTATTTCCGATTACTTTTAACTTTAAATTATGTATTTCACTATTTAAGTTGTTGTAATGCGCTAAGAGAATAGAGTCTTTTTAGAAATAAGAGGGCCTTCTATTCCGGACCTTATATACTGAGGGACAGAACCCACTTACTTCTGATAATAACACTGTTCTTCGCCCCATGCGACGAAAATTGGTAGGTGTACATTTGACCATTATTTCTTTTAGTTAGATGTTTGGACGCAATATTTTTAATGAAGAATGCATATGCTTGTCATTTATAGAAGCCTGATATGGCCAAGTATCACGTATGTAACTGCATAATCATCATACACAAAGCAACCATTTCATCATAGAACTGTTAATTAAATGGTGGATTGAATTTATTTCTGAAAGAGATAGGCAAATATATTTTAATCAACTCTTGGCCATTTTTGTATTTGTGTATGCATAATTGGTTTGTTAAAGTACGGAGTATTCTTTTTACACTTCTGTTTGTAATTACGCCAAGCTCCTTGATAATGGCCCAAGCGGCGGAAACATATAGTAAATATCTGTCTTCATTAAACGAACGTTCATTGCACCACTTCTCACACACAGAGTTACACTGCTTAAATAATACCCTGACGTATTTCGGGCGCTTCGGCGCCATCTTCAGGAAGCCCATTTAAACTGTTAAATCTTCTGACACCCGTCGGAGTATTAGTTGAACGGTGTAACTTGGTTTATTGGAAGTGGTGCATTGAAGCTTGGTTTGACGAAGACGGATAATATGAAAGTAAAACACGGCGTGTACAGTATTAAGATGGAGATAAATTATGCACAATTAACGGTTTGTCACTACAGAGTTTACTTTTTATGTTTTGTTGACCGTGAATCTCCATATATCTGTGTAATAAAAACCAACTAGATGCACTATTTATCCTCAATTTATTTCGGGAACAAATTACTTTTCTAAATTTTGCGATTACCATTTGGGATTAGATAGTGGCGTGACAATTAACTTGAAACAGAAATTAAGCCTAACTACAGAATTGGTGAACACTATTTGAACTGGTGTAATTTACTTGTATATAACTTCTGTATATATGAGTAAATAATAGAACTTGTGAAACTAGTTACAAAAATTGTCACTGACCGTGCTATATAGCCCGCACCGCACCGAATACCTAGATAGTCACGGAGCCTCCGACTTACGGCTACAGCTACCATTCATTCCCTGTCCCCTTGGGAATTCTAGGTTAGGCCTAACAACGGCCGAATTAAGCTCGCCCAAGTTACCGCACTACATAAATTATTTGACTGTTTGTTGGCGGGCCAACAGACAGTCAACTGAAAAGCACAACACGTACCAATTGTTGTATATATACAGTATATCTCCTGATGATGGGCTACAAATATGCCCGAAACATGTAGAGGTTGATTGACGAAATAAACTGAGGATAAATAGTGCATCAAGTTGGCTTTTATTACACAGAAGTGAATTTTGTTGGTTTAAATCCTTATGCACTATAAATATAAAGCTCTACTAGTGTCTTGTACGTTGACCAGTCTCATAGGTTATTGTAACAACGTTTCGAAAACCGGGTTTGTTTATGTCTTCAGCTGGATTGGATGAGGAGGAGAAAGATCGTAATCTGCTTATCCTAATCTGGCACTGTGGTCCAGCGACAGAGACGAGCTATTTCGTATGAGTTCACAAGATGAGAATTCTTCTGCCCATTTTCCACGCGAGAAAGAGAAGACAAAACTTTCAATGCCTTGTTGTGCAGTAATTCAATACGAAGAGAAATTTTCGAAACAATAGATACGTTCGTTGAATTACCTCGCCCTTAGAGTGAACTTAAACTGTAGCCACTGAATAAGGATAACTGAGGTCAGCATTGTAAAATTAATGACCTGGACAATGAAAAAAATTGACTGATAGGAGGAAATGTTCTTTGACAATGAATCGAATTTGGTAACGTACTTTTTAAAGTGTGCTATATAATAACACTCCCAGCTGCTAAAATTGCATAGGATTGTCGACATGTGTATTTCGCTTTTAATGGAAAGTTTGAATTTTCACCTGGAGGGAAGAGAATTAATAAGCCTAATTATACTAATCAAAATTTTAATTTTGACAACTTTACAAAAAGCCAGATTGCCAAGTAGCGTCAGACGCTTCTTTAGTATCCGAGAATACAACACCCATAAAGATACTTTAATTATCACACCAACTAATGCAATTACGTAAAATTTCTCATTAAAACATTTAAAATCGCTCCAACATATTTCGATCCTAAGATCATCCTCAGGGACCTACGTTGTTCATTGCTAAAATCATTTTAAAAACACTCATTAATTAATTCCTTGTTTTAATAGGGTGCTGTGGCAACATGTCATGTTGTGTAAGGGTACGTCGTAGAGAATGCGCCTGACTATAGGTGGCGTGGTGTGTTACGTTGCAACGTAGTTGGTGTGATAATTAAAGTGATTCTAAAAAATGCACGGTGCAACAATAAAGAACCATAAAGATAGTTGTGTTGAAATTTAGTACCAATGATCCATAATTTTCACGTTGTGTCGTGCACGAAAACCAAAATCGCTCACAGGTGGCACTTTTACTTTTGCGACTGTGCGTTTGGAAAATTCTTAGCATAATATATGACCAATAGAGTCGCCGTAGTGAATAAGAAGCTAATAAAACGGAAATATTGAGGAACCTTGGAGCCCATGACCGGTTTGGGCATTGTGATTGTTTTCGAATCCCTTCCGTGTCACAGCTGAATACAGTGACAGAATAAATGTGTCACATATACGAACGGTCTCCTTTGTTTTTAATTCCATCGGCTCCACAGGCCCTTCAAAGTTTTATTGATATTCCTTTTAACCATGCCAAGAGGTTTCACTCTGGTAGGCACATTTCTCTGTACGTTTCAGACAGGACTATGGACACTAGCCTCTGCCCGATCTTTTGTGTCCTTCGTTAGAGGCGTTACGAAGTGTGAACTGCTTATCCCAACAACAAAATATTGCGCTCGTTTTGCTTAAAATAAGAAATTTGAGGCCTTAAACAAGTGCTACGGACTGCTGCTGGTGCCCTTGGTTAATAAGGGACTTTGAAGTAGGCCAGTTAGTTTTGATGTGACCTCCCAATTTCCTAGCTTTGTTTCCGACCGTTAAAATGCTTTCCTTCGAGACATGTCTCAGATCGGTTTTGTGACCTATGTAATTGTTATTTTGCATTGTGTATCTCCGGTTTTTACTACGATTTTTACAACCCCTGTTCATGTTAATTCAATTGATCTGTACCAGGAAGATCGTTATTTCTGTACGAAAGTGATTTCCACTCTCCGTAGCAGTTATTTCGAGGCCGTAGAACGGAACGTTTTAGCGGCTTCTTCCTCCGAATTGATTTGGTTCATATTTAAATTAATTCAGAGGAAAAGCATTGAAACCTTCCGCAATCTGTGAATTTTGCTATACAGCTCGAATAATGTCTAACTGGAACAGGATCCAGTATGTGAAAAATGATGGCTAGTTGATCCGATCGAGGCTGTCATAGACCACGACATCTGACAAACGTATATTTGTAATTAAACAGAATTTCGAACACGTACCCTCTCCTCGAGAGCGAGTTGTAAGTGGGACATGTTAGCGCTGAAATATCGCTACAGTTTTTATCAAACAGATGTACCAGCTTCTCATCTGGTGTGTTAGGAACTGCGCTTTCACACAGTAGGTGCTTCGCATTCAGATCATCTGTCAGTATTCATTTACAGCTCAAGTTTCAGGGCGCAATGGTGTCTGTATTACGTCATGCTCGACGTGGGGAATTTACAGCTTCTAGTCGGACACCTGTAACTTCTGGTGAAAGGAGGTGAAGTAGGTCTAGGTGCTTGTGGGGCATGGCTTCTGTGACTGCATGGTCGCTTCCACCTTTCATAAGCGGGAAGCGTTGCGTGTGATAAAGGTAATAGTTTGGAATAAAAACCTCCCGTAAGGTTTCAAGTATGTTGGTGACAACGGAGCCACATCGTTTTCTAATTCTTGCGGCTGCTTAGTGTGTTCATAGCGCTGCTCCCAGAGGCATTTGTACTAAATGCTAAGAATCAGAGACGCCTATGAAGATTAGTGGCGACTTTATTTCATGAAGCCCAAGACTATTTATGTAATTAACACCTTTTTATCTCTTCTCAAGACATAGCGCCATTTAGCCGTGTCATAATTTGCTGGGCTACTGACAAGACCAAGCTTTTCATTAAAAGAATCGCTTCCTATACAGCGACCCTGGACTCACTGGCCATCCTTAACTGGAATGCTGTTGCTGCTTTTCAGACTGGATCGTTATCATGTCCGGCTTCGGGTACTGTGTTTGCCGGACTCGAAGTTACTGTTGCTCTCAACAGTTGCCTTTTCTTAACGCCGGTGCTAAGGATCTACCAGAGGTTGCCCATTTCCAGATGCATGATCTCCCGGTCTGTACAGTTTCCGCTCTTTTCTGAAGTTTTCTCCACTCCATTTCTTCCTTTGGGCAACAGCAGCACTCTGTGTTTGGATAGAAAAGGTTCCCTCCCGTCTATGTGCATTAATTTCCTACAGCTGGTCATTGACTTGTCATTCGTCGTCTCGAGGCATTCTTGTGCAAGTCGCCGCATCGTAAGAGGTCAGTTGGCTCAGACATGGCTGAAGTTTCGGCAGTTAATAACACTGTTTGAGACCTGTCAGATTCACATATATGGTGGTAAAGATAAAACTGCTAAGTTGGAAAATGTGACCAGGAATTTCGGGCGGTATGCAAATGGACGGGTCACATTGGTGTGGGGGTTATGATTTAAATTTGAATTTGCGATGTGTCAAATTTGAATCTCTGCCGGGATACTAGTTGGGGTTTACTTTAGTTTTCTCATACTTCCAGACAAATGCCGGGAGAGAACACTTCCAAATCCTTTTCAGTTACACTAAACTATCATCATACATTTATACTTTGTACAGTTTGAGCTACTTACTGTTTCTTTATATGGGCGGACGCGAGGAAGTTCTGTTCGTTTCCATGGTGTTGTGAAAAGCAAGATTTTCTGCCTTCAAAGATGTACTTATTCCTCTACTTTTCTAAAACATATTAGGCTTCGTAGTCTGAAGTTTTATCAAAACTTTGTAAGAAAATGTTCCCTGTATGTACCACCTTGTTTAAAGTTAAAGAGCATTTTGCCACACAGCCTGCACACATGTTTTCCTTGGAATATCACAATTGGTGCCAAGCATATACCTAAACAGTGTTAAGAGAAACATTCTGTCTTCTGTGAAGTGCACCAGACGAATGACATATTTTAAAGGATTCACCTGATTCGTATACTAATTATGCTGTATTAGGAATGTCCCTGATTTTGTGTCTGTCAGCATATAAGAAATTTCTCATGGTCTCTCCAACCAAGTACGTAAACAAATGATTCTTCCTGTTTCTGAATACTAAGTACCTCTTTAGCCCTCATAAATGTGCATGCACCTGCAACGATAAAGGAAGGATTACTTTGTGTATGCCTTAAACATCTGGCATTCTTTCTGAAATTGTTATTTTTTTATCTTTATTTCTTGTACTTTGCTGTGGCACAATATTTTGTCTTCATATCTAATTGGCCTTAACATAAATTTTCACATAAAAATATTACTATAAATTTAAAACGAAATTCTAGATAACTCACACTGTAAATACGTAAAGGATTGCCCCTTAACTAACTATACGGAGTAGAGTCCTTCTTGAGAAGTTACCAGATTCTCAGCTGGTCAAGATATTCCCCTCATTTTATGGAACCCGAAGGTTCATTACAGCGTTTATAAGTGCCCGCCCCCTATCCTGTGCCAGATCAATCCAGTGTCATATATGACCAATAACTGACTTTATGAACTAAAGTTTCAGCACATCCGGAATATTTTTAAATTATCGTCAGTAACAAGTCTTACAACATAGATGAAGATTACTTGAACTGACAAGTCCTCTGACCTATAAGGGGATTAGTCTGCAATTTCGGATGAGTTATATTTGATAAGTTGTCTGTGTCAAAGGTCTAAATAATAAGCGTGAAGCTATGACGTCAATATGACGCATGGGTCCAAATGTAAGACTCAGATAATAATTAGGGTTTCGACCAATAGCTTCACAAGGCCACACGCAAGACTGCTGTATATTTCTAACACGACACCTCTCTACCCTCTATATAAAGTATTGTAATTGTACCACAACGGGGATACCGGTCAACTTTCATCTGATATAATTCAGAGGTCATCTGCTGTAACTTTTCACAACATATCTACTGTGCTAACCTCTACAAGTGGACTTGGAAATTATTTCTTACCTGTCCTAACGGATCCATCTATCTGACTCCGCTCGGTCTTCAACAAGATCCTGCCTCCAGCTCCCTGGGATACAACAGAAGTTCACGTTCCCCCATCCGACTTCCTGATGATCCATCTTAATATTATCCTCCCATCTAGGTCTGGGTCTTCCAAGTGGTCTCAGGTTTCCTCACCAAAACCCTGTATGCACCTCTCCTTTTCCCCATACGCGCTAAATGCCCCGCCCATCTCATTCTTCTCGATTAGCTCAATTGCTCCTTACATTTTGTTAAATCTTTAAACGCCGAGTTAAATCCCATCTGCCATTTGCTGGCATTGTTAGGATCTCACCATATTCTCCACGTTAGCAGGATAAGGGTTAAATATGCATTAGAGTGAAAATGGTTCTGATGTACTTCTTGCGTTCGTATGCATCTATATTGCGTTATTTTAAAGAATGTGGCTCATGGTGAGCAGCTGATTGGACAAAGAATCTCTTATGGAATCCTGTAAACCAGATTATATAATGTGAATATAAAGGCGACCATTACATATTTTCCCACTACCAAAATGAATAAAAATACATTAAATAATTTCTGCAACGACACGCATTTTTTTGGCCCTGTGTTTGAAAATCTTGCTTTAAAACATAGAGTGTTTAAGTTCCACGAAGTAGAGAGCTAAATTATGTAAGGAAACATGAAAGAATTTGCATCCTTGAAATTGGCCTGATGCTAATTCATATGTATTCCAATGATATGGGATTTAAGCTAGATTTGTGCCCGGAGATTTGAAATGAAGATACAAACATTTGCTGAAAACTAGAGCGTATTTATAAATTTTTGCAAAGGCAATAAAAATGCGCAACACGTAAATTTTATTTCCATCTATTCTACGAAACTAGTGTGTGAAAGACAGCTGCACGGAGTATGTATAACATTGAATATAAAGCGCAACATAATAACTCGGGCTGTTCTAAACGTTAGCGACGTTGTTGATTATGAAACTGCAGTTAGGCTGCACATTGTTCAGTTTGAAACTTCTGAAAGGCCTACAGTAAATATGCATCAGATAGCTTAGCATGTTCATTGGTAAGTTGTAACTTACCTGTCAGTGTCCCATATAGTCAGATTCAATTTCAGGAAAAAATGTTTCTAAAATATTATCTGGGCATGTTGGTAGTACAAATATAAATATTTTAAACGGAATATTATTTGTATAAAATATTTTGTAGATTTGTTGTGTTATTACTTAAATAGTTTGTAAAACAATCTTAGCCTTGTTGTTTATCTTTGAGTTTTCAAAATTAAGTCCACTATTGTATGGCTGAATCTAATCCCGAATATTAGCCCTTTTAGTACTGAAATTCATCTGTGTATAAAATAACTATATAGTTCAGCCTGTCCGAAAACACACTTAGTAACGGGACGGATTGTGTCAGTCCTGTGCCACCTTCAGATTGGTATCCTGTTCACCGGACGGCCACCTACAGAGTGTGGTGATACCAGATGCTGTATAGTATAATTTTTTACCTCGTGATGATGAGCAGAATAGTGCTCGAAATATGTAGAGGAATAAAATATACTTATTATAAAACAAGAATTTGTGCATTAAGTTGGTCAGTTATTAAGATTATACTGAGATGCACGGTCAGCAAAACATCAAAATACTGGTGGTGTATCGCGCTACATAATAGTTGAACCTGATCCAGATTGTGTACACAATTTAAGACAATATAGAACGTCGTGTCTTTGAGGAAGAGCTGTTGGCGCAAACACACTGTGCATGTGCATCTACTCGACGCGTTACAACCACTTAAGTCGTGAAGGTTTTGTTTGAAGTAGGTTGTACACATAGGAGAGCGAGTTTGAAATCCAGCTTCCACTCTCAGTCCCGTGATGTTTCGGGTATAAAGCAATAGGTGATTCGGGAGGAAAGGCAATTATAGCGTATTTTCGGAAAGAAAAAATTGTCAAAATATTTCCCAACAAATTGTACAAAATTTAGGTTAGATTGCGGTCAACATTCCGTAGACTTATGGACCAGTAATAGAATAAAGAGAATAGCAACATCACCAAACGTTATAGTGTATTTGAAATAACGACCCGAAGAAGGAGATGTCAGATTAAATTGAAATGACCCTAACGTAGAATTGTTATAGCGGCCCCA
>Ga0123357_10009775_pt1 | contig 12127 bp, 6 predicted proteins | sample TergutEmb28metaG_FD_89873 | JGI IMG/M metagenome (GOLD analysis project Ga0123357, IMG submission 89873) | Embiratermes neotenicus P4 segment gut microbial communities from Petit-Saut dam, French Guiana - Emb289 P4 | ecosystem: Host-associated > Arthropoda: Insects > Digestive system > Gut ...
GATGAACTGGTTCACTGTATTCCCATTTTTTCTCAAGTATTTGGTGGATGCAGAATATATGATCAATAGTCGACCTGTTGCGTCGGAAGCCACACTGATGATCCCCGATAATTTCCTTCGCATCTGGAATTAACCTTGACAGCAAGATGTTGGATAAAATTTTGTAAGTGGTTGGCAAGAGTGATATGCCTCTATAATTACTGCAGTCTGTTTTATCCCCCTTCTTGTGAATAGGTATTATGATCGATTCCTTCCACTCTTCAACAGTATACAGATATTTATTTACTGCAAAGAGTAGCTTTGCAGTAAATAAATATCTTCGTGCTGTTGAATCTGTTGGGTTTTTATTCATATTGAATTGCGATGCACGGAACCATGAGCTTAAAAAATTGCAGCAGCAGCAGTTGTTCTAGTAGTAGTAGTAGTAGTAGTAGTAGCAGAAGTAGTAGTAGTAGTAGTAGTTGTTTTTGTTTTGTTGTTGTTGTTGTTGCTGCTGCTGAGGTTCTATAGGGAGAGAAACTATGCGAAGAAAACTGAGGAGAAAGATCAGAAGGAGGAGAAGAAGAAAAACAAAACTTAACACGGAGAAGTGGGAAAGAAGAACGTACGACAGCGAGCGAGACAAGTTTTGTATTCGTCTCCTCTGTGTCCCTCATCTTCTGGTACATTCACTCTCTTTTCAGAGCCAGGGACCAGTAGGTATTTGCTTCTTCCGGCTTGATTATTTCGCCAATAAATGCATTCGCCACAGTCAAGGGCACTGATGTCGGGTACTGAACGGCGGAGATAATGCCCTTTGTATTTTTGATAGCAAAAGATAGTGCGCGGCAGCACCAGTCTGGCCGCCAGCCGCTAGGAGGCAATGGTGCAGACTCGCAGGACGAGTCAGTCGTTTGCTCGACCGCAGAGCAAGTGGATCGCTCAATGACTTGTACGACGTAGATGTTCGTACTTACGTTCGCGCGCTGCTCGGTCTGCAACGAATACACAAGATACCCTGTCATGCTGTCTGGGATTTATACGGACTTTTGCGCTGAATAAATCATTGTTGCGGTGAGTTGTTTTGAATTTGTTTTAGTTCTGGCGCTTCAGCGTGGAAGAGTAGTAGTCAGAAAATGATAATTATTGCTTGATGACAGCTGAACTGTACCTACATAACTTGCGAAATAATGGTTAAGAATTCTTATTTATCATGAGTACTATAAAATAATACTGGGTTCCTAACTCTAATTTACGCTGACTAAAATGAAAATAAAACCACTGATGAAGGTATTTTGTTAAAAGTTTTGTGTTTGCAGCGATTATAATCAAAAGCATGAAGCGCGCGCGCGCTCGCACACACACACACACACACACACACACACACACACACACACACATATATATATATATATATATATATATAACATTTTAAAATGAATTTCTTTGACCCTAACGTGCGAGAACACAATACAATTTCAAAGAAAGGGAGGTTATATGTAACATCAGTTATGCTGTATGTTGATCCACAAAATAGGTAATTCGAGAACCAAAACACGACCGTGAGAGTTGTCTGAATTATGATGATATTTATGGGGGTGGGCACGGAGGGTGCGGAAATGGTATGCATTGCTTTTTTCTGTTATTTTTATCTTATTATTTCATACAAAATGGAGCACACATAAGCAACTGTAAGTGTTCAGAGCGATGTTATTTTTAAAGAGGTTAATTTTGTGGCACGCGGTTCTGTAGAGGTGCGTATTGAATGAATTTTAATCCGTGTGAACATTTTTCTGTCGTGTTTACAACATAATAAGTTCAAGAATAGATACTTAAAATTCTGTGTGTTATAAAATTTATTGAAGGACATCTATTATGTGCATTCGGGGTAGATGAATAGTAAGTAATTACACTCCGATGTTTATGAAACCGTAAACACGTCGCAGGGTGGCACGATGTTTTTTCTGCCGCCTTTCCCTCCACGACCAACCTCATCTACGATTGCACACTTAAAACTTTCCTGTCAGTGGTGTGAAGTGCATTCATTACATGTCTTTATTCCTGGAAGTTCTGAAGTTTTCATGGCGGTGTGGTTGAGGACTCCCTCTGAGATATAATGCCAGTCAAAGAGTAATGGTCTCTGACGTTTCGAAGGCACTATTTTCCTTCAAATCGTCGGGAAAAATTATACAGTGACGCGGCATTATATCCTAAATATTCCTATCCTCTGCCCGCAAATAATAGGCAGCTGCCTATTGGCTGGTGGCTTACGTCGTTTGTGGATGCGTGTCATGGTGTATGTTTATGTATCGGTCGTCAGGTTTACTCTGACTTTTCTAAATTCTTGCCGGAAATTACTTTACCTCTGCCAAGGATGCGCGTGTGGAAATGGATTCTGCCCATGAAAATGAATTTTGTATTATTCAGTTTGCGCAGACAGATACAGAGATAGGTGTGCAACGTGGGGTTTTAAACACAACAGGAAGAACCCACCACGAGAAAACTATTTTTGCAGCTATTTTTTAAGGCTGTGGGCTGGGCGAATCGGATTTCGGATCCTGGGAGAGGAAAGCGATTGTTTATTCCAAAGCGTCCAGACCGATTCTGTGGCCCACGCAGCCTCCTGTGCAATGGGTAACGGGGCTTCTTCTCCTGGGGTAAAGAGGCCGGGACGTGAGGCTGACCACTCAATTTAGTCAGCGCTGAGGTTAAGATGAGCGGAGACATATCGAACCCCCCTTGTATGCCTGCAGGAACAACTTTACTTTTATCTGTTCTTAGTGTTTTCAAAACAGAGGACGTGTGTACATTGGGAAGAATCCAGGTTGACCAGACCTCAATGAAAGACCGAAGTGTGTGAGGGATGAGTTTCAGGGCAGTTCGAGAAAGTTGGCTTACACAGAGATATCCCTGTGTAGAATTCCGGTGATTCTCCTAGCAAGAAATTACCCACTACTGACTTTCGTCTGGAGGTAATAGAACATCTGAATAATGCACCATCACAGCAGTAGATGGGACTTGATACAAAAAATGTTATTTGATGTTCCTGCCCTCCCAGGTCACCAGACTTCTTTTATTGGATCCATGTAGAAGATGTTATGTTTTTGTCGTCGCTGTCAGCAAACATTTCTGAATGGCATGCAGTGGCATCAGTTAACAAAGACAATCTGCCAGTGATCTGGAAAACTTTTAAATGAAGAATTGACGTACACTTTGCAATTTATGGTGCTTATATTGAGAACCTCTTCTGCCCATGGTAAACGTTTAGAGATTCCCTATCTGTCTGTGCATGCCCTTCAGTAATGAGTGCTAATTTTAATTTCTGTGGGTTTTTGTATCTGTTCACCGTGTGTAATATGCGTCTCTGTAAATATGTGTCTCTATAAATATGTGTCTCCATAAATAAAGGATCGTAAGTTTTCATAATTTCTTAGGCGTTCTATCTCGGCTGATTTGTCGGGGAAGGGTTACAAGACTTTTACTTATGTTTACTAACTGCATATGTACTCGCGAGCAACATTTTGCCCAAGTGCTATGGGTTATACGGGCCTGGTTTATAGTGTCCTAAATTCGATCTACCAAAATTCTACCCACGTTCCAGGGACACAGAACTTTATTTACAACTAACTGCCAGCACTTCCGCCTTTTGTGCTCCTTGTGACTTTTATGATAAGCCCCTCTCCAGTTTTCGTATTTCCGATGCTTATCAGTGCCGTCAAGATGCTAGCAGATAATTATGGATTGCGCAGGAATCTTTCGGCACTATACAGCGAGATCCACGTTCAAACACACGAATGCTTTGTGTCTTAGTAAACTAACACTTCATACATTAAAGGAAGTGAAGACGTTTATTAACCTTTATTTGTCCATAAACTATACTTTGAAAGTAAGTGTGGGTTGATAAGCCTCTTATTTAGTATCTACTAAATATAGCGTAATTTTTAAAATTGTGTTCTTTTGAACAGCATCTTTCACATAAACACTTGACAATTTAAAGAAATAACATGTAAAACGATTTTCTTGTTAGAAGGTTTTACTTTGCCGTACCGTACTTTGTATTCGGAAGACCCCGGTTTCGATTGTTGCCCTCGAGTCTGGCTTCAGCGATGATGTTACCTTGGACTACGATCGGTGGCTTTAGTTTGGAGTTGAGTTACTGCATAATTCTGTTCTTTGTAAACGGATAACGAGAACTGAAGACCTACAAAACTTTGCTTCATAAATTAATTATTTTGAGCAATTTCCACGGCTTCCGGCTTTACAGGTGGGCAAACTGAAGACTGTGACGAACTGAATTCGCTATTTCGCGAAACAAAGAACGTATTATTACCTTTTCTAATAACGTGAAGCAAAATGTTAATAGTGTGGTGTTGTGTTTTTAATTTTGCAACGTTGCTTGCCGTATCTGTCCCTCATATTTGAAGCATATTGTACTCGAACAGTCACGTGCTACCACTATCGAGATCTGTTATCATATACATTTGTCTGCTTTCCACATCCTCTAAGTTTCAAATGTCTCCTTATTCAAGGACTTTTTAGTATTATCAAGTTATAAAATAGTGACACTGATAACTAGAAAAGGATTTTGCAAGAAACTGTAGTGGCCTGCTACAACGCATGTCCTAGTTTCGGAGGAAGGAATTGAGGTAAATCGCGTAACACCTCAAGCGTCTTCCGAGACTCAAATCTTAGATGTCAGATGCCGGCACATAAAATGATTGCCGAACAGTACACGGTGAGCGGCTTGCTAAGCATGATTACGTTTTGGAAGAAAAACAATCGGTTATTCAGCATGGCAGCTGCATTTCACTGCAAATCTTCAGACGAAACTGGATTAATATGTTTTGCATTGATAGGCTAAAAGAGCTCTTTAACCGTGTAGGCACACTTCAGATAATCACTGTTCTAAGACTTTACTCAGCGTGGATTATTATTTACCGACGTTTCGTGACAACTTGTCGGCCCCATTTTTAAGGGTCAAGCAGGACGCTTGAAGATGGGACCTTTAGGTTGTCCCACAACGTCGGTAACTAACAACCAATCTACGCTGCTTAACATCCCAGAAGAACGAAGATCTCACATTGCGGCGGAAATCTGAAATCACGCAGTATAGGTATAAGGTATACTTACGTTTCCTTGCCTATCTTTTTGTCACAGACTTTGATTGCTTCATTGGTCCTTGTTTTCTGCTACACACAACATAATCCGCCTTTAATTAATGTACATATTAGTCATTGACGTAAAATGAAAACACTCTACAGGGTCATCGAAAAAGATGGACGGGATTTGAAACCGCAATAACTTAAAAAGTACTAGACGGATTTACACGTTTGGCGTCTTAAAATGTTTAGAAAAGTTTAAAATTTTGGACTTACCTTAGTACATTTCAATATGTGCAGAGTTTGTAGCTCTGGAGACGTCCAAACGAAATTATATCTCCTGCCACGTTTTCTGAATCATGTCTCGTGTTACAGTTTCAATGGCTGGTGTGAACCTTTCTTGCAGGTGCTGGATGTTCCTTATCTTCTCAGCATACACAATGTTCTTAATGTACCCCCACAGGAAAAATCAAGTGGAGAGAGATCTGGGCTTCGAGGTGGCCAGGGTATTGGTCCACCCCATCCAATCCAGGCATCAGGGAATCTTTCATTAAAACGTCAGCCACAAAGAAACTGAAATGGGGAGGAGCTCCGTCTTGCATAAAAATAACCCTACTTACAGTTTCTTGTTCGAAGGTTTCAATCTGTGGAAACACGTACTGTTTAAGTTGTAGCGGTTTCAAATCCCGTCCATCTTTTTCGATGACCCTGTATTACATGTCATGGATTCTGCCTGTGAAAAGGGCTTTGTGAATTTTATGACAGAACGTTATTGACTTGACAGATGTATTGGACTGTGATTATGGTGTATCCCATTCACACCTTCGACTTCTCAGTCGTTCCTAACAGTTCGTATTACCTAATGTCCATATGCCTAGATGTTAGGCGTGTATATGTTTTTGGCTAAAAGTGAAGTGGGTTGCCCAGAGGTTTAGAATAGCGTTTCCAATCAGAAGTAAGAGCGTCGATGTTTCATTTACTCTTTTTCTTGATGCGTGCGATCCTGTCTCCTAAACGTTTTATCTTCATTTATTTCAATCACAGGACGATGGAGACCGAAGAAGGAATAATTTTGGTGTGAATGAGAAAGTGACTGGTATTTGTTTACACCACATGGCCTCATGTTCTGACTTAACAGTGACCCTTGTGACAAAGCTGTCGCTGTATCTTGAAGTAGCGTATAAAATTTATCTTGTGGAACTTGCCATTTGAGATATGTTTCCGTAATAAACACCTGAGTGAAACGAAGTGTTATCAGGATGATAATTACATGTTTTGTGTTAAAAGATAACAATGTTAATGATAAACTTCTGAGTACTTTAATAAATTATTTTTTCTCAATAAATGTTATTTTTATTAGAATGATTTGGATTTGTCATTGTGTGGCTCATAAACGTATTATGAAGAACGCAATTATTAGTATTCCTGAGACACTGCATTATGTATCGTTTCGTAAAATTATTTCCAACAGGAAGCTAATAGTTTTATTTAACAGCAGCGTCAGTAACTAATATTATGTAACGTCGATGACAGGTGAATGTAACGTGATGCTGATAATGAAACCCGAAGTAATCAGAGAAAAAAAAACTGTCCCACTGCCAGGTTTCCACCATAAATCCCATACGTACTGGCCTTGAATATCTCTGTATTACGAAGCATTAGTTTTTTAGGAAAACAATCAGAATATTTCCCAACATTTGTGTCTTTCACACTTACTGCATGCTTAGTTTGACAATACTTTAAATTCTGGTTCTCTTCATATTACAAATCAGTTTCACTCCCCGCTTATTTAATCTCCCTTCATCCCACTAGGCGTATTTTTTTACGTTTGAAATTTGTGAATTTCCTTAAATAAAGCACACTGTTTCACTAGCGTTAGGAAAGCTTACATAACCCAATGTCATTGTCTACTGTGTGCATATACGTCCGTGCAGACATACAGTGGGACTGGAATGAAGGCGCTGAGGGGGTTATTTTCAAGAATGTATCCAGTATTGTGTAATCAAAACCTACAAACAGTGCACATACGTGTTTTTTAAAACAAGCTTCTCATTTTTGTGCGCTACCTTCACAGACGGAGATAAGCAGGCAACTTAAATCTTTGACAGCTTGACTCCGATAAGGAATCGTCGGTACCTACCGTCAGGCCCACAGACAGAGGGGTGCAGGAGGGTGTAATGCAACCACTACAAATCAGGATGCACCCACTAAGAATTTGCATAATATTAAAAGCAAAAATGCTGATCGGCTCGCTAAAAAACAAGCGAACCCTCCCACATCCACTTGTTGCCTTTGTTGAACGGCGTCGTTGGAAATGACTCATTAAAAAAAAAGTATATATAAGCAAGATGTTTTGTGCTATGTTGTAGAGGGCATTAGGTAATTAAAGTGTTGATTTTGTGGTGCTGACAAACGCCCTTTTTACGCTTAGGCATGTATACACACTATATATAGAATGTATGTATGATACAGTATTATATACATAAATAGTCGCATTTTATATAGCAATCCGATTAATGCACGAATATATGTTAACACCCCTTTATTCATACTGTTACACTCCTACATGTTTCAGCCCTTAACGTGTTATATGTTGCATTATAACTGCTACGTAACACATAACACGCTGCTCTTTAACCCTTATCCCGCTAACGTGGAGAATATGGTGAGATCCTAAAAATGACAACAAATGGCAGATGGGATTTAATTCAGCGTTTAAAGGGTTAATGTGATGTTTACATCTGGATAGGTATTTTGTTGACGCTTCTCACAAAATGTGACGGTACTCCCTGAGGATGGCCCCTTGAGGTCTGAAACATGTTGCGAGCGTAACAGTATGAAGAAAGTGGTGTAAATATGTACAGTGCATTAGTCGGATTTTTATGCAAAATAGTGTCATCAGTTCACGGACGGACATGGACAAGATATATAGTCGTATGTATGTATATGCTCCCGTACGGCAGCCGCTACACCTACTGTTCATATTCTGGTTACGGGTCTGCCTACTGTATGTGTGGGAAACTGAGGTTTCCAGATCGGGTTTCGGCGAGTTTGGGGGAAGGGGGAATGAATACCCTTAACAGAATTAGAACCCCTAAACACTGATCCCGTGTGTAGTCGCTTTATTCATTGGTCTATTATTATTGCACATATAATATTGCGTTTCGATGAACTGTGTCTTTTGGGGAAAATCAAGCGATTTTAAATATAGTGTGTGGTTTAAATGAGAGTCATGAATTGTAAGCTTTTCTGCCTTTCTGTCGTCTAACATCTGAGCAACGCCCACCGTGAAAACTGTGGCTCATTGAATTCGGAAGGATGCCTATAATTTCAACTGTCCGTTACCATCCATACGTCCGAACGCCATGTTGGATGTTACCATAGCTTTCATTTATTATTACGCTCTTGCAGCATTTATTGACACATACAGTGGGTATGTAGATTCCACAACAGCCTTTTTCAATTGTATACATAAAGCAATACCCTTGGATCTTCGGAAGGCTAACATAAGCATTTATTAACAGCATCGTTTCAGCTGTTGTCACAATTTCTTTAAAAACTTTGAGTAAAGAAGTAGTCTTCCCAACAGTCGCATCTTACGCAAAGTTTTCTGTAAAAATCCTTTAAGGAGTTTTGAATGTTTCACGCTTTACCTCCTTGTTTCGGCTAGGGTCACTGCACTGATAAAGAAGCTCCTCATTATGTAAATTCCTTCATTTTCCAGTCTCATTATCGGAATTCGAAAGAGCCACTCTCATTATTACTTTATTTTCGAATGTGATTTGTGTTTTTTCACAGAATAAAATACCGTGGTCACATTACAGAGCATAAAAGTGCAGAATACGTATTGCATATGTCTGGCACTCTGAGTGGTGCAGTAGCAGCAGAAACTAAAGGTGAAATTATCCTACAGATGAACGTTCTATTTAATATTAATCACCAAATATTTCACAGGTCTAAAACACATTGAGAATAAACTGACACATAAAGAGGCAATGGAAAAAATAATATACTACCACATTATCAGAACAAAGGCTATTTTGGAGATCAAGATGTAGGTGGGAGAATGACACTTAAATGCGTCTTACAAAATTAATTTGTGAGAATGGGGTCTTCAAAGGTTCAAGTGTCCAAGCAGAGTCAGGACTTTTCTTGGACCGTTTGCCTCTTGAAAATGGGAACGATAGGTTCTCTCGAAACGTTGGTAACGAACTACAACCTGGGTCGCGTATCATCAGAGAAGAGCGAAGGCCTCAACTGCACCGCGGTGGATGCCTGATATCTCAAAATTTGTGAGAATGTTTGAAATGTGATGAACTACTTTGGAATGGAGTTTGGGGACGGGTTTGTTTACAACGATGGGTTCTGCAGGTTATAGCAGCAAGTTATTTTCTTTTAACAACTGCTTAATGATTGAGGCAGCAGGTTACTGCCCTTGTTATTATGTACTTTCCACACTTACTGTTGACCCACTCCCGTAAGACCACCATTTTGAGATAACCACGAGAAATTCGAATCACAAGCCACATTGTTAGTTGCTTACTTGTTTCTTTGATTACTTACTTAGATACTTGGTCTTTTACTTAGTGAGTTGCTTATCCAGTCAGTTAATTATTCACTCTGTTTTTTTCTTTTCTGCAAGCGAGACCCTTCTTTGGTGCACTGGATAAATTCGATGGAAGTGATTTGTTGCAATAATCTACTGTAAGGAAGATCTGAATTTTTTATATCAGCAGATGAAGTAGCATTTTTTGGAGACAATTCTGTGCCTACATTAAAGTTTCATCATACTGCACAGAATGTGACGCGGTCTTCGAACGATTACGTTATATGTGTATATGTGTACTGACAGCGTAACGGACGGGGGTTTGAAAGCCTTAAGGCAAATGACCGTTTGAAAAACCTAGGCGTAGATGGGAGGATATTATTAACATAGATTTTAAACGATTAGACTGAACCGTGATAGCATGACTCACGATCAAATAATTTTGTGGAATATCTGTAGTGACAAAGTGCCGATATTTGGCAACGAGAGTAACAAATAAAAGTACACTTGGGAAAAATCTTAGAAAGGTTCAGTGCGGGAATGCATGCTACAGTTCCGTTAAGAATCGTAAAAGATATTCTTATTATGGCTTAGACCTATGGGCGCAAAATTGGTCTGTGGTCGCAACGTTGAGAGTGTTGAGGACGGGTGTAGGAACATGAGGATCGAGACAATTTTATAAATTTACCCTTCAGCAAACAACGTGATGAAATTAGGAAGGATTAGATGGACGGGATATATAACAAGCAAGGTTGCACATTCTTAATAAGAAAATTTAACCGTTTGTGAGATAGAAGGCAATGGATTTTGAAAACCGCTGTGTGTATTTACTTGCTTACTTACTTACTTACTTACTTACTCCATGGCGCAGAGTCCTTCTTGAGAAACTAACTGGTTTTCAGTTGTCAAGAAATTCCCCGCATTTCACGGAACCCGGAGGCTCATTACCGCACTCACAAGTGTCCTCCACCTGTCTCTATCCTGGGCCAGCCCAATCCAGTCCATATAACCACATCCCACCTCCTGGAGATCCGTCCTAATATTATCCACCCATCTATGCCTAGGTCTCCCCAGTGGTCTCTTTCCCTCCGGTTTCCTCACCAAGACCCTGTACACCCCCTCTCTTCACCCATACGCGCGTATTTGCGTTCTGATATCCTATGAATTTAAGACGAAACCAATCCCTTATATGTTGTGTACATTACAGTAATCAGATTTTATTATAGGGATTTTGTTGGTCAACTAAACGTGTGTCAGCTTATTCATCTGTATCTGCTGCTTGTACTTAGAACATTCTTGTGCATTCGTACTTTCAAGTGTGCAGTTGTTTAAAACAAAGATTCCTGAACTTTGTCGTTACCGCTTTCGATGTGGCAGCGATTTGTTGGTGATGATGTCATGACATTTTATGTACTTTGTGGTTAAGCTGAGTTGCTACAATGTGAATAAGGCATGGATGCAGATAATAACCAGACGTGTGCGTGACATAAATAGCCTGGCAATACGGAACGAAAATCTAAAAGCAGCGAATTTTGTAACACACCATATTAAAGAAAAATTTGTTTTGCTGTTGACATATACGAAACTAATGATATGATCTGAAGAGCTTATTTAAAAAAAAATCACGTACTCTGTTTTTGCGTGTGACAAGAACTGAGCTTGCATTATGCAATAAAACCAAGCGAAGATGAAATTGTCCATGTTTACATCGTGAAGAAATCGAGTAAATACAAGTATATAGCTCCAGTCGTCCTTTATCTCGGCTCTCGGCGCTGATTGAGGTGGGTGGTCAATTTCACGTCCCAGCTGCCTTAATTCTGGGAAGAAACCAATGACAGTCTGTTGCCGCAGAAAATTATTATGCTCTTGCTGGTTTCAGGTGCTTTCGCAAAATTGCGAAAAGCGACTATTAGTTTTGTCATGTGTATCTGTCTGTCCGTCCGCATGGAAAAACTCGGCCACCAGTGTACGGATTTCCATGGATGTTTATACTTGATTATTTTTCGAAAATTTGTCGACTAAGTTCGAGTTACCTTAAAATCTGATAAGAATAACTGGTAATTTACACGAATAAATGTATACTTATTTATCATATCGCGCTCATTTCTTCTTAGAATGGGAAATGTTTCAGAGAAAAGTTGTAGAGAACATCAAAACACACATATCGTATGTTCAATTTTTTTAATCGTGCTGTTAATCAAAAGATGTGGAAGATTACTGTAGAGCCGGGCAGGCCGCTGTTGACAATACGGTGCATGCGTATTGGACGCTGGATACCCAAAGCTGCAGATACACTCAGAATATATAATAATAATAATTATTGCTTCTCTACTGCAACAATGATAGCACGAACGCGCCCCAATGTCGCGTTATACGCACATTGTCTTGTCGTTCTCCGGATCGTCCAGCTCGTAGCCTTGTCAACACACCGACTGAGTTGTCGCGGCTGCTTGGTCACACAGTAATGTTTGGGGGGAAACAAAAAAAAAAAAAAAAAAAAAAA
>Ga0123357_10009776_pt1 | contig 12127 bp, 5 predicted proteins | sample TergutEmb28metaG_FD_89873 | JGI IMG/M metagenome (GOLD analysis project Ga0123357, IMG submission 89873) | Embiratermes neotenicus P4 segment gut microbial communities from Petit-Saut dam, French Guiana - Emb289 P4 | ecosystem: Host-associated > Arthropoda: Insects > Digestive system > Gut ...
GGATCTTCAGGAAGTGGGATGTGGAGGTATGAACTGGATCGAGTTGGCTCAGGATAGGGACAGGTGGAGGGCACTTGTGAATGTGGTAATGAACCTTGGGATTCCATAAAACGCGCGGGATTCCTTGACTAGATGCAAACCAGTTAGCTTCTCAAGAAGGACCCTTCCCCATGACGTAAATAGTAAGTAAGTTTTGGTATAGAGTCACTTGTGGCTCACCCTCCGTCTGACAAATGAAATGCAGTACGAGTGTGTAGTCTATTAACGTTTATCTTGAAAAGGAATGCCTTACACTCGCTTAGCTATTTATTTGCAGTTCTCCTTAGTCTGACTCCATAAACTGCAGGACTTCAAGAAAACCAGACATTCTGAATTTTCTCCTGCATGTCCTAAAAGACAAGTCGGAAGGTACTTACCATTTCAACAACAGCAATGAGTAGGGCATTGGAATGTTACACTGAACACGCAGAAGAGTTACTACCCCACGGTCAAAATACGTGCGTAATTAGGGTTTCTTAAATAAAACGGGCAAATCCGGAAGTCACATTCATATAGAATACAGTCTATAAATTTAACCAAAATCTCTGATAGAAGCTGCTAATTATCGGAGCAGTCGCTCCAGAATGGTGTTTGTCGATAGTTCCAAGACCAGAGAGCATAAAAGTTTTTCAATACTGAATCACTTCGTATACCTCAAGTCACAGCAACACCAAAGGCAACAGCGGCAAGCTGGAAAACCTATTTCTTACTTTTGTTGCTATTTTCTCTTCAGGTGCGTCAGGTTATAATGGCCGATCCACTGGTTCGCCGGTCAAACACATAAAGTTGCAGGAAACCTGGCTACAAGTCAACTTAACGTGAGAACTGGTTTCTAATGCACCATTGTACCGTATCTAAATGCACACCAGAGACACCTCTGCCATCACAGCAAGTGCTGGCAGCCCATGTCAAATGATGCACAAATTCATTACGATTATTAAGGGAACCAGCTCCTTCCTGAAACCGTAACCACAAAACCTTCAGTAAACAATTTGGCTGTAATACTCCCGTACATAAACAAATTACACTTTAAAATATATCATTTTATTTCAACGTATGATGATAGGCATATACAAACTCCGTGCATTAGCGTATTAGTAAGTCTGTGAGATTTATCAACGAATGTAACATTCACGGTCATAGCAGAAAACACCAAACAATAACGCAGTCACTCGCTCTGCATGATAATCTTGCACAGAACCGTCAAAAAATGAGATCTCCCGAAACTACTCACAACTCACAATACAAATATGTATGTTTAAGAAACATCTACGGGAACCCCGTCATCAAGAGCAACTATAACAATCGCGGATTACCAACTGTACCCAATACTAAATAATCCACGACCATACACATTAAGCTGATTCGATATGATGATGAACCAACAAACGCATATAAACGGCTAAGAGTATCTTATATATATACAGTATGAGTCCTACATGTTTCGACCTCACTTGTGGTCATCCTCAGGGAGGAGCATTATTTCTCTGTCATTATCTTATACGTGTATATGTGAACTGATTCAAAAAGTTGTTGAAAAATAGCTGTTGTAATGCACTTGTTGGTTTCATCACCACATCGAACCGTATCCAGTTTCGTCCGCCGCAGTATTTTGTTTTATTTATCACTGCTTTTAATTTGTTCATACACGTCTTCCTGCTTTTTAACAGAGGAATGGGCAGCTTACCTAGGTTCCGCCAAGTGGTAAAAACGACAGCGGATCTCCTAACCCCCAGTTCCCCATAAGACGCAAATTCGTCAAACGCGATAGTTTTTAAACACACAATTCTGCGGTTTATTGTCATCAGAATTAAGTTGTTCTCCATTTCAAGACACGATATATAACAAATAAATGACTTAATGACAACTCACAAAACCTGCAACATATATTTATAAATTTAAAAGTTATAAAGACCTCCTACGAATTCTAGCAAATTCATTTCGTAATAAACAAATCACAGCTACGGTTACTGTAGTATTGATTTGACATGTAAGGCGACACAACGTTTATAAAGTGAGCTTTCCAGAACAACAAATATAATGAACAGCAAGGCTGCGGGAAAAAATTCCGATGTCTCGATACCATGTGAATATTCAATCACTGACACATGAAAGTCATCAGCCTAGTGGAAACACCGTGGGAATTAGCTAGAGACTAGTATGTGTGCATGAGCGTGCTGATGCAGAAGGAGGGGGGTGTCTGAACGAGTCAGGGTCGAAGGTTATTTGCGCCTAAATAAAATTCAAGTTAAAAAAATCCTTCACTTAACGAAGGGTGAATGTAAACAAAATTGCACATACTCGTATGTTGGTCAGACTGTAAAGACGACAAACTAGCATTGTTAAAATCTACCACATTCGTTATGATTAATTTGACTGTGCCCTTTCGAATCACGTAACGTTCACGTGCATTCACGAATACTACGATATGGGAATACACTTGGAATGACAGATATTCTGATGTGTCAAATTTAATTACTTCAACGGCATTGTTATTATTATTATTATTATTATTATTATTATTATCGCTGTCAGTCATGTAAGCCCTCGTTCCCAACTGTTGGTTTGAAAAAAAAAAAAAAGTCTTTCTGTCCTTACAGTTGCACTGAAAATACCATAACATCTTTGTATGTAGTAGCTAAGGAACCGATTAAAAGCAAATACAGTCGAGGTCGGTTATAACGTCATGGAAAGGACTGAGAACTGTGTGTCGTTATAAATTAGTATTGTTATAACCGACCAGAATAATGTTACGGTTAACAGTGACGAATTAATTGGTACCACAGAATATCTGACGCTACAGACGAGGTGTCGTATAAACTGATGTAGTCATAAGCGACTCAGTCTGTAATTTAAGAAGTTAGTTTCAGCACTCTCCTTCCTTTAAAAAGAAGAAAGACAAGAAATTAAAAGTAAACAATGAAGGAAAGCAGGAAGAGGAAATTAAAAAAGAGCACCGGCCAATAGCTACGAAGTATATTAATGCGAAACTACGTAAAACTAATCAGCTAATGCGATTCTCTGCTCAGTACAACTGGATAAACACAGGCCCGAGTCACAATTCCGCTTTCCCTTTCCTAAGTGAACCAGACGGGCGAGTCGCAGAACTTTTTACTTGCGACGGTACCTCAGCAGCAATATACCGCTGACGGGGTTCGATATGTGCAAACCCATAAACAAGTAGAACAAGGTGGTTGTAGTATGATCTAGGCGTGTGACTCAACAGAAAGCACGTAGTGCAGTGAGCACAGCCCACATTCACGAGCGCAGTAATGTGACAACGCCTAGCATCTGTCGCCACACTTTCACCGCAACACGCGGCCCACTCTAACAATACGGCTGTAGAACAACGGTCATTAATCAAGACAAGCACTTAATCATAAGTTAACTTTCTTTACCATTCAGAAACCAGAGCAATATCTACACACACTTCCTTTGTAACGCGCAAAACTTTTCTGAAAGGACTAATAAGATAATAACCAACTCAAAGGGGCACAGGCCTCCTTTAAAATTCAAGTCAATAAATTCCGCTCCTCTGTAAAACCTGAAGGTCCATCACCACATTCGAAGGTTCTCGACGCAAAAACATCACTAACAAAACGAGAAGTGATAGTTTGTAAGAAACAACAACCGTTCCACCGATTGATAATTAGTGAGGTTCTCGATGCGATGCTGGCGAAGACTTGGGTCTCCTGGGATATGACGCAAAGTTGAGTGGCAAATAATTACCGACATTTCGGAGGTAACGAGGCCCTCCGAAACATCTGTAACTCTATTCCATGGTGTCGTGCCCCAGGAGACTTGAATCTTTATTACTATACTCCCCTACACCCTTCATGGTGTGTGCAGGAAACATTACCTACTATTTATATGGGAATTACTGTCGCCTAATCTAAATTGAGAAGTGGGAAACGACAGATTTACAGTCCACTTAATCTCATGCTCTATCTTCAGTCGTCACCCACAGAACTGTCGGAACAAATTTAAAATACCTTAAAAAAGCTATAAGACAACACGCTGTCCAAGAATTCTTGTTTATCGATCTACCTGTAACCCTACAGCCGGCTGCATAACGCTGTTCGGGTCAGGTGTTTTAGTCTAACCTGTACCATAATCCACTACGAGAAATGCTGTTTTGGAGATCATGACTCAAACATTACATTCTAACCCTGATTTGAAGTCACCAACAGAATGTGACCCACCCAATATAACAGATGATGTCAAATGTACACAAGTTCTGTATGCTGTTAACGTCCTACGAGAAAACATTCAATTTACAACACCAAGCAGAGTGAAATACTGTGCGAACTTCCTCCGTAACAGCCTCCCTTAACTCCGAAACATTAAGCTAATTTAAATAACATTTAACTTGATTTCCGGGTGAAACTCGTAAAGACCACCTTCCTTGGCACAGACGTCCATTTCAACAAACATTTGTTCTTCATACAATATTCAGACAGCGTAAATTTGTAATACACTACTGAAAATAAATTCAGTTTACAGGATAGCGAGCTGAACTCGTGTACAGATGGTCATACGATAGAACACTCTTCGAATAATCACGATCATCGCCACATGTTCTAAACTGTTAATTTATGAACATCATTTAATACACAGCGTGTGGGTATCGTTACTTACTACGAGCATTCCTAATTTCCAATGTCTGGCACCAGTCTTTCAATAGTTAAAAATAACGATGACAAAAGTCGGAAATTTTCCGAACATTTATTACTACACGACGTAAAATAAGTATCGCTTCCACCTCACAGCTGGGCATTGGCAACGATCACATGAAATTAATCACGTACGACACTGGGGTGACCTCCAAAGGCATGATGCTCACACAAAGTTTCAAGAAAATCGGTTAATTGGCTTAAAAGTTTACATGTGGACACACACACACACTCTCTCTCTCTCTCTCTATATATATATATATATATATATATATACCAGTTATTACGGCTAAGACACACACAAAAAAACACACGAACTTGGTAATAACAAAAGTACACAATTTACGGATGAAAGAAGGCAAACCCTAATACGGTCACCTTAATGAATAAGTCAGCATTATTTTGTTTCGTTTGCTATATATATTAACACCATCACAACATAATATTAACTCTGGTTAATCTCGCCCTCCAACTGTTTCAATCAAGTTAAGTTCTATTTCAGTAACACTTCTGTGACCACAGTCATGTTCAGATCATTAAAAAATAATATTATGTACATTAATCGGTATTAGTAAGTTACAGCTTAGAACCTTTGGTCGATTACCAAAAGTCCATTCTTGTGTATTTAATGTGTTTATTGGTTCTAATGCCCTTGCTATATAAAAAAACCAGGGTTATATTTACTTCGAAGTCATTGTTACTTCCGTTCTACCAAGAAGCTGGAGTCCACACCACTTTGGTACTGGTGCCTGGACGTCATTTCAAATAGAAAGTATAGTAACAATGACCTTGAAGTACCTATACATATGGAACTTGATACATCATAAAAATTAAAAGTGATAAGCATATTGAATATGTAGGAATACTAATGTACTGGCAGTAGACCCACAGTTGCTGAACTTTAAGCCATTAGTGCTGATCTCCGCAAGTAATTTTTAATTACTTTTACACCACCGTGATCACTGAAATACACTGTAATAACACTGAACATGTTGAAACCGAAACAATACCACCTCTCAAGATGAGCAACGTAGTTGAGTGGGGAAGAAAAAAACACAGTTAATGGTGTGTTTTGACAAAGTTAAACGTGGTTGGCAAATTATGTTTAATTCACCACAAAGAATGGGACAAAACCAAAGGGCAAGAACGAGAAAGATGTGGAAGAACAATTCAGGACTTGATTATAAAACCGGAGGAAGAGGACAGCAGGGGAAGGAAGACACAGAGAAGAATGGGGTGCACACAACTATAAGAAAACATACTGAACCCCAAAACGGATGCTACTTTGAACAAAAGAAACCGACATAATTTCAGCATTTTGGAAGCAACGCTGTCGAGTTGGTAGCTCTACACAGATATAAAGATAATATAAATAGTTCAAAGATAAATAACTTGGATCATATGAACTGCACCGAATTCAGGATCAGAAACAATAATGGGCCTTAAAGGACAGGGCGATGAACCGTCGGATTCCATAAAGAATATAAGTTCTTGACTGGCTGAATGACTACACTGTTCATGGAAAGGCCTGTCCCTAGAAGTTAGGTGCTTACTAATTCATACATGGTATGAGAGACGCGTTCATATTTTACTCTCTTCTAATGTACTTCTTCTGTTTCATCTTGCAGTTTCTGTGTGGGAACGTTGTATACAACGCTGGAAGCACATCAGCCAATCGCGAGCTCGGTTTGAACGATGAAATATTTTGTAGCCTTCATAACAGCAAAAACCAGAATATTACATAAAAATTGTGACATAGTAAGGTACTGTATCAGATGAAAGCACGGGTTGCTATAAGCCTTGTAACAACTTTGTGACACGCTGCTACAGGACACCTAGCAAACTTTCATCTAAAACAAAATACACCTATGATACATCTTTAATACTTCGGAACTGAAGTCTCTCAGTTGGAATATTCAGGCTTTCAAAACGCCTTGGGAAAAAAAAGTGTTACGAAGATACGTGTTAACACTGCACGAAGTAATTTACATCGATGGTTCCCACTGCAGCTGCCAGCAACATTTATTTTAAACGTCCTGTCAAGTTTTAATTTCTGCGAACTCTTGAAACACACAGCAACAGAATATATAAGTCGGTGTGTCCTTAAATATCTTGAACACATAAACAGCACTTCGTTGAATTAACCATGGGGCCCACTCGGTGACCTATGAAATTGGTACAGGACGCCCTTTCAACGGAAGGAGGAGGATGAGGGTCAAGGCGGCGGAATCGTGCGGCTGAGCACTTTCTTCCATCTAGCGCTAAGGATACGACAGCGGACTGCTTTACCTCCACTGAATAAGTATGCAAGGAGTGATGCTTAAAAATATGGAAAGCTTTAACTCTTAGCTGTCCACAATAACACGTTATTTTAGAATCCATGACACAGAGGTTAGGACTCAGTTTGAAAAGGCCTACAGCTAAGTTCGGGAAACGCTTGATGCCACACCTTGTATACATCTGCCATCTAATAACATAAAGATTAAAATACACAAAACTGTAATTTTGCCACTCGTTGCATGTGGGTGTGAAATTTGGTCTCTCACATTACATAAATAACATACGCTGGGGGTGTTCGAGAATAGAATGCTGATGAAGATATTTGGGACTGAGAGGGAGGAGGTAACAGAAGACGAGACGAAACTGCATATTGATGAAATACACGATTTTTACTGCTCACCAAATATTATTCGAGTGACCAAGAAAGATACGTTGGGCGGAGTATGGGACACACACGGGAGAGGTGAAAAATGTAGGTGATTTCAGTTAGAAAACGCGAAGGAACGCGGTAAGATATTAAAATCGACATTAAAGGAACAGGACGGGAGGGCGTGGGGTCGATTTCATCCGGCATCTGGCACAGAATAGGAACAAGTGGCGGGCCGTTATAAACACTTTCATAAAACTTTAGGATCCATAAAATACGGACAATTTCTTGAGTAGCTGAGAACATACTAGCTTCTCAAGAATTAATGACAGTGTTCCTTGAGTTAGCTATTTAATTAATTGGTTACTAGTTAGTTGGTCAGTTAGTTACGTCGACAGCTGATCTCGTTGTGCGCTAAGCTATTAAAATCTCTACATCCTGCTTGACGTTCTACACAGGCATCGTACGGAACACAACAAAACTTAATGAGTACATTACAGTAAGCTAAGGCAAGCTCTGTTATGAAGTTTTCCCCTAACTATCACGTCCAGATGGGTTGTGGGCCCCACCCAGCGTACTATACAATAGGTAGAAGGGGGCTCCTTAAGCTTAACCAAAACGGCCGGAGCATGAAAGAGACCATTCACATGCATCGCGTAATGAGACTACGAACGCACAAAGAATACTTATCTACCCGTATACGCCTTCAGAACATGGTTTATGTATGTATGTATTTATTTATTTATGGTGTATTCAACAGCAGGGTCAGTAACTCGGATTCTATGGTATAGAAAGTGAAGATAACAGTGAAAAATAAACTGTAAATTTATATTAATGGAATCGGTCGTGGCCTACTTCCAGGAATTGTCTAGGTATTTGCCTGAAGGGATGAAATACTCTGTAAAGTCAGTCGGTGTCCTGGTCAATATACGTGGTGTTCCGGCCTTCAGCGATATCCACCCATTACCTCGACATTATAAACACCACCACGAATATCTACCCTTTACCTCAGCAACCTAAACATCACCTACCTTTACTTAACTTTTACCTCAGCACCCTAAACACCACTTACTAGTTATCTACGCTTTACCTCAGCACTCTAAACACATCCCACCGTGTATCCAACCTTTACGTCGGCACTCTAAACACCAGCTGTTGGATATTTCTAGGCTTAACTTTATCCAAGAACTTCAAAACGTTTCTTCCACTGAAGATGTGGCTCAGTTCAAACCTCTATGGCTTGTACTGCAGCTCAGTACAAATTCCCTTCCCCCACCTTCTCTTCTTCACCACCAGAATAATGCAGTGCGGCTTATCCATATGGCGGATCTGCTTTCTAAAGAACCTGTTGCATTCATGTATCAGGACTTGATTCGGTGATGCACAAACAGCCGGTCAGAGAGCTAGAGGGACCGCCGGCCATTCTACCAGTCAGTCTGTCAGTTGTAGTGACAGCTAGTTAATCGGCAGGTCGATCCGTCTGTCAGTCAGTCAGTAATTCAGTCAGTTAGTCAGTAACCTTGAAAGCTCATCAATCAATACATCAATCAATCGTTTACCTACACACCAGGTTGTACAGTGCAATATGCTCTACTAGTCACAATGGTATTATGTCAACCAGATTGTTAAGTCAGATCAAGGAGTCACTCAATCAGGAATTTTGGTCAGCCATTATGACCACCAGCTACGCGACTCATTAATCGGAAATACGCTGGCCATTAATGAGAACAGATAGGCGGAAGATTGGTAACGCTAATTACTCAAGTTAAGCTGTATGTCACTACAGACGAGTCACGTAACTATGGAAGTGCATGAATAGGCACATTACCAGTCACTATACCAGCCAACAATGAAAGACGCTCCAACTAGAACACGACGTCTACATTCCTAATCAATAGATATATAGTTCCACATATCTAATAGTATTAATACTACTGTATTATTTTAATTAGGCGGTGAACTTATTGCTTAAACACAGGTTCTGACTACGGTGAATGTGTTGGACATAACTTAAATGGTTCGAACCATTGTCATGTTTGTAAGTGTGGAGTTTCAAACAATATTTTACATCCAATGTGTAGGTAAGTTCACGCTCCGTTTCCACAAAATGTTATATGCCCAGCTCCAATAGTTCATGAGTTACCGGCAACAAACCGCAAGTTAAAAGTATTCCCGTGCGGCTGCCGACTTGAAGGTTTTCTGAGTCTTTCTATGAATTCTGCGTCAATGTAAGTACATATATCACCGAGAGTATGCAAGTGATATACATTTCTGAAATGCATTAACGATCGGTATCTGAATACACGCCGGAAGAGAATTACTGACTTATTTTGCAATGTGAAGGTGGTAAACCATAAGATGATATATTGAAACCGGATTATGGTTGCTTTCATAAGCACATATAGCATAATTTGTCACATTTTCCATGACGCCATGTTAGTATGAAGAATAAATAATAGATATATATATATCTATTATATATATATATATATATTCTGTGGCGCAACAGTCCAAGTAGGCCTACTCCGCCTCATTCTTGAGATATCTAGATTGCACATACACACGCGCGCGCGCGCGCGCACTTAAGGACTCATCTGAACAAGTGATCAGCTCGTCGCAGAGGCACTACCTAAACAACACACAATAAACACAACAGACGAAAATCCGTGCCCTTCGGGGAGTGTAAAACCGCGATCCCAGCAATCGAGCGGCTGCACACTTATTCCTTAGATAGCATTGCAACCGGAATCGGCAATTTACGTTATTACATTCCACGAAAATATTTCCTGAAAAAACTTTGCTTAATCTTACAAGGTCTGTCACTAGGTATCCTCTCATGACCTAAACGTAAATGGTGATAGTTTTGCTAACACCGTATTAGTTCCCGTGTCAGCCTAATCATTACTGACTGATGAGCATTAAATATACGGCGATTTGGTGTCCTGCAAGAGCGCAATATTCAAACCACGTTTCGAGAAAATTGGTCATATAGTTCAAGGATTAAAATATACACGCACACATTCATATACACACACACACACACACACACAGACGCGAGCGCGGCATGGTAATATCTAGTCTCTCGTAACTTCAGGAGGAAAAATAAGCTAAAAATGTGTTCGTCACTTGACGTACCTAATGTCCACTGTTACCAGACTTTCCTCCATTAGCTTGCTTCGAGGCCAGACATGTCCATTTTGTACGACTGGACACGTGTGAACATGTGCTTTGCCGCGCGTGTGTTCAAATCCCCATCTACATGTCAGTCGACTTGCGAGGGACAGGCAGCAAGTAAGTTGCAAAAGTCAGACAGGCACAACGGGTTCAAATGCAGACCTCCTGAAGGTTCGACACCGGACAATTAAGAGCTCAGAGTGAGCAACAATTCACGCTTAACAAACTTCCGAAATTGGCTTTACAATTTTTAGTGTTAATATAGTGTTCGTATATTAAGCTGACCTATACGAATCTCCATCTACTTTGAAAACAAGTGCCACTGCCAAAGAAAGTCTGCGAATTGTATTTAACTATTCTGACTAGCAACATTAATGTATCACAGGCAAACGAAATAAAACAAAGAGAAAAATTCGAAGTTCTGTGCAAAAAGAGATGCCAGTTTATTAAAGTGTGAACGAGCAAACTGATCCACTTTACGTCTGAGTATATGTGAAAGAAAATCGAACGTGAAAAATTTCTTTAATGTTTCTCTGACTGAAAACATATCTATGGTGTGTGTGTGTGTGTGTGTGTGGTGGGGGTGGCTGTGTGCGTAGCGGTCATAGCTCTTCAGCAATGTTCAAACCCAATGGTGCGGTGAAAATGAATCCTACATGTGGCGAGAGCTGATAAAAGGAACGTCAAGAAATAGGGGATTTTCCTCTTCCAGGATAGAAATCCACTGGCTGTATGGCCTCGAACTGAATGAATAGCGCCCAGTCAGGCATGGCAACGCGTCAACAAGCATCTCTTCAGTCACGCCCTCCCTCGAGCATATATTCCAACACTGCACAATTGAATTGCCGGGTTCCGCAGCTTTCAGATTTCGATCCTTTCTGCCATAATTGATTTGATCGAAAGAAACATGACAGACATCACGTAAATGATACAAAGAAACAAGAACTCTCCAATCCACGTTTCCAGACCGCAGACTAGAGTCTCGTAGACAGTTACGTCGTGTGCGTTCGTTCGTATAAGTTGACATCACGGATTCGGTGAAATGTTTTGCTTCCATTTTCAGGGATGACGAAATACGTAAGCTTTGATGTGTACAAGGCCAATGAGGTAAAAGCCACCACATGACATGCCTACGCAGGCACAGAGAGGAGGTGGAGGTACAGCTCCAACCCCCAACCTCGGCGCTAAAAGGAAATGGGTAGCAGCACAACGCTCCGGCCTTTTAGCACCAGGAAAGACGCAGTACCTACTGTACGGTAGGGCTGGGTAGGTATCGGGAGCACTCTGGACGAGCGGAATTCTAACCCCGGACTGTCTAGCCCGTAGGGAGTCGCTATACCGATTGAGCTATCCTGGACGCCCTTAAGATCTATGGGGTACACAAAAATACAAAAGCACTCTGAAACTGTGAGCAAGCGCTATACTGGGCTATCTCCAAACAGCTGCTAGGCGCTTCTGGCAAAGTACGATAAGAATGCCATATGCGGAAACCACGTCTGTCCTTCCGTCCGTCCGTCCGTCCGTGTGTGTGTGTGTGTGTGTGTGTGTGTGTGTGTGTGTGTGTGTGTGTGTGTGTGTGTGTGTGTGTGTGTGA
>Ga0123357_10009778_pt1 | contig 12127 bp, 8 predicted proteins | sample TergutEmb28metaG_FD_89873 | JGI IMG/M metagenome (GOLD analysis project Ga0123357, IMG submission 89873) | Embiratermes neotenicus P4 segment gut microbial communities from Petit-Saut dam, French Guiana - Emb289 P4 | ecosystem: Host-associated > Arthropoda: Insects > Digestive system > Gut ...
CTATTCCAAGTTTCAAGCGGTCATAACTCCGTAACCGTTCAAAATCGGACCCATGTTCATGTGAACTTTTTTGCTTAGAATCACTCATACTATCATATCCCAAAGTAGTGCAGATTCCTCCTGAATCACCCTGTATATGTTTGTGTTTTTCTACCCAGTTCCCTTCATTATATGTTCATATACAGCACATATTTGCCTGTTGCTTTCATTTTAAGTAATTTCAATCGAAAATCAAGCGAGAATTTTTTTTTTGAAATTGTAATTTCTTATCCCTTCTTATATCTTCCAGTACATTTATGACTATGGCTTCAAGGTCACATCCACAAACCAATGCTTTTTTCTCCTGACAAGCCTATGTAGTGACAAATTATTTTTGTTGCAAGTTATAAGTAACTGCAAATTCCACACACATATACTAAATCTCTGTGTTAGTGTTGCTGTTTGCCTGACTGCACAATGAACTCACAAACAGTTTTTACTTTATTTTTCTGGTTACAATATATTAATCTACCGAAAATGAAATTAACAAACATAATTACTTATTTTAACCTTTATCATATGGGAATTTAATTCAGGTTTTATGCCTGGGGTATGGAGTTTTTATGTTATGGCCCTTTAAATCATCTGCGAGTGTTTGAAAACGAACGTTTATATCTTACGAACCAAAGTTGATGAAATAATGTGCATTGTGTTGGGAATAAATCAGAGACATTTCAGTTCAATAACAATTCAGTAGAAATTTTTAGTGAATACATACAGGAAGTTAATTTAAAAAATTTTATAATTTTAATTTCATTTTACTTACATTCCTGTTTTGGGCCCCACGTTTGTATAGGAAATTTCAGACTCAAATTTTTGGAGTTGTGCCTTGGTGTGGTAGTGTCAGAAACATCATCTTATTACACACACATCATACTTTCGCCAAACTTCACTAACAGCTTTTCTCGTCACAACACTATCAGTTCACACACGACACTTTGGCTGCATTTCCGTCACAGAATGAGACAGACCAGTCTTTTTGAGTGCTATTTGTGTCTACCAACTTGCATCATTGTTTCCAGGATATCATTCACAAGGATGAATCTAGAATCTCGATATGAAATTTCCACATCCCCGTTAAGTAAAGAATAAACTGTCATATCATACATGTATACAGTCTTGTCACATGGTTTGTAAATTTTTATGCCAAAACATTTGTGTTTCTTGGGTATGTATTGTCAGAAAATGACCCTTCCTTTGAATAAAACAATAATTTCGTCTACAGCCAGATGTTCATAAGAGCTGTAAAATTTTGAAAATGTCTTGTTTATAATTTCAAACAGATTTCACATCTTCCATAACCTGTCAGAATTTTTGTCTGTCACATCAGGCTCATTACTGTTGCCTGTGGAGTGTAGTACGCGAAGGATGTGAAGGTATCTGTCCCATTTCATAGCACTGTCGAGACACGTGCGGAATTGGTAAGTTATCTGCCCATTAGTTAGTTTGTCTGTATGCAACGTCCCATTTGTATTGTTATTGCAAGAAACACAAGCATTTCGGCCTCAGTCACGTTAGGGAGAGGCAAAGGTCTGTCGTCAATTCTGTCAAGGTGGCCGTGGTAGTATATCTTAGTTTTCATCACCAGCAGCATGATAATTTCCATGAAATACAACAGGAAAATGCTAAGTGGACTGCAACCATCATTTTATATGTGGCGCTTCACTGCCTTTTTGCTCGTGCCCCCCCCCCCCTAAAGCACGTACTACACTACTGTGAGGCCAGAGGGTCATGTTCACTGTGAAGTGGATGGTGTTTGGGCCTGTTGACGTGGCCCATTCTAAAAACTTCCTTTTCATCAGAGGCATTTGAAGAAAATGAACTGCTGGACATGTGACCTCTGGTTGTTGGTTGGTCTGATCGCAGGTGTGACACCTGTGGCTCATCTTCACAGCCTCCCTCATCCTCAGAGTTGTTATAGCTTGGGGCCCCTGCTTCATGACTCTCAATGTCCCAAACCAGTTCAGATATCCAGTTTTGGGACAGGAACCCAGTTCTCTTATGCACACTCATCGCAGACTGCTTACTGCGGAACGAATATTTAGTCCGGCTTATTATTACGCAGTTGGAACAGATGGTCATGCAGTGAAATGCCATATTATTTCTGCTGTTTTGTGGATCAACTTTTTACAGACCAGTCTGTTGTTTATTTCTACGTACCAAACTTCATTTAAATTATAACCCCGAGTGAAGTGTTCCAATTAGGTCTCTCAATTTCAGCATACATTTTGGGAAAAACGTGACATTACAGTGTGGACAGTAATGACCTATATTTATATATTTATTTGTGTGTAAAGGTATGCAGTCTCTTTATCGCATTTTTTTCAATCCTTCCTTCTGTAACAGTGTACAATCTGAACTGAAATGTAAAACAGGCATTAAAAAACCTGTACCACTGGCATTTTATCACATACAGACAGTTGGTGCTTAGTCCCTTTTAGTAGTAATATACCCTGCGACCATCCATAAAGCGTCTCTGTTTTGGCTAGGATAAGAACTAGAGTGCCATATATCAGTCAATGATATTATGTAGTTATATTTCAGTGGGGTACACAGCAAGAAAATTCTGCTACAAAACAAACCTTCACTAGACGTTCCTCTGACTGGAATGCTATGCACAGTAAATGAAGCTTCATTCCCAGAAATGATCTGTTGTTACTACAAACTGTTTCGAACAGCTAGACGTATTTGTGAAGGGAATGAAAGGCTTACTGTTGCACAGTGAAACAAGAAATATATGAGGTTTCTCAGCATGTCACTCCCATTCATGAGGTACATAGGTTCTTAATTGGGTAAGGCAGCCAGAGTGTGAATCTGACCACAAAACATAATCTAATGTGGAATTAATGAGTTGGGGTTTAATTCTATGCCTCCACATCAGTTTACAGTGTATTTAAATGGCCAAAATGTTCCTGGCGGAGAACCTTAGTAACTTGCGGATTTAAATGCCCATTTATGACAAAGAACACCAGTATGATAGAGGTTAATTTCTGATTGCAATCAATGTTCCAACATGACAAATGCTCCATCAACCATAAATTGATACTTAGCCCAACTAGATACCAACAAAGGTAACATGCTGCACTGGTTTACAATGGCTGGATCAACAGTTTCAAGCAGCAACACAGTGTTGTGTACAAAACTGTACCAGAAGAGTGCAAAAGTGTACTCTTCAACAGTAGAGGAATGGAGAAAGGGACAGGTACTCAAATTACGGGGGGTTATAAACCTATGATCACATATAATGGTAATGAGACTGGGCTATTCTTCTGGCTGCCACATACCATGACAAGGAGAGAGGAGCTCCAAAAGTAAAAAAGAATTCCAATGAATGGATAATGTTTGTTAGCCAGAAATGTCAATGGGTCTGTCAACTCCGACCATTTGTAATCACGAAGGGTGAAACTCTTGTTGCTCTAAAAATATCAGAATGTTTCCCACACAATATGTAGCCAACAGAAAAGCATGGGTAATATGGGCCAACTTAACCGACTACTGAAGGGCATAGATGCCAGAATAAGTTTCTGAAACAGTACTATTTCCCATTTCGTGGGCCAGTGTGCAGAACATCCCCATACAAGTTACCTAAATAATGTGAAAGATGTGTTTTGACCCATAACTGCAACAGTGTTTTCCAACCACCTGACTCCAATGAATAATCACATCATTCACACATCTCCACAAGCAATTTGTAAGGAAAATTATTTATATGATGGAACACAAGGTGTTTCATTAGGCAACACTCATGCAAGAAAACTTCAAAAACAGCACATTTCATTGTAGAATCGTGGCACTGTGTCACACATGACAATAGTGAAGAGTTTTAAAAAATGTGAATTTAATTTAAATCAAACCAATGATAGTGAAAATGGAGCAGAACTTAGCATAGCCTAAGATGTCTCAGATAAGTTGAAAGAGGGTGTATCATTTCAAGAATACATATTCTGTGATAACCATCCTGTTCAACATGCGACACACACACTTCAGAACAGTGCATACAATTATTAAATCTGATGTGTCTAAGGACGAAGAGGTAGAGATGTAGAAAGAGGAAGACAAAGGTAGGAAAAATAAACCTCCAGCAACACTTTTGTCAGCACTGGAGAGGATTACACTGTGAGGAATTACACTGTAAGGTTGTGAGATTTCATGCCTCCACTGAAGTGTAGATGAGGTCTTCACTTTTCTGGGTTGTTATACAGTGTATGCTTGTGTCCCAAAACATCGGTAAGCAACTACAACATACACTGCACAATAATCCAGAACAGTGAAGACGTCACATCGGATACAGTTTCATGTCAATGACATGATGGCCTCCCATAACAGTACTGAGAAAAAGGGGTACACGGTTAAGCAGAAAGTGAAGAAGCAGCAACTGACTCTAAAGGACATATGGACAAAGTGAACTACAATAGATTTTAATCCAATATACTGAACGAGGTTATGTTTTTATGTAACACAGTATTCATTCTATGTATTCAATTTCCACAGCTATTTAAATTTAAATTTCCTCAGTTTCACATTCATTTTGAATGGCCCTTTCAGAGACACACCACCCAACTTGCACTTTATTTAAAAGTAAGAAAACGGTTTCCCTATAACCTTGTAAAAATTTCAGGCCATAATATACATTGTCTACTAAATATGTTTGGTGTTTAAAAGCATTATATTTTCATAACCAAAACACAACTAAACAAAACAAAAATGAGAATGACAATTCATTCTTAGAATTGTGTCTGTGAAGATCCACATGTTTATCTCTAGTAATATGGCAGATACCAAGATGACAATCACACAAACAGTACTTATGCTGATCATGGTTGCTGCAGACAACATAATTTTGTGCTTTAATTTTTCAACATGTGTACTTGTGCAGTGGCTCCATAATTACACTTGTGTATGCCTCCAAAAGAGAAAGTAAAGGCATACTAAAGTCAGAAATTATGAACTCTGTAACCTCTGTCCATCCACCAACCTGGAAAATCAGGGTGCTGCACCATCCTGTCAGACACTTTCAAATTTCTGTTCTTTCAGTTGTGGAAAAATAAAGTTGTTGAGTGTATCAAGGAAATGGTCCTCCATAAGATAACCTCACAAAACAAGAAAGATGTCTAATTCACACACAGTGTTGTCTCAGTACTTACTGCTCTACAAAAGGTGAAGATATTCCATCTTTATTAACACAAAGGCTAGGTATGTGTCATTTTCACTTTCACTTTGCTCAATTATGTATGATGATTACAACAATTTAGCACTTTTAAACACCAAATATATTCTGTGGAAACCACATATTGGTGACAACGCTGGACGAACTGAAAACTCTTCAAATTCAGTAGAGTTCCAAATAAAATGTAAACAATCTTGACTGGAAATTTCCTAAGATTACATTTATCTAAATCCAAAACACAATACATCAAAAACAATTTTAAAACACTATCACTATGTTCACTTGTCATCAAGTTCAGATTTCATTACAGGTACTTCAACTAACAAGCTGTTCTAGCCAAGCCAGTCCCTGTAAACTGAGGCTGAATTCAGGTTACTGGCCCAAAATCCAAATCCTAACTAAAGCCATAGTACCCTAACATTATACTATATTTTGTATAATTTATCTACCCGTAGTTTATTTCATGTTTCCAGTCAGAATAGCCAGTGAGCCACAACTACAAGACAGAAGTGGTAAATACTCTACAACATTAAGCATCCTTAATCCTTAAAAAACACATGAATGAATACTGCACCACAGTGATTTCCTATTAGATGTACTTTCACTCACCGTCTCTATCAGCTTGCGGTATTCAAGTAATGTACTCTTATCCTTAATTTCCCCAGATGCAATCCAGCTCTTGATTTGATCACGTAACCTCTGCAGTTTCTTGATCTCTTTCTTGAGATCAGCCTCATATTTCTCCTTCTGATTGCTGTTTGTTGCATTGTGTACCTTCTGCCAGATGTCTTCAAATGTCTCCACCCCTTCTGTCACTTTCTTAAGACATCGGTCTATTTCTCCTGAAAGATTGTGAAATTCAAGCAGCTTTAAGTGTTACATTCAATTACTGCTAATACAGCTCCTTGTAATGACGCTATGTCAAACTTACATGTATGTTACATTTTCACAGTTTCCAAACAATGTTTAAAGAATATCAACACGCAGTATTTCATATTAATACTATAACAACAGCTCGGGCATAAGTGTATTAGTTACACGTATCAGAAACATAAAATATAAGCGAAATATCATGTTACAGATGGGATAGTGGTATCACCACGTACAAAATAATGCAACCTAGGCGACACAACATAAACATAAACATGTACATGAAATCACACTTTTGTCCCAAAGTCAGGTCCCCATTGCAATTTGAAGTTCTAAAGAATCACTCTGATATGCCTAATTATTCCTCGTCACGTTTCATACTTTATTTATTATGATAAGTACAGAGTACGTACACTTAGAACTAGTAAACAGGTCGGTAGGAGGTCATACACCAATTGTGTTCTTCTGACATATTTCCTTACCTTGCAGCTTTCGTGTAGCAGCCATGGCTATGTAAACCTGTGGTACAATAATTCGTGCATAGTCTAAATGTACAGATATATAACACAATGCGAATATAAACTGATAATTGTTTGGTGAATATTATATGGCTCCAGCTTTTGTTCATATGCAAGATGGCTACCTTCCTTCACGGACGACATACAACCCCGAAGTGGATATCCATCCGCTGAGAAAATATAATGAGGCGTACATAAATTGTCATTTCCTTACAAATCCAAAGAATGGGCGGATTTAAAAAATACAAAATAGATATTATTTTCATTACGTGCTTATTGTAGGGTACTGGTCATTCAAAATTTTATTCATCGAGCCAACAGAATAAAAGTGCTTATTACAACCACGATTGTATCTTCATGCGCATTACCACAACATAGCGCAGGGTCTGCATCTGCACAGACAACAAATAAATGACAATCACTAATATCAGCTGATCGCAATGCGCCTTGTATCGTGTTTTCGTTGAAACTAAACAGGCAATTTATAAAAACTGACAGGTCTGTGTGTCACGGTTCAACATAATATCAAAATAATAGTACATTAGATAGTATATGACTTAACAGTGATTATACATCTATGTTTGAAATGTAGCCGGGAAATTAATGCTTACGAATTTCGATTGTCATTTATTTTATTCTAGTTTGTAGAAGGCCCACAGGAGCGACATTCAATAATATAAACAATATGGGGTGGTAAAGGAGCTTGTTTTGAAAGTACATTGGATGCTACTTGTGTCAAATTTCACCGGGGCTGCAAATTAGTTGCAAGCTCGCAAAGTCAGAATGATGTCACGCACACACAAAACTAGTGGCAGACTTTATTCTGCAGGACCGTATGTACTGCATAACTAGCTATAAGTCTTATTTTGAGGTGCTGCAAATATAAACATCGTTAAGGGATTGCAGGACAGTACAGCGGTTCTTTCTTTGCCGCATTCTTTGCTAAATCTGATAGCCAGTTACTTCATACAGGCCATTCTTTGAGGCGTAGCGTTCCTCCACAGATCGGATCTACCGAAGACACCAGTAATTGACAGAGCAGAGTGTTCAGGAGTACCTGTGTTCGCATCGCGGGCGGGAGCCGGGTGTTTTTAGTTCGTTGTCTTCAATATCTGGTTCAAGGAAGTGCCGCAATACTGTCTTGGAACCTGCGTTGATTGCTTTTTCCCATAATTGTGCCACATGTGTGTTTTTTTTTTATGGTGTGTAAGTCACCATTAATGCCGGTCCCAGTGGCCGCGCGGTCTAAGGAGTAGGTCTAAGGCCGCTCGCCTGCTGTGATTGTGGATTCGAATTCCACCGGTGCATGGATGTCTGTCTGTTGTGAGTGTTGTGTGTTGTCAGGTAGAGGTCTCTGCGACGAGCTGATCACTCGTCCAGAGGAGTCCTGCCGACTGTGATGCGTCGTTGTGTGTGATTTAGAATCCTCAAGAATGAGGAGGCCATGGCCCGCGTTGGGCCGCAGCGCCACAAGGGGAAAAAAATGTCACCATTAATATTGTGTTGTAATTATGCAAGAGGCATTGCATTGGTAACATAAAGAGTAATGGAAATGCGTGTAACAGGGTGCTGATTGCTCATTCCATGCTACAGTGTGTGCCTATATAAAATGCTATTGTTAATGAAACGAATCCAACTTGTCCTGCTCTGCTTGAATATAATGCTGTATTGATTGGTATAGGGGATGAGCATTTAAGAAGACCTTGCTGCTTCCATCTTCAAAGTAGTCCAAGAAGAGCAAGCTGTGCTGAAAAATACATATTATGTAATGTAAGAGCAGTATAGGCAATGTGAGAAGTGGGGCTCGTACATTGTGCTGGGAGTTTACACCAAAGTGCCAAAGCTTTTTCTGCTTACAGTGAAGAGACTATCCAAAGTATTGAATTGAATGGTTTAGCCATTTTTTTTCCATGTTGAATTACTGGGTGGACAATGGAGTGCTAATAGCAATATAAGGTGACTGTTTACTCTGCAGCTAAGGCAGTCAGTTGTAGTAAAAGAATGAAGTTGACCCTGTCCATGCATAACCTTTAATTTTATAACCATAAGCCAAATGCTGCAGGTTGTATTTTTTATAACATATTATTTGCATAAAAAATTAGAAACCTGCCAGATTTGAGGTTTTGACATTGGTGTTGCTGAGGATCCAGTTCTTCTGGGATGTTATGGTTTAGCAGCCCAAGATGTGGATTGCTTGACTCTGAAGTTGAAGGAACTATGATGCTTTAAAATGACACTGATGTCAGTCATACCAGTTCACAAAGTGTATCATTTCAAAAAACTTAAATTTTCTGAATAAAAACAACTGTTTCTTTAAATTAAAAAAAAAAAAAAAGTTCTTACATAAATATGCCAATGTTCAGGAGATAAATTTGTGAATGATAACTTAATAAGTGTCATTTTATGTGTATAACATTAATTATTTCATATTTTGTATCATAATGATACTTTTTTAATTGTTACAGTAATTTTTATTTTATTCCTAATTCCTTATTAACTGTCTAATATTCCATTTAGTAAATACTCTTGTAATTGTTTTAAAGTGTATCACAAATCTGTTGTTCTTTTTTTCATCATATTATTTCATATACCTTAAAATATAATACTATCAGTGCTGTGTCTTATCCTACATCAATTTTATTTTATGCTACAGGAGTAGGAGGAAGAAGGGAAAGAGGGGGAAGAGGAGGTGGTAGTGGTTGTTGTTGTTGTCATCGTCGTCATCGGCCCTGCAGTTTGTTGTGTGTGTCTTTGAGCTTATCATTTCCACTCCTTTCACAGTTGTCACAGTCATGGCAGTTCCATTAGTTAACTATGCAAGAAAAAGTTGTACACCTTACTGTGAATGTTGTGTAATTCACATAGAAGTACCATCATTTTTTGTTGTTCCGATATAGGTCTAGTGCACAGGCTGTGTCAGTATCATGCCTAAAAAGAGCTAAAGTGAAACCGGATCTTCTACTAACTGGATCTCAGGTAAGAATTGTTGGTTGTTACAATATTTTGTTTATGATAGGAGATTAATACAAATACTGAATCTTCTATTACAATACAGTGCAATACCCATTTCAGGTTGCCTTTCTTGTTATTTTCTGTGTAAAGAATGCCTAGTTAATAATGCTGCAGATGTTGGAAGTCAACATGTATACAGCTTTTATTTTGTGTTTACTTTTAACTAGTATCTCCTTTAATCTAAACTATGGCATTTATTTTTAAATATTCTCTCAAGTAACTTTGTAATATCACATGCAAACATTTTCAGATTCATCTTGTATGTCGTCCAAAATGGGGTAGTGTTAAAACAAGTTCTCACTTCATCCCTGTATCGGGTATTTGTTCAAAAAGACCAATGTCTTCTATACCTGCATTTGGGCATCAGGTAATGTATAAAGTAATTATGATAATTGTGATTATTATTAAAGTGTATCATGTTGTGCTTCTTTTCTTTTATTTTGACATGATTGTTATCCAACAGATATTGGCTTCAATTCCTGGAGCCGATGTTTAGCATAGGTTAGGATGTTGGTGCTGTGGTGTTTATTTCCCCATGTTATTGTTGGTTATACACTAAAATTTACTGAACATCTTTAGTTACCATAGGACACAAAATTTTGAAAGGGGTTGTTAGATATGAACTCCTACTAAACTGTGTAGCTATGAGAAATTAAGAGCAGGTTAAATTCAGGGCACAATGTTTACCATTCAGTGTAGAATATTGTGTCTTACCATCACTGTCTAAAGAGGTAAATAAATATAAAAAAATATGTTTACGTGTTTTCTGTCTGGCTTAGAAACTTAGTCTGTTAAATTGAGGGAAGAATGTAGACTACAGGTAGTGCTATATGCTTCAGGCTTATTACAACATAATATTATGTGTATTTGTATACTGTAATTTACAATACGTGTTTTGACATAATGCTTTCTTCTTCAGGTGGTGTACTACAAACTGTTGGTAGTGCAGTGCAACTACTTTATGATAACCTGTAAACCTAATTCCATACAATATAACTGTAGGGTATTTTGTATGTCTGTATGTGGTTCATAGAATCATAAAATTATTGCGTAAGATATTGTCACATTCTTTTATGGTTTTTGTCATTATAATTTAATATATTCATCAACAAAATATTTAACAATATGGCATGAAAATTTGGATTATTTTGGCATAAATAACACACATTAGCCAGAAAAACTTATTATGGCTAGAAGTGTCATGAATGAGAAAAACTGCTTAATGATGCAGCATGTAATAATGTGTTGCACTACCGTAAGTGATAATTTTTACGGTACTGTGAACCTTTTGCATAAGTACAGCCAAATAAAATAGCCTGTGGTCGTATTTTGTGGAATTAGGTTAATCAGTTATCATAAATTTGTTGCATTGAACTGCCAGTAAATTTGTAAATATGCAGTCTGAAGATGGCACAGTTGTGCCCAAATGCACAGCATATATTGCGGTATGTAAATGTACATGAGACTGTGTTGTACTGAGGCTGTAACATACAGTACTTCTTTAATAACATAGCATAACATGGCAGTTTATAACAGACTGAGATATCAGGGAGCTGAGGAGAATATTTGGACCTCGATGAAGGAAGTAACAGTGGGTTGGAACAAATTCTTTTAGAAACTTCATAATTTCAATGTCTCACTGAATTCTTTATTATCAGGTAATAGAGTCAAGGAATTTGATTTGGGAGTGGCATGTAACATGCATGGGGGAGAACAGAATTGCAGATATTTTGGTAAGAAAACTTTGGTGTATATGTGATAATAATAAAAGTTGCCTAAAAACGGCATGGGAAGTTGTGGAATGGATTTTTCTGACTGGGGATAGGTACAAGGGGCATACTTTTATGATCATGATAGTGAACTTTCAGACTGTATAATGTGCTATGAATTTCTTGATGAGCTGTTAGCTTCTCAACAGGGACTCTAATTAGTTAGGTAGTTGGTTAGAATAGAGTATAGGAGAGTGGGCAGTGCAGTGACCTGTGGGCATCAACCATTACCGATCTTTTGTGCAGCCTCTACCTGATTCATTCTCCAGTTCTGTACCTAGAGCAAAGTGCAGTATCTTGCTGACAGAGATGTCTTCAGAGTCACCTGGTTTCATAAAATGATGACTCAGATGCCTGTATCTTAACCCTTTACACGCCGACTTAAATCCCATCTGCCCTTTGCTAGCATTATTCGGAGCTCACCATATTCTCCACGTTAGCATGCAAAGGGTTAATGTGGCCAAAGCTTCACAGTGACAAAGAATGCTTGAGGCCATTTCAGATGCCTGCTTGCATCCATCACACTCAGGACTGTTTACCAGGACCAGTTTCAGTAGGTGTCCGTTTAAATGGCAGTATTCTGTTAGCAATCCTGTTGTTAGTCTTATCTGGTTTCTGCTCAGATTGAGCAGTTCCCCAGTTTTTTTGTTGAGGTTCCCCCCCCCCCCCCCCCCAAAAAAAATTGCTCTCTACTCCTTCCTTCTCCTCTTTAGAATGGCACGTGCCCCCCCTTTTTTTTCTTTTTCTTCTCC
>Ga0123357_10009779_pt1 | contig 12127 bp, 11 predicted proteins | sample TergutEmb28metaG_FD_89873 | JGI IMG/M metagenome (GOLD analysis project Ga0123357, IMG submission 89873) | Embiratermes neotenicus P4 segment gut microbial communities from Petit-Saut dam, French Guiana - Emb289 P4 | ecosystem: Host-associated > Arthropoda: Insects > Digestive system > Gut ...
CTTATCCAGTCCTGTGCGCGCCGTTTACGGCGCGTCTTATCCAGTGGCAGCGGTGGCGTTTACGCCACCTCCCATCACCCGCGCGCGAAGCGCGCAGCCCCGCCGCCACCGGCGGCCACTTCCTCCTTCCTCCTTCCTCCTTCCTACTTTTCCTTTTTCCATGCACCGCCTCCTAACCTACTTCCGCGTCACCCCCCCCGCTCCCGCCTCCGCCCGCCTCCCCGCGAACGCCCCCGCCACCGACGCCCTCTACCGCCGCCTCCGCTTCCAAGTATTCCTCTCCGCGACGCTCGGATACAGCCTCTTCTACGTTTGCCGCACCACGCTCAACGTCGTGAAAAAACCCATACTCGACGCCGGCCTCCTCGATGCGAGCCAACTCGGCCTCATCGGTTCCGCGCTCCTTTTCACCTATGCCATCGGCAAATGCGTCAACGGCTTCCTAGGTGACCACGCCAACATCAAACGCCTCATGGCCGCCGGCCTCGCCATCTCCGCCGCCGCGAACCTCATCATGGCCATCGCCGGCCATGCCGCCGCCCTCATCCCAAGCGCGACGATCACCCTCCTCTTTGCCCTCCTCTGGGCCATCAGTGGATGGGGCCAATCCACCGGTTCCCCCTGTGCGGTCATTGGACTCTCCCGCTGGTTCCCCTTGAAACAACGCGGCACCTACTACGGCTTTTTCAGCCTGAGTCACAACCTAGGCGAATTCCTCTCCTTCGTCCTCGTGGGCCTGGTCGTCACCCTTGCTGGCTGGCAATGGGGTTTCTGGACCGCCGCCCTGGCCGGCCTGTCCGGCGTGGCCCTAATCCTAACCTTCCTCCACGACACCCCCGAAAGCCGCTCCCTCCCCCGAGTAGAAATCCTATCCAACGAACCCCTTCCCGCACCCTCATCCGCGTCCGACCCCTCACCCGCCCCCGCTCCCCCATCTGCATCCGAACCACCACCCGCCCCCGCTCACCTTCAGGGGAGCGCACGCGTCCCGCGTGCCGGCTTGGGCGTCCCGCCCAAGCCCTCTGACATCGCCCCCACCTCCGCCACCGGCGCGGCAGCGCCTCTACGAGTCTGCGAGTGGCCTGACACCGTAAACTGTAAACCGCAAACCGTAAACCGCGGCGGCTCCGCCGCCGCGCCTGCCGCCGAGTCCACCTGGTCCCTCCAACTCCTAGCCCTGCGCACCCCAGGTGTCTGGATACTCGCTGGCGCGAGTGCCTTCATGTATATGAGCCGATATGCCGTGAACAGTTGGGGCGTGCTCTTCCTGCAAGAGCACAAAAACTACACCCTCATTGCGGCGACGAATCTCATCTCCATCAACGCCCTATTTGGCATCCTCGGCACGGTATTATCTGGCTGGTTTTCGGACAAATTTTTCAAAGGCGACCGCCGCGTCCCCGCCCTTATATTTGGCGTCACCCTGACCCTCGCGCTCGCGCTCTTCCTCTACGGAGGAAATAGCCTGTCCCTTAACATAGCCAGCATGGTTCTCTTTGGTGTCTCCATAGGAGTGCTGATCTGTTTCCTGGGCGGCCTGATGGCCGTCGACCTCGTTCCCCGCAAAGCCGCCGGTGCGGCGCTAGGCATAGTAGGCCTCGCTAGCTACGCCGCTGCCGGCGTGCAAGAAATCATCAGCGGCTGGCTAATCGACGCCCGCGTCACCGTGCTTGATGGCGTCCCGCGCCACGATTTCACCCAAGCCGCCCTCTTCTGGCTAACCGCCGCCACAATCTCCTTCCTCCTCCCCCTGCTCAACTGGCGAAGAAAAGCCGCCCCCGCCGGCCAGTAATTCCACGACACCGCGCAATGTTTTATTCGAGAAATCCGCGTCATTTGATAATGGTCGGATTATCCCAGAAAAAAGGCGGACGCATCCAATACCAATAGGGCACTTTGAAAAATCCCCGCCAACACGTCGAAACACGTCGTCACACGTCGAAACATGTCGTGCAAATGGCAATTTTTCAAACTGTCCAATAGAAGCATATTCTATAAATACATAAATACACAGGCCGGCCATCCGGCATCGAAGCCGGATTTCCGGCCCACACATGCCTGTCACCACCTCCGCCACCGAATCCCCTCCGGCGCGGCAATGCCCAACCGTAAACTGTAAACCGTAAACTGTAAACTCCTCTTCCTTCCCCGCGCCTCCTCCGGCGGAATCACCGTCTCCCACGGCTTGCAACCGGAGCAACACCTGCGCCGATGCCTTGTTTTGGAATTTGGGATTTTGTAGTTTCTGACCGGCATGTCGCTTGGCGATTGTGTTTCCCAAAAGCGGTGGCATCTGGCGTAAATCACTTGCGATTGATCCGTGGTGGAAGGTCATCGAGTGGTTTTTTGCCGTCCACATAACGGGTATCGTCCGGCAGTGCCTCACGGATGCGCCGGAATAGGCTCAACGAAACAGGATGGATTTTATTCTCAACGATAACATTTGCCTCCTCCTCGTTTGCCTTTGTGTGCGCCTCGCTCGGTTGTATTTTTGAAAGCTCAATTTCGGTAAACAGACGGAGGTATGGTAATATGGGGTTTTCCCTGAATGCGCGGATAGCAGTGAGTTCGCTTGATGAGATTTTCTTCACACATTCAAAAACTGCGATATGATACAGGGTCATTTCTCCAGTGCGTAGGGAACGTGTCCTGAATTGTAGAAAACCATTTTTGTCACGGCTCGATTTCTTTAATTCCAAGAACCTCAAGTCCTTCCCTTCCAACCGCAACCCGGTTTCCTCGCGTATTTCTCGAAGTGCTGTGTTCCGCATCATTTCCTGCTTGTCCTCGGCTTTGTCATCGTAGTGCCATTTGCCCCCAATGAAATTCAGCGACCCCGATTTTCCTTCCTCCGTGAGATAACGGCCTTGTTCATCCCGCATGAGCACGGTCGCTGAATACTGTTCGCGCACGTATTCTCGGTAATGCCAGTAAAGCAAACGCGCCACTGTCACGACGACGATGGGAACAAGCACAGCCCAGAATGGAATGGCGGCTCCAGTAGGGAAACACTTACAAATCAGGAAAAACAGGCCGCCTCCGACCGCAGGGAAAAGCGCATACCAGCTCGCTGAAAACGTATAGGGTATCGCGCCAGTGACAACATCCCGGATGATTCCCCCGCCCGCGCCGGTCAGGATGGCAAAAAGCACCACGGATGTCCAATGCAGGCTGAACAATGTCAAACCATTGTCTCCCAATGCCTCAACAAGGGGCTTTACCATTTCATGTTGGGGATTCCCCATCGCAAAAGACGCGCCAATGACAGCAAACGTGCCCAACCCTATGGCGTCCGCAATCTCCAGCAGGGTATTCAAAATAACAACAGAATCCATTTTATCGGTGCGCCGCCGAAGCAGATACATCACGGCGACCGTGAGGCACACGACAGCAATATAAGTCGGATTCTGAAGAAAGAACGGGATTGGGCGGCCCCGGAGCACGTCGCGGATGGTTCCGCCGCCGCACGCCACGGCGGCGGCAAGAAAGGCGCCCCCCCACGAAGTTGAATTTCCTTTGCCAGCCGCGCAGAACGCCGGAAATCGCGAATGCGACAGTCCCCAGCATATCCAGCCAAAAAATCAACCAGTTAGCCCAGTCGGTGAAAATGATTGTTCTCATGGGGATGCCGCCTCTGCGGTTTCTGCGCGGCTGTTTTGAGAAGAGCCTTCCTTGCTCGCTGCATCTGTTTGCTTGGGAGGGTTCAGAATGTCCTTCCACCACGCTATTATACCGAAGTCATTTGTATTTCCCTTTCCATCTCCGATAAAAGACTTGTCTGGGCATCCCAACCGGCAGGCCAGCACATGCTGTGTCAGGAATGCCTGCTGCAAACTCCACACGCATCTCAGCAGGACTTTTTCATCCACAAACCACTTTCTTCTATCCTCTCCGTGCTCCAGCAATAAACGATGGGTGAGCAAACATTGCCAGACACGGGCGGCCAGATACTCATTCCTATCCACCCCCATCTTTGTTGCCGCGCCCTTGACAATCTTCATCAAGTTACAAACAAACCGCGCGCTATGCTCCAGGGAAGCGCCGACTTCCAACGGTTGCGCGTTTTCTTTGTCATCCTCATTCAAAAAAGCAAGGATTTCGCGACCGATTTTCTTGCAGATCCCTGTGTTCTCGTCCTGTTTTGTATTGTCAATTCCACCAGCGGTCTCGACATGCCTGAGGGAGCGCATTGTGAAGTTGATGCACAAGTCTAGTTCAAGCTGCGTGTAATCAAGTGCGATTTTGCCGCGGCAGGTGCGGGCAAAGTCAATCAACCAGGGAATCCCCGTCAGCACCTTTGTCTCCTTCTCCACCTCAACCATGATATTGCCCGAGTTCAAATCCCCATGCACGATGCCAAAATCCTCTCGCTCAATGCCATCCTCCCCTTTCTTTTTCTTGTTCTCAAGCAATCCACGAATCGACTCCTCTTGCATCCATTCGCATAAATCAACGATTTTTCCGAAAGGTATTCCGGCGAGTTTTAGATATTCCCCAAAATCCTTTCCCTCATGGGGCTTGTCTGCTCCCCATAGTTTTCCCCATGAGGCCCTGAGTTCCTCTTTCCTCTTCACCTTGACAAGGACTTCTTTACCAACATCCATGTAATAGCCCCGCATGATGTGGGCTGTGCGAATATATGCATGCCCCTTCCCCAGCTGGGGTGTGATATTCACGCGATGCAGCAAACCATTGCCATCCAAATTTGCCAGCGCCGAAATAGCGCTCTTGTCATTATTCGGCGGCCAGTCCAGATACACAGGCAAGGCATGGCTCGCGTCCTGCGCATTCTGGAACTCGGAGCACTCTAGGTCGCATGCGCGAGGCATGCGGGCAATATATGCGTTTGCCGCGATTTCATGCTCACGCAGCGCTAAATTGGGGAAGTCCCGATTATCATCCTCGCCAGGCTTGACTTGGACACCATGGATGCGACTCAAAACCTGCCCGCAAAGCGTCTCCACGCACCTCTTGAGCGACTCGGATATATTGCCGCCATGCGACTCGATTCGACTCTCCCGCAAGTAGGAGCGCAGCACATCTCTGAATGATTTTAATTCATACTTCTCCGTCAAATTGTGGCCGGCAAAAGTATATACAATGGCCCCGAGAGGCCCCTTGTCGTCGCTGGCCCTGTGAACGCCGCCCTCGACGCGCCCCGTCGAATTGCCCAAATACGGCCCGATAAATCGATGGTATCTGATCGACTCCGTCTGCGCTTCCTCCAATTGTGCGATCTTTACAACGACACTGGGCAATTCCAAGCGAGCCTTGTCGTCACGCGGGTTGTTTGCCCCGACCTCTTTTGTGATCCTAAGCGTTCTGGCGCCACCTATGCCGCCCATCTGCTTGTAGGGAAGCATTTTTCCCGGCAATGTTTCGGTTGCCTTGTAAACCAGAAATTTATGAACATCCGAAAGCGGCTCTATATTGGCGTCATCAACTTCCTTTCCCGCTTCATGGAGCGCTGTATTGGCGGCCGCAAGGTCGCCCCTAGCATTCTCAAAAGATACCTCGGCGGCTTTGAAAGCGACGGCAGCCGCCCGTGCGTCTTTGCCCGGGAGGACAGGCTTCCCGTCCGGTTTAAAAAACCCGAGCGCCGTCCCTGCTCTTTCCCCGGCCTCACGGAAAGCCTCCACGGCTTTATTCAAAGATTCGCTGGCCTTCCTGCCTTTGCTGGTGGTCAGGGGAATCTCTTCGGCAAGCGGAGTCACATCGCGCTCATCGCGCCAGCTCTTTATCATATCCCACTCGCGCCGCCAGTGGGACTGTTCCAGGAAACTCAAATGATGAGCCGGCAGTTTCGCCAAATCATGCTTGAACAGATACCAATTGGCTCCCGCGTGAAGCGCGCGCTCGATGTGGCCCATGTCATGATATTTCGAGCACACAATGATTGGTATAAGCGGAAAAAACCGGCGCAGTTCGGGCAGCAGCAAATACCCGGTGAAATCCGTCCCCGGCTTGTCTCCAAGGCAGAGGTCCATGAGTATCAAATCGTATTGTCTCGTCTGCTGCAAGCCGCCGCCCGCCGATATGTTTTTTGTTTTCAGTTCGCTAAGAATACCCTTCATCATGTCACCTCGGCGCGGATTTTCCGGCAGTTTTAAGGTGTCAAAATCATATATGTTTCCAAGTGTCGGAGCATCATCGCCATGGCACTTTGGAATTTTCATTTCCATCGCGCGTTTCACGAATTCGTCGGCTTCATCGTCTATCACCAGAACCCGGCACTTTGCAGGAAACTGAAACTCCAACGCATGGCCGTTTTGCTTGGGATAAGCCGCCTCAATGTCATCGGCCAAGTGAAGCAAAAACTTCACGGACTTCTCGCCAACCCCGCGGTCATTATCTTTTAATAATTTCATCAGTGCTTTAATGTCCTCGAACTCACTATCAAAAAAATACCTGAATGCCGCGTGTTCCGTTATCTGATTTTCCAATTTGCCACGCCCTTCATCTATTATTTTCGTGACATGCTCGCACCATCTTACGTTTTCATCTGTCATTTTCCAATCATAGGCTTTTTCCGCTTCGATCAACGATCTCAAGCGGGAGAATTCCATTACACCACGGCCATGATTGTCATCGTCGAGGCACAGGAATTTCCTGCAAGCTCCCGCGCACATTGTCCGCAAATGATTTCGATCCAGCCCTTGTGGATACCTCTGGGCCAGTTGCTTGCACCGGTATTCTATAAGTTTCAACTTGTAAATGTCGATGACGAACTCGGGAGGAATGGAAAGCCCCCGTTCCCGCCTTTGCGCTGGCCTCATGGTGACAAACAAGGGCGTCTTGTAATGTTGGCGCGTGGCTCCCGTCTCTCCCCCACCCTCACTTGCGAGGAATTGCATAAACCTGTCATAAAGGCCACTGCCAATGGATGTATCCAAGCAAATCCGTATCGTGCCGAAGACCGTGGCGTCCTCCGCGTTGGAGTCGCCAAACTGCTGTGCTATATATTGTTCCAAGTCGCTCATAGGATTCATTTGTTTAGCATGAGTTTTACTTTGCAATATGCATTGATGCACGCCAGGCATTCGTCGATTCGATCGATCTTGACCTTCGCCTTCACACGATCCAACACCCCATTTATTTCAATATCGAGGTTGAAATTAAGATTTGCTTTGAGTTCCGTTTCAAATTCTTCGGATACTTTGCAATCTAAAAGTTTTTTCTCGTATTCCTTTGACCGTTCCTTTGCCGTGCGAAATGTTTCGCAATCAAAATCTTTCGCATCCAGTAGCTTCTTGAGTAACTGCAACTCAACAATGATGCCGTTGAGATTTCCGGTGAACACGGTATTTTGTTTTGCAAAAAAAATCTTCCAGAGTTTCTCCAATTCCCCAACATGTTTCCTGAATTCCTTCTCGTTACCCTTGAACAACCCCTCAATGTGTGGTTGTATTATATATTCTGACTGGCTGTGCCGCCGGGTAAATCCGACTGAACAAGCTATCAATTTCTTCCGGCACTCGTTGTTTTCAGTGTTATCCGGTGCGTTGTTTAACGCCCTCGTGTCGTTGCTCCATAAACCTTTATATGTAGCCTCTAGTATGCTCGTGTTGATGCACGCTCCCCCATCAAGCGCATGGGCATATATATGTAGTTTTTCTCGCTCCTTGCTTTTAAAGATGCCGTTGAAAAAATCCACAAAATCCGTCGGAAAATTTTTTTGCTGCAAAAACAAGACCATGTCTTCCTCATATTCGGCCTCACCTCCATGAGCGCTGACTTTTGCAAGCGCTTTGATGCCGCCAAACGCCCCGTGTCCGTCGTCGGCCTTAATGATTCGGACACTCCTTTTGCCTTCCAGCCAACTGACGGCCAGTATGCGTCCGGGAAGACCGGTAAGATTCGGAAACTTATTTTGGACGAGCGGCTTGATGGTCTCCGATATGTCCTTTGCTTTTAGTAAAACAATATGCATGGTATACTTCTCAATATTATTGCGTTATTTTGTCATCCCCGTTTGTGCCCTTGATGTTAAGCAAGGCGCTGGCGAGCATGATTTTTTCGATTTTCAGCCGCGGCCCCATCAGCTCTTTCAATTTATTCTCCAATTCCTGTTTCTGCAATGGGTCACTTTCTTCCTTTAATTGTCGTATCAGTTTCTGCTCCTTCCTTTTGTTCCCCGGCGATATGCCCTCATAAGGCAGTATGCAACGCGCAATGGCTGAATATTCCAAGAAAGGATGCCCTGAATGCAAGGAACGCTTGGTCCTTCCTCTGCCGGAAACGCGCACGACATGCGGCGCAAACTGAAGCAAGAGCAAGTCCATGCCACGTATCAAGTCGTTTTTCTTCACATGCTCGTCGCATAATCCCTCATGAAATATGAACATATCAGCCTCGGGTATTTTTTCCTCGAATTCGTCAAGATAATCGGCGGCCTCCTTCTCAGTGAAATCGGAGTTCCACAGTATGAATTTATATTGGCCGTCTGGCATCACCGGGCATGAAAGAAACGTGACGCCGTTTATTGATGCCGGCACGGTTGCAAAAATCAACCGGCCTCCCATTTCCATCAATTTTTTATCGTGAGCGCCCTCATCCTTAAAATGCCCGCTAAAGATGGGGAACCCTCGCATGACACGCACAAGCTCGTTCCTCTTCAAGCCCGACGGAATCGCCACCAATGGCCAGACTCCGGCATTCCATGCCTCCAGCAAGCGAGCGTCGGAAAATTCATTTTGATACCAAGGCTGCCTGCCCTGGCTGTCCGGCTTTGCCGGCACAAGCAATGCCTTTGTCAGGCGCTCATCGAACACAATGATATTGGTGAGCGCCGCCTCCAATATTCGATACACATAAAACCGGAATGTTTCACGACCCTCCGGCGCCAGGCTTAGCGACAGAAACGTCCTAAGCGCCTCTTTTTTTCCGAAGGATTGATTGAACCGCAATTTCGCGCCGCTTGGTTCCGTAACCTTTGCGCTGTGATTCTCAAACTGGATCCAATGGCTGTCCGGAGCCTGATTGTCAGAATCAAAATCGGGTTTGCTGTCAGGCAATTGTTGTTTCTGTTGCTCCACCTCGCCAGGCTCCTGAGAAAACACAAAACAATACGCCCATGGTTTACGGCCCGCATCGGGATCGTCAGGGGGAGGAAGCATATCCCTGGGCGTTATTTCAGTGTAATTACATTCGTTGAAATAGTTGACCCTGCCGACATCCCACATTGTGGCGGCGTGAGTTGCGGAACGCTCAAAGCAAATGGCAAGGTTCCATGGGCGGTGGACTTTATCCCCGGGCGCGTGCGGCTTGTTTGGCTTGTATGCACGCAACCAGCAATCGTAGACGAAATTCACAAATGCAAAACTCATAGCCTTTCTGGGATCGTCGGAGTCGCCGAAGTCCGGGTTGGCGCAGTATTCCATTAACCTGCAATGAAGCACTGCATCGTCCGTCAGGCGAATGCGTCTCTTGGGCAAACCTTTTATTGCGGGCGTTATCACTTCATCGTTATATTTTTTCCGCTCGTCCGGCGTGTCGTCGATTGTCTTGTATTCGAAACGCATTTTACACTCTGGTTTTAACATCGCCGTCTCCCAAGCGCCCTTGCGATTGGTGACAAGCAAGACGCGATACGGCATTTCCCAGTGATGCGCGGCAATTTTGCCGCACGTTTCCGCCACATCTATTACCCCATCATCATTAATGATGAAAAAGTATGGATTCACTTCACCCGGGACAGCTTCATCACCCCTAGCCTTATAAGGAAAATCGCCGGCGCGATACCGGATCCAGACTGATTCGGAGGTGTGATACCTGTCCAAGGGAATGCCGCCCTCGGCCCCGGGATTCCAGATTTCAAGCATGCATGGCATGGCGAGTCTTACACGGTAAACGAGCTTTTCGAATTCGGCATTGACACGTTCCAATGAAAGACTGGCCATGCTGCGCTTGCGCTCGTCGCCGTCGTTCCTGTATGCATAGGGCAATCTGCCGCGCTGCGGGTCCAGGTCGTCCTCTACATCACTATCCTCATAATGATGCAGGAATTTCATGCTTTCCCTGATTTCCACCAAGCCGCTCCCCGATAAAGCCGGGGAGCCATGATCGGATTCGATCACGCTTCTCTCGAAATTTCCAACCATGCCTTTCACCGTTCCGTCTTCGTCTTTAGCGTAATATTGGTTTATCGTCTTGGCATCAAAACCGCTCATGTTGTCGGATATTTTCAGCTTCCAAAACTTTGTTTTGCACCCTTTCACCTCAATTTCGCCCTCCCGCAGGTGCAGGGTTATGATCATTTCGATTTTTTGCGGGTCTTTTTCGCCATAAGCGGTTTTTCCATACTTGGCCGAATTCCGCATTATATTTTCGATGATTGTGTATAATGCATGTCTTCCAACTCCTCCCCCGGGGATGGAAACGAGCACGTCATTGCTGCAAAGTTTTTTTAATTCTTCGTGAATATCTTTTTCCTGCGCCTGAAGATCGCCATTATCCTTGTTCGTGAGCGACTTGATGGCTTCCCAAGGCACATCAACCTCTATCGGTGCATTGTCCTTGATTACCTTAATTATTCTGAACTTGATGTTGCCGCCCTCGCCAGAGAAGCCCCTGTCCGAAATCAGGCAGTTCAGCAGCAGGCGCTGGCGGAAAAAGTCGAAAAGAACATCCTGCCACAGATACATAGGCTCGGCTTGCGCCCCCCCGTGCGTCAGGAGCTGGGCGGTGTAATCCAAACGGCCCTGCAAATACTTATGAAAATGCCGGAGCGCGTGCATATCCTCCCGCTTTTCCATGTTGAACAAATCTGGATCAGATAGGGCATGACTGCCTATGTTATGGGAAAGTGACTGGGCTGCAATCGCTGAAACAGCAGCCTCGCGGGCCTTTTTTGTGTAACGCAGCGCTATGCTCGTGGCATCATCTCCCACGGCCAGTAGCTTTTTTTCAAATCTTGTTATAAACTCAATATTTAATGATTTCCCGTCTTTTAGATATTCGCTGAATTCCCTTGTCCTAAAGGAATATCTTTCTGGGATTGCAATCTTGTATGGTTGGTCAGTGCTTGCGGAATTATACACGGCGATCTGCTTGTGGTATTTTTTGGCAATCCCGTAATAGTCGCCGAATGCCCTCGCCAGCGCGTCAAAAAGGCCGCTTCCGTCAATCACGACTCTCTTCATGACGGAAGAAGCCATGTTCGCAAAATACAGGGCTTCGGTAGTGTCCGCAATGTTTCCCAATATGAGCTTTCTCTCATTCTCAGTAATAAATGCAGGTATATAAACAAAACCAAACAGCACCCAGCCGACACACAAGGCGGTATGGGTGTATCCTATTTTTTCCAACGGAATCAGGGAAAAGAGCGTTGCTTGTATGGCATCCTCTCTGGTTTCGCTCGATGCCATTACTCTCATCAGTGTGTCCAAGTATCCTATGTCGGAAATGTTCCGGAGCTTGGGATCTATTTCCGATGGATAGGAATAATTTATTCTACAAAATTCAATTATTTTTCCCACATGGGTTTCCTTGCGCCCGAAATCTGCATATATTTCCAAGGGCGCGTTAAGCTTCGCCAGCCACTGTTTCTCGAACCCGTTAACGGTCGCTAAGTCCTTCCTAATAGTGCCGACACTGTCATTCGAAGTAACCCTCCATGGTTCATTTTTAACTAATCTGTTGAATCTATTCTTAGTTTCTCTTTGAGCCGTAATGAGTGAACCTCTAATGTTTGTTATAAATTTGGAATTCTCCTCCTTGAGTTTTTGGACTTCTTGATAAAATTCATCAATACATTTTGCGATTTTTCCTATAAAAGCGACACATTCCTCCGTTATTTTAGCGAAATTCATTCTTTCATCAAAATCCAAAATCAAGGTGAGCGGAAAAGAGTTGACTGTTCCATCCAGACTCGATATAAAAACGGTTTCTGCGTATATTGCATCTATGTATACTTTCTGCCCAGCATAATGCAATTCTGTATTATACTGCAACCCCTTCGTTATTGCACCCACCACGCTTTCGGATTCCTTTTCATATAACTTTACACGGCTGTCCGGTTATAAGTCAAACAAAGTCAACTGGTTAGGAGTGTCATTTAGCATAATATTGTAGTCATTTTCCGTAAGTAATTGATGGATAGGAGCTTTCTCGAATGGATGAACGCTCA
>Ga0123357_10009780_pt1 | contig 12126 bp, 6 predicted proteins | sample TergutEmb28metaG_FD_89873 | JGI IMG/M metagenome (GOLD analysis project Ga0123357, IMG submission 89873) | Embiratermes neotenicus P4 segment gut microbial communities from Petit-Saut dam, French Guiana - Emb289 P4 | ecosystem: Host-associated > Arthropoda: Insects > Digestive system > Gut ...
ATGACCATGTCTCTTTGATCGGGCAGGGGCATTGGACAAGTATGACGTCACGGACGGCGTACAGTATTTCGACACCCATGACGCCCACACTTTTCTCTGGCCATTATCTCCGTAACCGTTCTATTTTGGACATAGGTGTTTTGGGTTATATCGGTATAGTTTAACATAAGGAACACTCTCCCGAAGTCTGGCACATTCCTCCTGAGACACCCTGTATATATATGTGTGTGTTTATTAGGTTTTGTTTGCTGTATATTCAGACATCTGAAAGAGGAAATAAAAATTCTATTTCTCGCAAATAGCAGACGATCCTCTTCCTTACTGCTGTTACGTCAATGAAGCTTATGATTTTATTACATTTCCAGACTGGTAGATTCCAAGACGTGGTGTAATATTCTGCCATCCGCCTTCCGATACTGAGCTTGTAAATAGATACGTTAACTCGTCTATGAAAAAGAAGGAGGTCATTGTATCAGTTATATATTTTTCTCGACTAATGTCATCACAAATTTCGACAGGCTGATTTATTGTTAGGCAAAATCTAATATTGTAGAGCTACGAAATGCATACACACTTAACTATTATATTACGTGTGTGTGCATTAACATTGTTAAGTTTTACAGTGGTTCACAATAAACCTCCGTAACTGTACAATTGGAAATTTCTATGAGGCTACGTAAAACGAAAGTATGATTGTTTTTGGAACTACAAGAAACAAACTACGGGAAAAAGTGAATTTATTTATACGGTGATCAGTTCCGTAATCTCATTCCTCGCCTCGCCTCGCATTCCTCCTCCTTCTGTTTCGGTGCTTATTCAAATAATGTTGCAAGATTACACACACACAACATACATGAGACAGCAAGATTATATTCAAAACTGTGGCTGGAAACCCACAGGACACAGACACATTGAAATTCGAAGGCCCAATTTGAAAGACAACATTAAAACGCAGCATACAAAAGCAGACTATACGGATGTCGGGAGAACTGTGTTGTCTCAGGATACAAATTACAGCCTTTGTATTATGGCGTTTAGTCTTTAGGTTTGGTAAAATACAGAATTTCGCAGTCGAATTGCCATGACTATGACACGAAATTATTTTTCATTATTCATAACGATATACCCGTGGCCAAGAGAGTTTTGGGAAACACGAGGTAAGACACTACCTCTGTTGTGGTGCGACTAATGGAGTCTGTAACACACCACGCAAATAAAAGTAAAACAACCCAGTGCTGAAGGCGGGATGTGGACATGACATAAAAAACTGAGCGGAAGACATCGAGATAATTATTTATCGACTACACTTCCTCTTAGTTTAGGACGTTGTTTTTTCAAACGAATGTATTCAGTTCACAGTTATAGTTGGATTATGGGCTTTGTCGTGATGGACATAAAAACTGAAGTTTTAATAATACTGCTCTTCAGTGTGGCGTCTCTAAGTCAGGATGTGAACAAAGAAGGTATTGTATGTACAATACTGGTTGTACGAAATTAGTCAAAATTAACACAATAGCTGTAATCGTGAAACTGCTCATGATCTGTAGACAAATGACTTGAAAAAAATCACATATTTTATGGAGAAGAAAAAAAAATCTTCGTACGAAACACAAACGGTCCGAAAAACGCTCAAAGGCGATTCGAAGCAGAAACATACGTAATATACCTCATGACACGCGATTCTTAAAAGGTAATTCGCCATTTTTGTGAAATTCGGTAAGAATTTAAGTCACTGGATACCTACCATCTTAACCGCACATTCGAACCCGGTTATAACGACATCGGTTAATGTGACACCTTGTCTGTTGCGTCGGATATTCTGTGGTACCAATTAATTCATCATTGTTAGCCATACTTTATACACTTCGGTTAGAACAACACTCGTTTATAACGACACACAATATTCAGTCCATATCGTGATGTCATAACTAAGTTTCTCTATTTAAAACCTCCTGCCACCAATAATACGTACTAACACACATCCTCGTGAACTGGCGAGATAAGAGCAACATCAGCGTCATTTAGTGCAAAGTTTTGAAAATTTCGTAAGACGATACAGCTTTAAGGAGAAGTAAACTGTTATTAAGGATGACTATACAAAATTAAAAAAAGACAAGGTGACTGCAAAAATCATCTTGTTAAAATGGCGATAAGAATGATTTACTGTGACTCAGTATGTTTAATTCATGTGACAATATCATGTTATAAACACAGCTGACAACAGCTCAAACATATGCGGTCTCATCCCTAGGAACCTAGAAGAATCTAACTGATAGTACATACTTTTTTAGTTTACTGATTCATTTAACAGTGATTTATAAACTGCATACTACCGCACAGTTTATTCATAGCATAGGACAGTCAGTACATTTAAACTTTTACTTACATTGCAATAGGGAATTTCTTAATCAGCACAACACTTGCCAAGTGTTTGAGAAAGACTTCATAGCAAAGCATTACTCTTTTGTTTATAAACACTTCAGTCAACTTATTCTGCATGGCTATGCAAAAAAAAATGTTAGGGAATATTTGTCACAGGAAAACTTGTAAAAATTTTATTTATAACATTTATGAATCAAATTTGAAAGTTATTACTAAATATATGTTAAGGTGTGAAAAACTCATGCTTTAGAAAAATAATCCACGATTCATGACACCTTCTACCAATTCATATGACAGTTATCAGCATGTGAGATCACTGAAGATCAGATATGCTTCAAATAAAATCATGTTTTAAGTGTTAATCATACATTACAAAAGATAACTCTTTTGAAAAGTACCTACAATCTGAGTTATAATTATATAGAGTAAATATAATTTCATAATAACATTATTTTCAGGTCTCTTACTTTTGTTATTGTACGCTTTCCTATCTCTCTCTCTCTCTCTCTCTGTGTCTTAAGTTAATATAGTAAATAGGGTATAGGCTGAACAATCAGGGCTCAATTTCTAGCAGTGACAGGGACATTTTTCCTGCATTTGGAATGACTCCATGGTCCACCTAACCACCAAAGAATTCAGTAAAGGGGTCTTTTCCCAGCAGTAAAGTTAACAACACATATATATCTAGTGTCAGTATTAAAAATGAGTTGAAATATATGTTCACTGCCTCATACATGTTTGATGTGGTACCTAATGAAGCATTGTGACTACTTCTCTTCGTCTGCCATGGCATCAAGTTAAACTCTATACTTCCCTGTTAATGCCACATATTCAATTTTGTGATCCCTGATCTAATATGCTGGTTGTGAAGTCTCCTTCCCTATTGCTTTAACAAACTCTGCATTTGTCAGACACTTGAGAAGAAATGAGAATGTATACATCAGTACTTCGAGAAACACTATGTATAAGGTTGGTGGCAAATTTCTCATACATATTCTCAAAGAGTTTGGTATACCCAGGAAACTATCAGCTTAATATCCGTTTAAATGAAATCTATAACAATGTCCAGACAGGTGAACATTTGTCGTTTATGTTTCCTTTTCAGAAATGTGTGGAAAAAATGAGATGATCTGTTACCACTGATTTTAATTTTGTTTAGAATATGCCATTTGGAAACTCCACGTAAACCACAATGGACTGCAAGCGAATGGAACGCAACAATTTCTGGTCTATGCTGATAATGTTAATTACCTGGGTGAAAACATAACACTGTACCATACATACAAACAAACACAGATGCTTTCCTAGTTGCTAGTAAGGAGGTTTGTCAAGATGTACACACTGAGAAAACTGACTGTTCATGTCTAATCAGCAGAAAGTAGGGTAAAATCACAATATAAAAACAAGTAGTAAATCCTTGGAAACTATGGCAGACTTCAGCTGTTTTGGAATGATATTACCAAATCAAATAATATTCACAAAGCAATTAAAAGCAGCTTAAATTCAGGAAATGCTTGCTGCCATTTGGTTAAAAATCTTTTGTCTTCCTTCCTGACATTTCAAAACATAAATATTAAAATATACAGAACTAGTGTTTCCTGTTGTTTTGTATGGGTGTCAAGCTTGCTGTCTCACATTAGGGGAATATCAAATGCTGAGGGTGTTTGAAACTGGACACTGAGCAAGATTTGTGGGGATAATGGAAGGAAATAGTGGAGAGGATCGTGGAAATTGCTAATGAGGAGCTTCATGAACTCTACTCCTTACCAAATATTGTTAAAGTCATCAAATTAAGGAGAATGAGATGGGCAGGGAATATGGCATACAGGACGAGAAGATAATGCAAACAGAATTATGGTGGGGATATCTGATACAAGAAGAGATCGCTTGGAAGATCAATGGTGTGGACAGCCAGATATATAAATTTGTCTCCAAGATAGAAAATGGGAGGATGTGGATTGGTTTCATCTGGCTCAGGATAGGGGCCTGTAGTTGTGTCTTGTGAACTTGGTAATAAGTTTTCTGGTTCCACAAAACAAATGGGAATTTCATGACTGGATGTGGAATTACTGGCATCTCAAGAACTCTGCTAATGAGCTTATTTATGGCTGGAAAAAATACATACCTTAAACATGTAAGTGGTCTATGATTTTGGAGGTAAATGTCAGACAACTGATTAATCAGATGACAAGGTCTATATATCATAATTATATTCCCAAAGTGAATAAAAATCCAACAGATGCAACAGTATGCAGATATTTATTCACTGCAAAACTACTCTACATGTTTCGGGTGTCACAGCACCCATCAGCAGGAGTAGTTTTGCAATGAATAAATACCTGCATACTGTTGCATCTGTTGGATTTTTATTCACATTGAATTACGATGCATGGAACCATGAGCTTAAAATTTATATTCCCAAAGTTATGCATTTTAAGTTACTTTCAAAATGGCAATATACAGTTAACATTAAGTACTTCAACTTCCATATTCGAAGAAAATGGAAGTTGTGCCACCATTTGTGGATAGGTATTGCTATTACCAGTGCTCTTCTTGAAATAAAACAAGGTGTCAATACTTACTCATTAACAGAAAAAAGTGTTGGTACCCACTCCTGGGCAGCAGGTCAAATTAAAAATGCCCCTTGTCTTCACATAAACAAATACATAAAAGAAAAGATTTGTTGATGTTAAAAGTGATAGAATTGTTGGAATAAAAACAACAATGAAGACAATTAAGATGTATTTTTCCAAGATTTGGATTTATAATGTGCATCCACAATGTCACCATCAATAATGATGCTGGTACAGCATAGTGTTCTGTACTGTCACAAAAAAAGCACTGGTTATGACTACTGATAAACAAAATGAACAAAATATGAAGACAACCACAACAGCAACAACAACCACTACCATTACTACAACAACAGCTGTCGCCGCCGCTGCCACCATCACCATCACCACCACTACTACTACTACTACTACTACTATGACTACTACTACTACTACTACTACTACTACTACTACTACTACTACTACTACTACTACTACTGTGAATGTAATTGGTCAATATGAATATCCAGGGTTTAATAATTAATGTATTTTTTCTCTCCCTGCTTTCTCACTTTATCACAATTAGAACAGATGTGGGGTCTGCCATATTCCTACATGAACTGTAAGGACTATCTCTGTATGTTAAATTTAGCTGAGGCATAGAGATCCACTTACATCCAAAACCATTCTTTAACTGTGTTACTGAATGATACTGTGAACTGCTAAGTTTATACAGTGTCAGTTCATAGTTAAGACAATGTAATGCAATGCCCTTGTATCATCATTACATGGTAGTTAGGTAAGATGACAACCATTACTTTAATAAATTTCCAGAAAACATTGATCATAAATTTCAAAATAAGTCAACATCCCTATCTTCACATAACAGTTTAAGAAGACTGCTAATTTTTAAATCCTCATCCATCCCAAATCTGTCAGTCAAGCTTTAACTTTAGTAATACATTAGTGTAGCAATAATACAAAGGAGTTTAAAAAAATAAGGTAACAAACACTCTGATGCCAAGAACTTTAAACTCACTTTTATGTATACATGGCACATTGGTAGCAGACAGTACGTATCAGACCTCCACATACTTTGACTTTTGTAGTAGAAATCAGAGTCAACTGCCTGCAGCCAGGAGGTGACAGCTTGCTTTGTGCTGGCATCAATTGCAAATCACTTGCCAGCCCGGTATTTTTTAAGAGGTCCAAAGAGATGGAAATCATGAGGCACAAGATCACAACTGTAAGGAGGGTGGCCCATGTTAAACCTCACAGTCTTAGTGCCATGATGAGTCACAAACCTGGTAGGCAATAGGAGGCCTGACATTATCATGAAAACTGATGATGTCTTGGCACAGCATCCCAGGACTTTTGCAACAGATGGCCTGCTATAACTTCTCAAGTGTACCATAATAATGCTTGGCAGTGACATAGTTACCACCATCAAGGAAATCCAATGAAACAAATCTTTATGGCCCCACAAGTGAGTTGCTATTTCATATAAGACATGCTGTTACCTTACTTTTCATACTCTGTTGTATAATATGGAGTAAAATCTGAGGGTTTCTTGGCAATGTGTACTAAGATTATTGTAGTCTGGGTTGTGATACCATTCAAGCTTACAAGCAGTTAGCAAGATTTTAGATGAACATGCCACCTCTGAGAAAATGTAATGTCACAACTGACTGTGCCACACTGTGAATATAATTAAGGATTTATCTTTCAGTTAACCCATATGACTGCAAGCTGATGTTCACATATGGCTATGGATACAACAAGTTCTTCCACATATCAGAATCTGGTAGCCATTATGATAGCAACATCACAATTCACTTTTTAGTCCGAGCCAGAAGTGATGCTCATCTTCTGCTGTCATCCACCCCTGCACCTGCAGAGGGGCAGGCAGTTTATGAAATAGTCCTAGGAGCAGGAAAGAATACATTTTCTGACATTAGGCGTATGCGTCGCACCGCTACAAAAGCAACAGCACACACTGTGGACCTTTTGTCACCTGTGGAACTAAGGGGTTTCTGGCTGAATTACAATGGGAAAGGCACCTTGCAGGTGGGAAAAGAGGGAGACGAATTTCCATTTCTATTTTGGACTGATCCATCTCCACTAGCCATTCAGTACTTCAGCTTCTGCACATGGACAGGTGTTGTTGGCAAGTGGCTATATGCCTGCCCAGTTGCAAATGATACAGGTAATAATAATAATAATAATGCACAAATATTCTGTATGAAAAAGTGAAATAATGCAAATACATTACATTTACACACTTGTTCAGTAACAGTTTAAATAACAACAAAAATAAAAGCCCAGTCTTGTATTGAATGAACCCCAAGATAAAAGCAGCTGCAACGTGTGACTGACCACTCACCCCATCTAGTGCAGAGACTGAGAATCAGAGCAGCTTTACTTGCATTCCATTACATGCTTCCAAGGCTTGCAAAGGGACAAATTTACCTTTAGTTTACACAATATATCTGGTGGTTGTTACAAATTTTTAACATGATAACGCTAGTATGCACTAGATGGTGGTTGCATCCACAAGAAAAATTAATATATCAACCGTTTAATAAGGCCAGAAGACTACAGTTAGTATAGTGTCTGGGCTACAGGCTGGATGACCTAAGAGTTGTAGTTCGAGTCTCAGAACAGGAAAGAGGAGTGAAGCTGGCCATGCACCACCATCGAGTATCAAGATGAAGTAAGGATGGAACTATACTTCCACCATTCCATATGCTTTCATGGTGCACATAGGAACAACTTTACCTGTTACCTTTACCATTAAAATGATAGGTTATGTACACACTGAATGGGTGAGGTTCAGTTCTTGAAAAGACACTGGGATTTTACTCTTCACCATTACTTAAAGGGTTTACACAGTCTCCCATACAGAGGGTACCAAGGACTTTGTCGTGAAGCTGCTGCTTCCCTCAACATATTATGGCACTAAGATAAATACTGCTTTACTTCCAGGCACCACAAACCCAGTCCAGAAGCAGACTCTAGCAAAAGTGTTAACACACTTTCATGTTCCCTTTTGCTTCTCAATAAGGACTCTGCACCATGGAGTTAAGAGTTATCCTGTTTATTGCTCTGGATTCTTTGTAGAACATCAAATTCATTTTAATTTCAACTACTGTTGTATGCTGACACTTCCTTTAGCCAAACCAAACTATTTCAACTGTTACAGCCTATTACAAACATTCATGGTAATTCTCAACATCTGGCACTTCCCTTAGTGAAATAAAACTATTTCCATTGACACAGGCTAGCACAAATGTCACTGTAATTTTAACCATCAATGTTACCACCTCAGTGATTACTTGTGTTTAAGGCCTAAAATTAATGTGATTTCTGTAACCACAGCCTTGTGTAGATGACATCATAATAATTCCACTTTAGTGATTACTGGTGTTTAAGGCATAAAATTAGTGCAAGCTCTGTAACAACAGTCTTGTGTAGATGACATCATAATAATTAAATATGTCAAAAAACCTGATATTACAAGCATAATTTTTGTTCTATGTGTAATGACCATTGGCAGGCACTTGTGAAAGCGGTAAAAACCTTTGGGTTCCATAAAATTTGGGGAATTTCTTGACTAGCTGACAACTGGTTAGCTTCTCAAGGAGGACTCTGCTCCATGGGGCAAGTAAATAAGTAAGTAAGTAAGTAAGTTGTAATTCTTGTATTTCCAACACACTGTCAATCCAAGGTTTGCTTATTTATCTCATAATTTATTTATATTTTCAGAGGAAATAGATACTGTTGAGCCAAAACCAACCACAATGACTGAGAAGCTTCGTAAAGACCTGCTGTCCAGCTACAATCCCTACTCGCTACCTGTCCTTCATGAGGAGCACCGTGTTGCTGTGTTCATGCGCTTGACGTTTCATCATGTGGAGCTGGTGAGTTTAAAATCAAATATGGTCTTTGACTCAGAAGAAATGCTTTACAGACTCCAGCTGGCACACAGATTGACAGATTGGAAACAGAATGAATAAATATATGAACAAAACTAGTATTCATTCATAATGTCCTTAACTTGCCTATATATGGCCCACTGTCACAAAACATCACAGTTTTTACCTTTTAAATACTAAACTATTTTATCAAACGGAATGTGATGACTCCATCAATACAAAGAGTATAAACAATACCTCTAATACAACCAAACTTCCTTCTGCTGCCATCGTTGGTGAGTCCTAGTTCTTGGAGTGATGGCTAAAGGAACTTAAACTGTCACACTTTAATCATTTAAAAAAAAGTGGGGGGCAGGGACCAATGGATTAAATGAACTACATACAGTAAGATGATAGAGTTAGGTGTGTGACTAAGTTTACTACAGTGAGGGATGGGTTCCACCTCCTGGATCTTAACAGGGCGCACTATGGCAGACTGGATGTGGGTGTGGAAGTAAGCACAACACTTCACAGCAAATGTGAAATTATTATTTGATCCAATGAGAGTTGCTGAATCACACACTAACAAATTCACTAAATTTGATTGTCCACTTTGGTGTGCTAATTATTCATTCCAAAACTGGCAGATACCTGATTATTAGATTGTGGTAAATTCAACTTATAAGGAAAGAGTGAACCTTCAATATTAGATACATAAGTATAATAACTTACTGTCTGGAATACAGAATCGTACATTTCCCATCACCTGGTGGAGCACATAAAACAATGTCCAGTATGAAAAGTATCCTGACTTCTGTAACCAGTGAGTCACAAAAAGAGGCCGTTCCACTGTTGACTGACTCAGTCTTCCCAAAATAACACAAAATAATTCTCATTAGTTGAATTAAATTTTAAAAATACCTGCAAATTCTCTGTCTTGATCTCAGGAGACACTGAAACCCTTGTTCAGTTCTGGGATCATAGCCGGTCAGACTGACCCACTCTAAGTTAGCTGTCATCATAAATGCCAAATTTTGATATCATCCACACACATTCAAACTGTACTGCTCTAATGATGAAGTAACTGTCATGATCACAGGAAGCACATGAAGCTTGAACACTGTACGAGTTACGCCAATCTAGGACGAAGATACAGCTGCACTAGTGAACACCTATGCCTTAGATTTAGATAAACTCATAATTTAAGACATGACCATGTACACATATACAAAGCAGTGGCTTGCCTGGGCTTGAAGTAAAATGTTTGGTTACATTTTCATGAGTTCAATTTTGTACACTTTCAAGTCTCTAAACTATACTGTAGTATTATATGGATTTGATATACTGTACATCCCCCCCACATACACACAAATCATTATTGTTACTACTACTACTCCTATTATTGTTACTACTACTACTCCTACACCAGAGACACATGACATAGACAACATCCCATTCTTTCATTATTTATATCTGTATACCAGTCACTAGAAAAAATTATACAAGATGCAACCGAAATTTTCAAGATGCAAGTTTATGCTAATGATTAAGCAACTTGCTTGGTAAGAGCAATAATTCCCTCCGGGTCTTCCTCAAATGTTTACATGTGTGGCATACATTAATTTCCAATTATGATTTGATGCAACAACTTGTGTAAATTTCTTTCAATTTATTCCTATCTTCCAGGATGTGACACGTTCTGTTTTTCGTATTGCTGGGATAATACCAATGGTAAGTAAACATCTAACAAACATATTTTCTAGAAACATTAATATACTTATTGCAAGTCTACAAAGAGAAAGTGATCACCATTTCACGATTGTTTATTACTGTATCCATCATACAGGAATTGATAATTTTCAGCCAGAAAACTTTCCACTGTTTATCGCCTAAAACAGCCTTAAATATGTACCAAAATATGACACACCCTCAAATGATGGTGAAGTGATGAAAATATGCAATACAGTGTCAGAAAGTAAATTTAAAGTTCATGCTACTGATGATTTTATTCTGAAATTTGTCTATTATTCTAGGTTTTGACATAAAAACCACAACACTTTGGCAAAAGGGTCTACTAACATCTTCAGGCAGACAGGCTATGTAGACATACCTGTTGTGCTGGGCGCAAGATCAGGCATATGACAAGCTCTACTGTGGGGGCCTAATTAGAGCACAAATTCAGGCTTGCCTCTGTTCACTTTTTGTGGATATAAATTTATCTGAACTTTTAACAGCATTTTGATTAACAAGCTTTATTTTCTTAACTCTGAGTCAATTTAATCTATTCATTACATACAATATACAAACTGCATAACAGTATTCAAATGCTATCATAGCACACAAGAATTTAAAAGAACGAACATTTTTAATTACTTCTATGGATACTTCCAACCTACATAGATGGTATACGAGGTATATTCTCAAATATATTTAATTGCATAAAGTCATCTATAACACCAAAGTTATTTTACTACATAGTCTCCTTCTTTATCTAGACACAATTGCCAATGCCCAACCCACTTTTCATAGCATTTTTATAAGAGTCTTTAGGTATGTGTTTTAGAGACTGGTAAACTGCTGAACCTAGACTTGATCTCGAAGGAAATTGTCTTCCTCGGAGAGTTTCAGGGTGTCAAACAACCAGAAATCGCTTGGAGCAAGGTCAGGTGAATAGGGAGGATATCAAAGTGTCTCAATTCCCTGTTCCACCAGGAATTCTGTGACAATTCGAGCCTTGTGTGGTGGAGCGTTGTCTTGATGGAGGATAAAGGTCCCCACCAATTCAGGTTGCTTTTCTGCAACTGCAGGCAACAACTGATTCTTCAAAATGTCTCTGTAACATTCTCCGGTGATGGTTATGCCCTTTGGGAGAGGATATGAGAGAATAACGCCCTTGTGGTCCCAGAAAATTGAATAGAGAATTATCTCTGCAGACGCGCCAACTCAGAATTTTTTCGGGGGTGGCGAGTCTGAATGTTTACATTGTTTTGACTGCCTTTTTGTTTCGGGATTGAACAGGGGGATCCATGTCTCATCCATAGAGACCAGCTTCTCCAGAAAATGTGGATCAGAGTGGTGTCTTGTCAACATTTCTTCACAGCAGGTCATTCGAATTTCTTTCTTGCTGTTGTTGAGCATTTTTGGCACCCAGGGAGCACTCACTTTTGTCATTTGCAAGTCTTCTTTAATGATTCTCATCACTGTCCCATGAGTTGGGCCCGTATGAGCACAAATATCCTCTACGGTAACTCGGCGGTCACTAAGAATGAGATTTTCAA
>Ga0123357_10009782_pt1 | contig 12125 bp, 7 predicted proteins | sample TergutEmb28metaG_FD_89873 | JGI IMG/M metagenome (GOLD analysis project Ga0123357, IMG submission 89873) | Embiratermes neotenicus P4 segment gut microbial communities from Petit-Saut dam, French Guiana - Emb289 P4 | ecosystem: Host-associated > Arthropoda: Insects > Digestive system > Gut ...
AAATCCTCTAAGAGTAAAAACAATTAAATTATTAACAACTTCTCCGTTCGTTTCACAATCAAACTGAAAGATATAAAAGTGCTATTATGTGACATTTATATCTACTAATACAATTATATACCAGATTTTCAAGTTAAATGCTGTTCAAATTTCTAGTTACACAAGTACGTCATAACACTAGTCTTGGAAAAATTATAATTTTCAAATCTCAGCTTGTTAAATATGGCAGTTAGTTTAGTTTCAAGAATTAACTATCCTTCATCGCTTCAGTTGAAATCTAATGACAAATAAAAGTGCACAACACTGTGAAAGGTTTAAAAGTAAATGAAATCATTCTGCTTCAAGTCCACAGCTATCAATCAAAACAGGCCCATTTATCATTCAGCTGCGCTTCTGGATAAAAAATCACATTCTCAAGCTTCTTGCCTGTGCTCAGATACCAAACTACTGCTTTGTGATACTCTGAGTTAATCCTAATTTACTGCACATTAAGAAATATTGGCCCATTAAATGACAGTCTATACTTGATACTTACATCCTGAAAGTTCTGGTATGAAGAAATGTTTAACTGCACTGACAGTTCACGAAAGAGTGCGACTAAATTCGAAAAATTTTCCGTTGTTAAAAAACCAAATTTGAACTATGCAAGGAGCTATGCAAATTAAAGAAAGATGTGATGTCAAAGTTGAATAATAAAGGAAAGAACATATTTAACAAATATTATTTGATATCGGGTATTTAAGCAAGCAATTCATTCTTTCATAAATGTGTTCTATATTTTTAATTATTACAATTACATTTACAGAAAGCAAAACAGTTGAACATGATAGGTCCAAATCCCTTAATGTTAGCACTACAATTTTAAATTTGTGATGTTGAATGATTTACGGTAGATACAGAGGACACAGTATACCTGTACACGTACGTATAGGGGAAACAAAGGCCGTGTAACAAGTGTAGACCCCACGTTCTGAGATGTATGACAATACGCTTTAATTTCTTGCTATGTTTAATGGCGGAACAAAATTTATAAATTGAATACAACGATTAAGCTTCTATTCTTTTCTCAAAGGGAAATAGGTGCGATGTCAGTATCTTGCTGTAGAATGTTCAGAAATGCAGTGCATAACCTCTGTTCGCTAGGGCGAATTGGGAAACAATTTGAAGCAAATAACTTTACTGAGATCAGAATTGTTTTTGTGGATAGATTCCAGAAAACCTAAGAGATCAGAGAGCACTGTTATCGATGGCAGAATACGCGCAGCTTTAGAATTTTTACATTTTTCTAGCTTATACACATTATTAATTTATTTTTTGTGTGAAACTTTTTCGATATGTGTATTTTAATATTATTAATATATGTAATAAAATGTGTATTATTATTATTATTATTATTATTATCATCATCATCATTATCATAATCTTAATCATCTTCAACATCATAAGTGATATCACACCCCTAAGATGGTCTTGGCCTCCTATAGAGTCCACCAAAATTTAATTTTAAAAGGAAACTACAATATAAGATGTTACTTCTGACTTTAAGTAAGGGGAAATATCAGACTGGATAACAAGCACTTCATTTCAGATAATAAGCATATAAATAAATGTAAGCAAAATTTTAAAGTAAATTATTATTTGCGTGACGTACTGAATATACACAATAAAATAAATTGAAACTGACAACATAAAGACAGGAAAAATTACACTTGACCGTTAGTGCTTTTCAGGTTCTCAAACGCACCTCCACATATGGACACTTTACACCTATTTGACTGAAAAATATTGAATAAAGTAGACAGTAGTATGAAGGGTAGAAAATGGAAGCATTAAATAACACGAGGAACAAAGTAAGGAGAGAAAATATTTTGTCTTGTAATGTAAACGAGAAATTGCTCGTGAAAATTAAGTCATGTTACTACACGTGTGAATTTAATAAAAGTTACCTTGCCTAAAATGATCAACAGTTATGAATTTCATATATTTTTATTCATGGAGTCATTTTATGGCGCCATCTGCAAATTACTGTATGGGGAACTGTGTAGCTGTCACAAAGTGTAGGTGTCACACTGAGTAGCATTCACACTGTGTATCTCTCACATTGTATAGGTTTCACACTATACAGATGTCACAATGTGTAGCTGTCAGAAACTGTAGATGTCACATTGTGCAGCGGTCACACTGTGTAGCTTTCACAATGTGTAGCAGTCATAATGTGTAGCTGAAAAATGTGTAGTTGTCACATCCCGTAGCAGACACACTTTGTAGCTGTCACTTTGCGTAGTTGTCACAGTGTGCTGGTGTCACACTGTGTAGCTACCGCAATGTGTTGCTGTCACAATGTGTAGCTGTACCACACGGTACCACTCACAAGGTATAGCTGTTAAACTGTGTAGCTATTACACTGTGTAGCTGTCACATTGGGTAGTTGTCACACTGTGTAGCTTTCACACTGTGTAGGTCTGACACTTTGTAGCAGTCATAATGTGTAGCTGTCACACTGTGAAGCTCTAACACTTTGCAGGTGTCAAACTGTGTAGCCGTCACACGGTGTAGAAGTCAAAATGTGTAGCTTTCACAATGTGTAGCTGTCACAATGTGTAGTTGTCACACCACGTAGCAGTCGAACTGTGTAGCTGTCGCGATGTGTTGCTGTCACACTGGGTACCTGTCACACTGTGTAGAACTCACACGATGTAACTCTCACACTGTGTAGCTCTTACACTATGTAGCTGTCACACTGTGTAGCTGACACACTGTGTAGCAGTCACAATGTGTAACTGTCACAATGTGTAGTTGTCACACCCCGTAGAATTCACACCGTGTAGCTGTCACACTCTGTGGCTGTCACAATGTGTAGCTGCCACACTGTGTAGCAGTAACAGTACGTAACTGTCACACTTTGTTGTTGTTACACTGTGTACCTGTCACAATGTTTAGCAGTTAAACCCCGTAGCTGTCACACTTTGTAGCAGTCAATCTGTGTGGCTGTTACACTGTGTGGCTATCACATTGTGTAGCGGTCATACTGTGTATACGTCACACCGTTTAGTTGTCACACTGTGTAGCTCTCACAGTGCGTAGCTCTTATACTGTGTAACTGTCACACACCGTAGCAATCACACAGTGTAGCTTTCGCACTGTGTAACTGTCACACTGTGTAACTCTCACAATTTGTAACTGTCACACTGTGTAGCTCTTACACTATGTAACTGACACACTGTGTAGCCTTCATACTCCATAGCTGTTACACTGTATATATATAGCTGTCACACCGTGTAGCAATCACACTGTGGAGCTTTCATACTGTCAGCAGGATACATGTGTTAGATCAGGATTTATAAACAAATTTTGATTTATGTTTGGAATAAATCAAGCAATATATTCAGACCTCCCTAAATATGAAATATGTAATCATTGTAAAATCCCTATTCTTGTGTGAGTTCGAATTTCTTTCACCGAAATGTGTAATTCTTTTAAAATTTCATGAAAATCCTTCTTTCAGGTACAAAACACCTTAACACAGTTCAAAATACCAATCGGAGGACAGTCATATTGGAGGCAGTTACGAACAATTTACATGATTTGTGATCACGTGTCTGATTAACCGTACATTATCACAGAAACAAAATTCAACTGCAACTGTAGTGGGAAACACCAATGGAGTGAGGAAGACATGTAGTGAATTTAACACACACAAAAATTAGTTTGTGAAAATAATCACTCATTTTAGGGTTTCTTACATTAGCTCAGCATAGTTTGAAGGGATTAGGAAACGAAAGTCATGCTAAGTGATCCTGAATATGGATGTGAATCTATTTTCTGAAGAAATGGGGAATCGGTCGATGGATTATTTTAAATAGATACTCATATTCTGCTGACTTTTTCGTATTGCCTGGCCAAGAATATCATTGTTATCTCTGATTTCCCTGGCAATGTCATACTTTCACACATTATCTCATAAAGGCACATTTTCAAAAATGTCATTGAACTTAAAATGGTGTTTCGGTTTTCACTACAAACTTTGTGCGGAACATTTATTGTGGGAAAAATTGAGCGAGGCATAATTATCAATGAACATATGTATTCACGTAAAACATTTGTTATTAAAGTCAGATTTTCAATAAAATTAGATACTCTCGACGGAGGTTTGAAAAATAACCAAGTTTTAATTTTCAGAATACCTGTCTAGTTGGAGCCGAGTTGTTCCATGCGGACGAAAGAACCGACGGACACACAACAGGACGAAACAAATAATCGTTTTTAGAAAATTTACGAATGCGCTTAAAGTTAATACAAATTCAAATATATATGTATTAAGCCATTATTCTTAATTTACTATATTTTTCATAGTTTTGTTTTTTGATATCTTCTATCCTTTCAATGGTTGTGATATTGAAAAATTTTGCAGAATTGGGGAGATTATGCCGATATGAGTCAAGGAGTGATTGCTTACATCTTGTTCGCTAGTAACGTGCTTCTGATCTGCTGGTTTGGAACTCAGCTGACACAACACGTAAGACAAATTAGTCTGTTGTTTTTGATGCTGACGCTGATAACACAGTACTTTCTTAATGGGTACCGAGCCTCACATCAATTGAGAAATTAGGTTCCAATTTAAATACTGATAATTTTTCTTTTCTACCCGGCACTTTGTATTAAATTTTCTTTCACAGTTTTATAAAACATTTTTTAAAGTATCTTGCGATATGCAAGGTGTTAGTCATCCAAAACATTAAAATTATTTCCATGTTTGATGGCTAATAACGAATTTATTTTTGATTAGGTTTGAAAACTTCTTTGCCACAAACAAAAATTTCTGTTTAACAAATTCATCATTTCCCTTTCAGCGTTTGTGAAATGTATGATTATTATTTTCAATTTCAGTGAAGAATTACGCATTTAAAATTGGCTTGAGTGCTTTAATACTGTCTAGTCAGAAACGGGAATCAACATTCTAACTCAGAATTCACTATTTTAATACGTTCCATGTCCCATGCATTAATCAGGTGCAAAATATACAAATAACCAACAAGATACACTTCAGTGTCTATAAAGTGTTCTAATCACACTTCTTACGCTAACATATAGATGATGAATGCACGATGTCCATTCATCACTTAAACGCCGAAATAAAACTCACCACATCAGGGCATCAAGCGTCATTCCACATAGACTAAACAATTGTAACTCCTGAAACGTTAAGCATTACAGACTTTTAACATATAATTATATTACTTAAGTCAATTTAACTTAGATTATAAAAGTTTTAAATGGTATGGAGTGACGACACAACCAACCATAATGTCCCGTCGTATGCTCGTAATTATTTCACTCTGAAGATCACCGCAATAGCGGAGGAAATATTTTGGTTACAAAAGTGTCATTAAAATAACTCACAATTCTGAAGTGCATTTTTTCGGTTATTTGTATATTATGGACCTAGTTTTCAGTAATTAAGACTCTACAAATACTTTTCCTTTATCAAATTATTATTACGATGGTTAGGTTATAACTTAAGCATCTTATATCATGCAAAATAGAATCTGATAATATTTATATCCTCATAAATACAGCTTTTATTCCTGTGTAACGCAAACTACAGAAGTGAAAGGAAAGTCACACAAAAAGGTTCGATCATAGTCGTCAGGAAAATGCCTGATACATGTGCAAGGCTACATCCCCAAGCCAAATCCGTCCACAGCAACAACAAAAATATTTTGTTTGTCAGCACATACACAAAAGAGACGTTAAAAGGAACGCTGGTTCATGAATGTCGAAAGAGTGATTATCCTCTGTGTGCACTCCGCTGTGTTTACGAATATCGTAACCCTAAAGCGTTTGAAATGAGTCCCGCAAACGTCAACATCATGGCTGTAATAGGTAAATTATTATTATCGATATTAATATCGTGCATTACAACATCGGACAACTAAATGCAATTTGCACATCTGCTCTAATTATTTCAGCAAAATTTCCAATTCCTGTATTCAACACCACATGTAGTACATTACTGTAAGTAAATCAGACGGTACTGTCAAAGATCAATATCAGCAGCCTATAAGTAGGAAACAGAACTGCGAAGTTAGCATAACTGTAATTTAAACCCCCTGCAAATAGTATAATAACCTACGGTGTTACAACAATTAAAGAGTTGTGTCCAGCGGGGTGTGTAACCAGCTAGCCGCAGTGCAGTTTGGTAGCTTTGCAGCAATAGCGCAAGGTACAACTGAAATTATTGCTCGCGGCCAAGTAAAGCCGGTCGTTGTACAGCATGGTTGATATTTAATTTTTATATTTCTTATTAATTTTTTGACAAAAACAGCTTTACAACCTTGAAAGGTAAAGTAACGACTCCAGTTAAATAAAAAATAATATTAATAGTATTCACGAATAACATCCATGGTTAACAAAATTATTAAATTCATAGTTCTTAATTCGGGAAAACAATTTTACAACATTAATCAAAACGAATGAGTGGTTAACAATTACAATATATATGAATAGTTCTTCTCTTTGCGTAACAGCTAGAATATCATAAAATAGGTGTGGCTAAACAGGCGATCGTGATCTACCAGTCGGACGTGGTCAGATATTTTGTTGATGGCTGCAGGGTTTTGGTCTACATCAACATTTATTTGACGTCTCTGTACGGTAAATATCCCTCCGTTTTACAGAATTGTTTGGATCAACATAACTCTGCGAAGACATCATCCAAGAGGATAGGATAATTAACTAAAAATACCGAAGTGGACTGACAGGTGAACTTTTAAAATACTGCATTCACTTATGTCTACGCAAACACGAAAATTATTGCAATAAGATATCGCAAGATATGCAACTGCATACAGCAACTTCGAAATAGGAAGTAGAATGAAGAACGCCTTTTATCGTCGGTAAGTTTTTTAGTCTGAAAAGTCCAATTTTTTTAAAAAATTAACGCCTGTATTTATATACGTGTGATGTTATTACGTTATTATACATTGGTTTGCCGAATTCACATATTAATACATTATTTTATTAGCAATGTCGCCAAACATACGCTGCCTTTACAGATCACTGAGTACGGAAGTCTGGCCACTTGTGTCATAGGTTGATTGGGTAACACTGCAGGCAGGAAGTTAGGCGTTACATGGAAGTAGGTCAAAATCGGCACAAAAAATTTTTAAAATTCTTGTATTAACTGTGAAATATTTCAGGCGGAGAGTGTGAGAGACGCGGCATTCGGGTGTGACTGGGTGGGAACTGCTATCCCATTTCAGCGATGTCTGATGTTCATCATTGCTACAACTAACAAGGATTTCCAACTGACAGCGGGAAAGTTTGTTCCGGTGTCAAATGTGACCATGATGAATGTATGTACTTATCAATGTAATCACGTAAGAGAATAGGTCACGATTAACACGATTTTATACAATTTTATGTGCCATAAGTTACATTACCTCAAAAATTCTGTACAACGGCAGACATCAGCCACTGTGAGGAACTTAACCGCGACCGGAAAATTAAATTCCTATTTCTGGCAGCGCACAAGTTACCACAGTTTAGACGTTATTTACCCTAGTAATAGACACCAAGAACAACGCCTACAATCTGCCAACAACTTTCCTGTTACAATTAAATTCCCTAAGCACTGCACTGCAGTTTAACAGCTTAAAGCTCATTTGATGCTCAGGTAAATCTTCGAGTGTGAATAGAGAGTGCCGAGGAACAGAATTTCCTGGCGACTTCATCGTCACCGAATTAAATAATTCTAACCATACTTACGGTAATGCGATTATATAGTTATAATTCATTATTCGCAAGAAATTCAACCTGAAGCTTCCTACAGATGGGTTGTTCACTATCGGAATGTACTCTCCGGCAGCTCTCTGAAGCGGTCTTTATACTTTGTCACTTCTTGCAAATACGACCACACATATTTGTCTAACAATGGCGTGCAGATTACTAACTGCCAGTTAGATAATTAATTGCATCAAATTCTCCATGTTCGCAATGTTGTTATTAAGACAATCAAACTTTAAACGTATGTAACTCTGCCTGCATCATTGGCACTGTTATTCCATATGTTTTTATCGCTGTACATCAGGACCAGGTTTCAGGATTTACAAACTGTGGATTGCTCAATAACATGTAACACTTTTGGAACTCGTGGTTCGAAAGACAACAACTTCAATGAATTTTACTGGCTTTGAAATAAAACAAACTTTGTGTTAGACATAAATTACTTTCAATGAAATTCGAGGACACAAACGATTCTTTTGATCTGCTGTTTTACTGCGAATACTGCTGTACAAATTTGCGGTTGGAGTGGCTGGATGGGGATTTAGCTCTATGATTTCTCTCACAGGCTAATGAAGAATGCCTGCAGCTTGCTTTCAGCCTTGAAAATTGCATGTACATGTGCCAGGATCAAATCATAATTCATTATCAAAAATGGAGAAATATAGCCTGTTGACAACAGTATTCATTCTAGCTGAATTATTCCATCAATTAACAGGATTTAAAAGGCCCCATGTTTCGGCTAATTACATGTCCTACGACTGTAGCTAATGAAAAAGGAATACGCATTATATATAGAATAACATTGCAAAGAAAAAAACATTGAAAACAACTTTTTATATAAGGAGAGTAATAATTCTAAGTAGGGCGGTTTAATGTGGCCTTGTGTCTCTTTTGGTAATTTCGTGGTTAAAATGTGATGAAATGAAACTTTAAATATTTTTTGATGCAACATAGTCATTAAGTTGTGCGTGAAAGATTAAGATCCGTAAGACTATATTAGTTAATAGAGTGTGGTGTTGGCGTAAGAGGCTTCAGTCTTTGTTACACGGAAATCTCGACATTTAAGACAGTATACAAACTGTAATATAAATAATGATTTTATGTGATATATACGGAGAGTTAAATAATACTCTGGATAAGGGTAATTTTGTTTAACATGGGAGACTCACTTGTATAAAGTTTTCACCTTTACGTACAGAATTTTAACTTTCATTTTCACTGTCATATAGTCTTTCCGAATGGAAGCGGCTTTTTTTATTTTTCGCTGGGGTTGATCCGTCCGAATGAACCGATAAAAGTGACAAGTGTAAAGAGCCAATTCACAAAAAGTTGTCATACAAGATGAAGGATGAAAAATGATGGCCGCGGCAAGATTTAGTTCAACTTCGATAAACCATCCAAAGTGTAAAACGTAAACAATCATGTCACTGCTAGTTTCTACACTGTGAACAAGCGGTGCTTCTCTTTGCCTTTTGGTTCCTTTTTCTATATTCTGTCAGTCTATATGTTGAAATCAACTTCTTATATAAGGAGAGTAATAATTCTCAGCAGACTTGTTTAATGTGGCCTTGTGTCTCTTTGGTAATTTCGTGATCAAAATGTGTTGAAACGGAAATTTAAATATTTTAAATGCCACGTAGTCATTATTTTGTGCTTAGAACATTATGATCTCATAAGACTGTGTTAGTTAATAGAGTGTGGTGTTGGCGTAAGAGGCTTCATTTTTTATTGTACTGAATCTCGACATTTAAGACAGCATAAAATCTGTAATATGAATAATGATTTGTATGGTTTGTATATTGAGAGTTAAATAACACTTTGGATAAGGCTAGTCTTGTTAAACATAAGAAACAGGCTTGTATAAGTTTTACACATCCACGTACAGTATTTTAATTTTCACTTTCACTGTCATATAATTGTTCCGAATGGAAGCAGCTTTTATATTTTTCGTCTTGAATGATACCTTTGGATGAACCGATGGTAGTGAAAAATGTAGGAGTCAATTCACAAAAAGTTATAATAAAGGATGAAGGATAAAAATTGTTGGCCGCAACCAACTTTGGTTCAACTTCGATAAAGCATCGAAAGTGTTAAACGTAAACAATCATGTCACTGCCTGATTCTCAACTGTGAACAAACGGTGCTTCTGTGTGCTGTTGGGATTATTTTTCTATATCCTGTCCGAAAATAAACTCCTGTGCTTTTTAAATGTAAAGACGTACGCAAAACTTTGGTGAGGGATGTGATGAAATATTGAATGTGCTCTTGAAATGTGAAATATGAACACTAAGAAAACAAAAGAGCTAGTGAAAATGTACTGCAGAAACTTGTACAGGAGAGGAAATTTCCCGAGCTCACCGCAAAGAAAGAAAAATTGAAAATAAAAACAATTCGTACTAGAAATTTTGCTGAGCTAATGAAGTTGTTCAAGGACAGACAACATTTATGTCCTGGATTTTGTGGTCGAAACAAGCACTTTCATTAATGAATGGGGTTTGTATTTCACGACCCTCAGTGTCAACAAGTGTAAAAAGATATAAAAATTTAATTTTTCAATAAAATTTCTTTTATATTTTGTGTATGTGTGTGTTTGCAAAGTAACATAGCATTGAACATGTAGGGCTTACATACCTGGCAACTGTTTTAACATTAATTCTGTTGTATGAATAGAATAAAATTTCCTTTCAAACAACTACATGTATGTTTCCACCGCAACTATTCAAAAAGTTATCACTTCCATATTACCACATCTAATGTCAGAAGTGTTCTGCATACCGATTACATACAGCACTTGAAGCTTTTCTGTGCTTAAAGCTGTAATAAAAGCGCAGTTTTTCATCACTTCTATTGTGTCTACATCCTGAAGTTTCCAACTGCCACATATGGTTTTCCTTCTTCCCACATTTTGATATTGGCTATTCCGTCTATGATGTAAGGGAGTCCGGCAGCGGAATTTTGTCCAAGCTACTTGTGTAGAATAAGACTGGTTTTTGTCACTACATCAAACGTTTTAGTCTGAAAGCAATCAACTCTTATTACACTCCAACTTTAATACAGTTACCCCAAATGCATATTCAGTCACATGTCTCGCTATCGATACACAATGGCTAAATTCAAATAAATGTTTTGTTAATGGTCTCCTCTAAAAGTACAATTTCAAAATATTACTTCTAAGAAGGAGAACAATATGAGCCACAAAACACCTGCAGCAGGCAAGTTATGAATATTCTTTTACGGCGCCTCTTTGAATGAGAATTTTTAAAGCACTATTGGGTCATTCAGTCTTCCATTTATTCGAGAATCAAAGTACGGAAATTTGGCCCTTATCCACAGTAGCTAAAAACGTCACACTTTAGCCCTTCTGACAGTAATAAAATTCACATCCCCTCTTTTAGGGTACCGAATGTGATCAGGTTTTCCATCAATTATGCCATTGCAGTTTGGAATATCCAAACGTGATTCAAAATATTGCACTAATTTTTTCATTCCTCTAAATTCACTAGAACCTCTAAATATAACAAAATATTTCTATGCTGCTTATTAACTATTATTATTTCCGTTTGTACAATTAATATAAATAATCAATACTGCAAAAGAAAAAGAGCAAAATTATAAATTTGTGAATTTATTTTCATGATGTATTGAAGTTCAAATATTTTGCAGGCAGACCATATGTAAAGTTCAGAGTTACAGATTTAGCTATTGGAAAAAGTGGGGCTCGATGGAGAATTTGAAAATTATATTCGTGGTCGCCAGAAAATGCTAATAAAAAGGGTTTAAAAAACTTTAAAACATATATAAATAACAGAAATAATAACTGTTTGCGAACGGTGGCCTACAGCCACAAATGCGAATATACCAAAGTCTGAGAAAGGAAGTATAAGAGTGGAAGTTAAGAGAGCATGTGATTTCAGGGCAGAAACGATCTCTTAATCGTGGAATTTAATATGTGAATAGCAGCAGTGATAAGTTCGTGAAATTTTACAATGGCTACAAAACACCAGAAAATAATTAAGTAAAGAGAGACAAACTTGATGCCACTTGTTTTATTATTATTTTATTCAGTGCTCAATATGTTTCGGACGTTAATAAATCCATCCTCAGGAGCTTGCGACTAATTCGTAGAGTTACTTCATGGGTTGTATCTGGTTCGATGTGTGTTGGTGTTCCGTTGCAGTGTGGCTATGATGGTGTGGTATCCGTATGCACTAGTTCTTCAGCCTGCATACAGATACCACACCACCATAGCCACACTGCAACGGAACACCAACACACATCGAGCCAGATACAACCCATGAAGTAACTCTACGAATTAGTCGCAAGCTCCTGAGGATGGATGT
>Ga0123357_10009783_pt1 | contig 12125 bp, 8 predicted proteins | sample TergutEmb28metaG_FD_89873 | JGI IMG/M metagenome (GOLD analysis project Ga0123357, IMG submission 89873) | Embiratermes neotenicus P4 segment gut microbial communities from Petit-Saut dam, French Guiana - Emb289 P4 | ecosystem: Host-associated > Arthropoda: Insects > Digestive system > Gut ...
ACTTGTCCCACCGTTTCACAAGTCCCTGGAAACCTGCGGCGTAAAATTCTTTTGGTTGCTGTCGGAACCACGCGCGCACTGCTCTTTCAACCGCATCATCGTCTTCGATATTTGTCCGCCCTTCCGAGAACTTCTGCTCCCAATTATGGACTGCCTGACGTGACAGGCAATGTTCACCTACATGGGCAACATTTCTTTGTGGATATCATTTGCTTCTATTTTTTTTTGCCCACAAAAAACGCACAACGCCACGCTGCTCTATCGTGGTACATGTACTCCATGGGCGCTGCCATCTTGTAACAGCTGCTACGTCTGTACAGTCATGCGCATACCGATCGTTGTGCGTCACAATAAAACTAGATAATGCTGCTATCTAACGGTGACAGTTTCCCACACTTAATTCAAAAACGTAGGTCGCAACTTGGATTTGTAACTTACTTATTGAATTACCCTCGTACATAATTTTTCACAGTTTTAGTGCGGACTTTTTCAGATGATTTTCTTGTGACTTATCATATCGCGTAGGGTAAATTTATTCCGAATTTTCGGAATAACTTTTTTCACCATGTACAGTATGACTGAGTTTGTTTTCGGTAGATGTTCAGCTGTTGCGTTTGTGCAGAAAGGTTCCAAGGAATTTGGCGAATCAGATTCATGGAGGATCATCCTATAAAAGCGTACTCTGTGAATATTAGTAAAAGTGAAAGAATCCCAGTTTCTACCGCAATATATCAAGTCGAAATTATATGTGGACACTACGCTTTGTAAAATATCAATACAAGAACATGGCTGGTTCGTTGTAGGCTTTTGACACGCAAGTTCTACGGAAACGACTTAATCGGAGGTCTGCGCAGGTTAGCTCTGACTGCAGCCAGTAACCCTATGTGTCGGATATTACTGTCAGGTTCTGTGATCGAGTATGCCAACGCAGAGAATTAAATACAGTACAAGAGGGACGAATTATGAAAATTATTCTGAAGTGTTGCAAACTGATTGATTTTTTAACACAATTTCGAAAAGCTGGTGGCCAAGTAGGACGGAAGAAATAGCAGTGCCAGTAGCTGAGGTTTGGGTGGTAACTGTCATTGAAAAATTACGACGGACCGCTTGCTAGCAGCGTGTTATGGCAGGCATTATTTAATACTTGGTTCCTATATATAATGCTCCCAGATGTAGGAAATTGCAAGAATGACTGTGATAGATTAGTACTTCTATTACAACGAACGAGTCAGAGTCCGGAGTGTACAGGTCGCATGTTTTAGAAATCCCATGATAATAGCAAGTATTTCGTATTTTGTACACTATTGTGTGAATATAAAATACGTGTGTATGTGTATATGTATGTATATGTATATATATATACGTATGTGTATGTTTATGTGTATACATAAACTTGTAAATGTGCTGTTTTAATATCTGTGGTTGTGTTATGTTTGCCATGGTTCCTTGCATTTACCGTGATTCACTTGCCATAAACTGATTATGTGCCCACGAAGTTTATTCAGTCTCCATCACGAATCGGAGACAAGTGTTGCACTGCGCACCTCTCTTTGTTTTACAATAATTCCGTAGCACAATTTTTCTTTGCGGTAAGCCGTTTATGTCGTTACCTAATGGTACCAGTAATTTCCTCCCCGAGACAAAACAACCACAGTTTGAACCTAAGGATTAAAATTATTTGTTTCCCAGATTGCGAAGACGATGGAATATTACTAAATTTCATTATCAGATTAATGCTACTAAATATAGTTGGGTTCGCTTTACTACCAAAATCAATTCCATATAGCCCACAGATAAATTAATTCGATAGGTCAGACTTTATAAGTGACATCCCCCTGTTCGATGACAGTACGTATAATACAGAAATTCTGTTGTTTCAGTCACTACACATCTGTATTTAGGCAAAAAAATTTATGTGTATAAAAGAACGACAGGCTTCTTCCTTGGAGAGTTCATTCTCAAGCTCACAGCATTTCTAAAAATCATGCACTTAGAAAGAAATGTGCAAGTAGTTATTTCAGTACGTATGTTTTCCATGGCTCGACAACCCTTAGCGGGCCTAGGCCTCCTCTTCGAGGATCCACCGTCACACTCAGACACATCACACTCTGTCGGACTCTTCTGGACGAGTGATCGGCCCGTCACAGGGACTTCTATCTGACAACACACAACAGCCACAGTAGACATTCATCCATGCCGCCGGGGTATTCGAGCCCGCAGTCCCAGCAAGCGAACTGATGCAGAGCCACACGTTACATCGCGCAGCGACTGTGATCTGCTTGGTTACATATAGTGAATTTATCATCATCATCTTCTTCTTCTTCTTCTTCCTCCATGGATTAGGTCGTTTGACCTGTACCGGCATTGACGCATTGCCATCGTTTTCTGGGGCTTCCACGGTCTCTTCTTCCTCTAGGTTTGTAGTTGAGGGCGTGTTTCGGGATTCTGATGTTGTCCATTCTTTCAAGGTGGTTGGTCCAAGGCTGTGCGTCTTTGCTTATGAGTACTTTGTTTTCCTTGGGAGGGTTACCAACCCATCCGCAAAACCCCCATTCTTGGTGGACCAGTTTGTCTCTCTTAGTATGGCGTCTCTCTTACGGCCTGTCCGGCTTGGGAGGCCCTACCAGGAACAGAAAGTTCCCGGCGGCATAGCCCGTAAGGAAAAAGAGGCCCGGAAGCCCCCCCCCCCTCCCCAATACGACAAGATGAATTAAAATCGAATATTAAAATCATTTTCAAGGAGAAACAATCGATGTACTTTTAAATTCTGAGTGCATGAATTGTTTTACTTATAATAATTTCAACAATATTCCTATTGCTTAAGCATGCAAATCTTCTCTCTCTGTCTCCATTTCTGTGGTTTTCTCTGTAGCTACAGCCCACAACTGGCTTAAGCCGCCTCAATGTTGAGGTTTCTACATCACACACACAGGCACGCACGCACACACACAAACACACACCCTCCCTGTAGGACTCTGAACAAGTGATGAGCTCATCGCAAAGGTCGCTACCTACACAACACAAAACAGACTGGCATCAAAGCCCCCGGTGGGATACGAACTCACGATCCCAGCAATCAAGCGCCCGCCGACCTACGCTTTAGACCGCACAGCCACCGGGATCTGCAAAGCTCTACATTTGCCATTACAAATTTATTTGCGGAAGGATGTTAATAAAGGACAAAGAGAAGTCCACCTTTACTATAAAACTAAACTTCTTACCCTCAATAACATTAGCCAAGTGATGGTTACAGAATGAGGGTTACAGAGGCGCAGTTTCAGTCCTCATTTGTTACGTGACGGTAAAGCTGCTGGACGGCTGATAACGACGGCGTTAGCCCTGTGAGATGTGAGGTTCTTACAGGAATTTAACGTTTCGACGCCGTATTTTTTGGTAAATGTTTACTGTAGTTCCTGAGCGGCTTGCTGCCTGCATTGTTTGAGCGATCTTAGGCATCGCGCTGTTTTTAGTTGTGTGGAGGTGTATATATTGATTTCTATTTTATGCTGGGTAATTAAACTCGCGTGCTAGTACAAATACAATATTATTCTGATTAATCGTACTCGATCACACAGGCTGAGGCCTGCAGGTACGTAGAAATGCCGGTCACTGTGGCTGCACAGTTTGAGTGCAGGTCTGCCGCTGCTGCTAGTCGGACAGCAGGATCATGAATTCAGTTTCTACTAGGCAGATGTTAGCCTTTTGTCCTGCTTAGGCATGGACTTCAGGCTGAAACGACCCCCTTCTATGAACAAGATTCAGAAAGCCGTAAAACAGAACGTCCTCTCTTTCATGGGCAGTTTGTTATGGTTTAACAGCCCCTAGTGGACCAGGGTCCCCTTATCGAGGCTTCAGGATTCACTATCAGACACACAACACTCGGTAGAACTCCTCTGGTTGAGTGATCAGCCCGTCGCAGAGACCTGTACCTGACAACACACAACACTCAAAAAAGACAACGTCCATGCCCCGCCGCGATTCGAAACCGCAATCCCAACAGGCAAGCGGCCGCACAACCCGCATTAGAACATGCGACCACCGGGATCGACGTTCAGATGGCATATAGAGCCATGAAATAGACAGGTGGAGTTATATCTTTCCACGTCACAAATACGTATGTGGGAGGCAGAGGTATGATTCTACCCTTTATTCTGATCGCTGCTGGTTGGAGGTGAGTGTTCAGGATCACGCCCTGGCCGCTAAACCCCGGGGAAAGAACTCCAGTACCCACCGACTAGGAAGTTGGGTGGACCCCAGAGACTGACTGGACGATTTGTAAAAGAGATAAATCTCTCACGCCTTTCGGGATGTGACCATATATATATATATATATATGTATTTCGAAGCCAGACTGCCATAGAAGTGAGAGGGCACACCAGTCGGCATAGGTACGAGACTACCGGAATGTGGTGCAGGATTTGGATAAATACAAGGTGGTTCAAACATGACCGGCACTTTTTTGTGTGTAAACAAACCGCAGTCAGTCCCTGTCATATTTGAACCACCTTGTATTTCAGATTTAATTATGTAGCCCCTGTAATGAAAGCCATAATATACAGCAACAAATATACTTCCATTTTCACCCAGATATCTCCATTAATTACGGAACTGCTTGAGAAGACACTGGTTACAGGTTTGGTCAAGAAATCCTTTTCCATTATGGAACCTCAATCTATAAACCGTATTCGCCTAACCGTGCCACTGATTTTACGCTGAACCACGTGCTTTTATCTTCCACCCTGGCACACTGTTTAAGATCAATTTTATTATTATTCTCCGGCTTAGACCGAGGCCCGTAATTTGTTATTTGAATGACAAGACTCACAAGAATTACTGTTGCTTCTACTTTCGAAACCCAGTTCTTGCACTCTCAGCACACAGCTGAGATCAGTGGTAATTGTAATGGGGTGTGCCTCGGTGGTTAGTATTTTCAGCGGAACGCTTCAGGAACTATGGCGGCTTTATGACCCAGAGCGTGTGTAAGCAGCGTTGCGTGCCATATTGGAGTATGGTGACGTACTGGCTTTGTGTTCGAACCCAGTTGGAGAGATTCGTTTCATTCGGAAAACACAAAACACAAATTATTATCTAGTGTGTGCCCACACGTTTCAAACCTCGCCTGATCATAATACAAAGTCAATTCTGTTACTAGCCGAGTGAATTTGAACGTGATGTTAGTGTGGCGTAATTATGTTTTGTAAATTAGAGTGCAGCACAGTACATTTTTATCTTGTTTGCGCCTCAGTTTTATGTTCGTTGTACAACGCGCTTGGGTTCTGTAAATCAGAGTTGGTTAACAATATTGATTTTCGAGGGCCGAATTCTGTTTTGCCAAATTAATGACACATAACCTTGACCACAAATAATGCAACAACAAATATTTATGTTTGTAACGTAGCCTGTCTCTTATTGAAATGAAGATACAGATTATACACTATTTTACAGAATTTACGCTGAAAATTTTGTGGCGAATCTAATTTATGCTCAAATCAATAGAATATATTCTGTATTACAATTGAAACTCGCATCGAATTTCATAATTTATCGCTAAGGGACTTGGGTAAAACATTTTAATGTGTCTGTAGATCTCAGCAGGCTCTATTTATGTTACTTGGAACGTTGGGTACCGTGAATATTTAACAAAGTAATTATGACAAACATTTTTTTCGTATACGGTGTCATTCATGCCTGTAGTAAAACCAACCAGATGATTCAATGTCTCAAATTTATTTTATTGGAGTAACACTCATTGTTACTCAAATAAAATAAATTTGAGACTTTAATGCATCTGGTTGGTTTTACTATAGAAATACGATGCACGGCCCTATGGACGTCAAAAATGTTTAATCTCAGTAATTAACCAACTTGATGCACAAAATCTTGCTTTATAAGCTTATTAAATGCCTCTACATGTTTCGAGCACTATGTGCTCATCATCAGGTGGTCAAATTTTATTATACAGCATCTGGTATCATCACACCTGTAGGTCAAAATTGTATTATACAGCATCTGGTATCATCACACCTGTAGGTCAAAATTGTATTATACAACATCTGGTATCATCACACCTGTAGGTGTGATGATTCCAGATGCTGTATAATACAATTTTGACCTCCTGATGATGAGCACATAGTGCTCGAAACATGTAGAGGCATTTAATAAGCTTACTATATAGCAAGATTTTGTGCATCAAGTTGATTAATTACTATGATTCTACTGTGATGCACAGCCCTATGAACATCAAAAAAGTTGTCATGCATGTTCAACTATTCTATCACTTTTGCAGTGTAACTTATTGGATAAAAGAATGTAATCCTTCAATACACAGTTTAATGTAGTAATTCTTTTGCACTGACTTTTATATTCTTCCATTAAGTATTTTAGAATCACAAAGGGAATGTCGCGCCTTAAAATGAACTCACTGGAATTGAGCGGCAAACAGTTTATATCTGATTTTCTCAGTTTCCTCTTTCCTTCGCGTTTTTACTCTTGTATTTCTCCCCCTTCCATTCTTACTCGTGTTTGTGTTACGTTGAAACAGTGAACTAAGTTGCATATTTAAACATCTGATGACAAAATTTTAAACACTCAGGTGACAGCGGTGTAACCTAAGTGCTTGAAAACTGCGTATCTGTACAAAAGCCATAACATAGTCTAATTCGTTAATCTGAAATATTTTGTAATCATAAATGAACCCGCCGATTCCGGTGACCGTGAGGTTTAAATCGTAGGTTTGCAGCTGCTTGATTGTTGGGGTCGCGGGTTCGATCGTCTCTTGTGAGTGTTGTGTGTTGTCAGGAAGAGATCTTTACGACGAGCTGATCACTTGTCCAGGGGAGTCCTATCGAGTGTGGTGTGTCTGAGTGTGTTCGTAAATTATCGATGATGAGGAGGCCTTGGCCCACTGGGGGCTGTTGCTAGGGGTGAAAGTAGTGGTTGTGCACTGGAAGACAGCCGGTGTTAACCTACATCCAAAGATGTAAGCGAATGTCACCTAATGACTTTTCAAATTTGAAATTGAATATTTTTTTATTTGCCTGCCGCTTTCTGTTTTCACAGCTGTAAAAACTGTGGCTATTCGGAATAAGAAAAACGACGATAGGAAAGCGTAAATTTATGTCTATTGAAGTAAGTTACGGCTGTTTTAAGTCATACGTTCTGAACTTTTCTTAGTAATACGTTACAATGATGCTGTTAGCAGATCATAATTGCATGTGAGCAGATAAGGACAAATTGTGACCTGTGTTGTGCTATAAACCCGACGTCCCGTACGTGTGTGTGTGTGTGTATGCGTGCGCGCGCGTCATATATGTTAGTTCTAAATCCTGTATCCTGCATTCCACACCGAATGCTATTTCAAACACACCGTATCACATGCAAAGTGACAGTGTTCTGTTAATTGCATTGCGTGATGTGATATGCCGTGGGGATTGTACTTTGTGTGTCGCTGCGCCTTCTCTTTCCAAGGAAGAACATGGTTTGGAGACCTCTGAGTAAGGTTGTAGGAAGAGAATCTGTCGTCCTAAGAGGAAGGAAATAACGCGAAATTGGATAGAACTGCTGAATGAGAAGCATCATAGTTATAACTGCTTGTCGAATTTTAAGATAGCGATGAAATCGACAACCGTTTGATGGGTTGAGTATGTAGCACGAAAACATTCAAAATGGATATAATTAAAACAGATATATAGGAGATGATTTGTGTTAGAACTGGATTCAACTGGCTCAGCATGAGGTCCAGCGAGAGGATCTCATTAACCCGATAATGAGGATTCGGTTTCTGTGTATATGGGGACTTGTTTGGGCAGACGAGCGACTATCAGCTTGTCAGTAACGATTTTCTTCATGTGATCAGGTACAATACAAAAATGAATAATAATCATTAATAGTAACGTGTTTTGTGTCACGAAACTTTAAGAAAGAGGCAAATAAATTTTGTATAAGTTGGAAACTCCACACTTATTTGGATAGATCTTTTCATCTAAAACTTGAGTAAACGAAGGAGTAAAATTGATTTCAGAATTACAGCGCATTGCAAATAGCGTGAAGCTAATCTCTAAGTTTTCTCGTGTTTTAAACCAGAATCTCTACCTGCATCTCAGTACGGTACTCTTATGACTTTAGGTCAGGCAACATTAAACTTACGTAAGCGTATTATAAAAATAATGATGAAGGACGGATGCGAAGATGATTTGTCTGTGCCTTGAAAAGGGGAACTAATGTCGATAGTCGTTTTAAGGGAAAAAACGCTTGTTGCTTGCCATCTTCTCTCCTCTTGGATGTTACGCAGCGTTGATTGCTAGTTAGCGACGTTTCGGGACAAGCTGTCCGCCACATTTTCAGCGACTGTTGACGCTTGAAAATGGGAGCGAAAGGTTGACTCGAAACGTCTGTAACTAGGAATCAACCCTATGTAACATCACAGAAGAACGAACATCTTATTTATGCCACGGCGGATGCCTGAAATCACATGTGTGACTTTTGACCGTGCATCTCAGTATAATCTGACCGTGCATCTCAGTATAATCTGACCGTGCGTCTCAGTATAATCTGACAGTGCATCTCAGTATAATCTGACCGTGCATCTCAGTATAATCTGACAGTGCATCTCAGTATAATCTGACCGTGCATCTCAGTATAATCTTAGTAATTAACCAACTTAATGCACAAAACCTTGTTTCATAAAAAGTTTATTTCATGCCTCTACATGTTTCGAGCACTGTTGTGCTCATCATCAGAAGGTCAAAATTGTATTATACAGCATCTAGTATCATCACACCTGTAGGTGGCCGTCCGGTGCGCAAGTGGAGAGTCCTATCTCAAACTGCGCACCGGCACCTACAGGTGACGATACCAAATGTTGTAAAATACAATTTTGACCTCCTGATGATGAGCATATAGTGCTCGAAACATGTGGAGGCATAACTTCTTTTTCTTCTTTTTCCATTGGCACTACAGCCCACTATGGGCTTTGGCCTGTCGAACAATATCCTTCAATTTTTTCCTATCTGCCACCAACTCTCTCCATCTTCTCACTCCCAGCACTTGAAGATCTCTTTCTACTTACTCTTTCCATCTTTTCTTGGGTCTTCTCCTTCTTCTCGTCCCTTCCAGTTCTTGAATGAAGATCTTTTTGGGGATCCTATCCTCCTCCGTTCAGAGGCATATAATAAACTTATTATAAAACAAGATTTTGTGCATTAAGTTGGTTAATTACTAAGACGTGTGACATTCATTGAAGTAACAATGCAATCGCAATAGTCTAGTAAAGGCCCTTCCCACATCCCACAATCTTTCACATAAACAACATTATGCAGTTCAAGAATACACACAGACTGGCCAGTTAGCTCCTTTCCTTCCTAGACCTAACAACGAAACTTGATAATTTAAACTCGCATTCGTCAGCTCGGAAGTCTGTCTCGCCGCCAAGGGTTAATGGTCAGTCCCCATAGGGCCACAAATTGACTTCCTCTTTCTTCTGACCTACGAGCAGAAAGTATTGTGTTGTCGTCGTCATGGTCACGCATAAACCATCCCGTTTTCTTTCCAAGGCCCTAAGGGTCTAAAAAATCCATGCACTATCCCAATTTTTGGGGGATGCTAAAGTGCTCGGTTATTCTGCTGTTCAGTCTCCAGATACAGCATGTTGTTCATTGGGGTTTACGACTTGTCCCTACCCTGGACCACTACTCGCACCATATTCTCCTCACCAGCCTCTTTAATATTATTCCCTCATTTTTGACCAGGTCTTCAATCGTCCCTTACGAAAGAGAAAAGATCGAGACGTCCATTCTTTTGCTTGCATCTGCGAATTTGGATTATAAAGATACAACAAGCCGTCGGCAATATAAATCCAGTCGGAGCTGTATTTACACACACACACACACACACACACACACACACACACACAAACAGAGGCCCGCGCACACCCACACGCACACAAACACACATGAACATTCATACGCGCAAGCACACCCACGCACACACAAACACACGCACACCCATTCACACACACACACACATGCGCATTAACACACACGCACGCACATGCACACAGATACGCACAGCCCCAAACCGAACGGCTGAATATCCTCAATACACGTAAGGGCGTCGGTTTAGTTCTTACGATCAGTTCTGTATTAGCCTGCTTGTCTCAACACCCTGTTATCCTCTTTCATTTTATCACTGTCATGGTGCCTTTTTTTTTTGGGCGAAGTTTAAATATATTGATTCAAAAATCAGCCCTTTTGACAATTATGTTATAAGAAAAAAAAATTGTATCGTGTAGGACCTTTTTTTCTTATTTGACCGATAAACACCAACCCGACTCCCTTTTCAGTTTCTTTACTCTTTCTGATGGTTATTATCACTGCCATCGTTTGTCTAGCTCCCGGCGTCGACCGTTGAACCTCCCCGACACGCAGCAGCCGAAACCACGCGAGCGTACCGACGGGCGGAGCGTTCGGCCAGCGCTTACTGGTCAAGTAAAAAAAAAAGCACTCTATACCTTGAGAAAAGAATATAAATTGAAAGTAAGTTACAGAAAAGCGCTCAGTATAATATCTCAGAATAAAAGAAGCAGGCGTTAACTCTTTGACGCCTAACGACGACTATAGTGGTCGTGCCGCACTGCTAACCTCTAAAAGTTGCATTTTATATATTTATTCAACAAATATAGGTACTGAATATTTTAAACATGGTATATACTCTCCGCTTTTTCCTCTTCAAAATGCAGTTTGTTTCATAAATCTAAAGTATTTGGTTCCTGTATTATTCACATTTTATATACAGAGTGTGCTAAAATTAAAAAAAAAAAAATTCCGGCGCCAAAAGGTTAATGAGCGACTTCGTGTGTTACTGAACGAAGAATTGCGTCAGTTTTACAGACCAACTAACCTTGTTAATATGCGCAGTGTAGGAGGTTACGGCGGGTTGGGCATATGGCTAAGGCACTGAAACAAAATATACACAGATAGTTTTATTTGGGAAACATCTAATTGTATAAACGAGCGTGAGGTGAGCTAATTACATTAAGCTGCAACTTAGGTGAAAAGGGGTGATGGATGAAACTGGCCCACGATGAATCTTGGGCAGTTTTGTAAGCCATGTCGAAACCTCAGTCTTTGCTGACACCTCATATAAAATAGGACAAAATAGTTAAAACATGACTGTGGAAATTTTATTAGTTAAGTAGTAGCATCATCAATAAAAAGTTTATGTTTCAGCCTAACTAGTGGCCATCATCAGGTTACATCCGTCTGCTACAAGAGTTTTATACATTATGCATATCTGCCTCTAGATGTTGAGATCTTATCACCTAGTGCTCTATATTGGTAACTAATATGTATTGGGAAAAAAATCTGGGAGGTCCTGGGGCGAGTTTTGTTTTGACTATTTTATCATATTTTATATGATTGTAGCACACAAAGGAGATGCCCCAACTTAAAATTTTCTGGTACCCGTTTGCTAAGTTGAAGGTGATACATTCCACTGCGTTGTAAACACTAAAACTCCAGAACAATAAATCAAAGTATGCTGTCTATGTGGCTGGTTTTTATACATCTAAAATATAAGTCGTGTTCGATGGAGAACACGACTTTCATGATGCGGTTTTATTGCTTTATCCGCTTCGTTATATAATTCGTAACATTCTTCTTTAGTTACGGTATATTTGTGGCTTTTATTCCGACTCACTCAGTTCCTAAGATTGCGCAGTGTCGATAAAGAGAGGATTTTTCGGCGTTTGGAAGGAATCAGTCTTGACCTAATAATTGTATCATTTTGAAGTTTTATTCAGGGAACTGAAGAAACCCTTAAAAATATTCAGTCACAATATAACGGTATCTTGAATGGGATATAAACCAACACCTCCTGTGTAAACGTTCGGAACTCTACGGCTGTACGACCATGTTCCATCGTTAAGTCATTTAAAGTCATGTAAATTATTCCTTTTTGGGTAATTCCCTGGCGTCTGAGTTCTAATTGTCGACGTTTCGGAACTTACTATCGGTTCCATCTTCATAGGCACCTGCCTATGAAGATGGAACCGATAGTGAGTTCCGAAACGTCGGCAATTAGAACTCAGACGCCGGGGAATTACCCAAAAAGGAATAATTTACATTTAG
>Ga0123357_10009784_pt1 | contig 12125 bp, 6 predicted proteins | sample TergutEmb28metaG_FD_89873 | JGI IMG/M metagenome (GOLD analysis project Ga0123357, IMG submission 89873) | Embiratermes neotenicus P4 segment gut microbial communities from Petit-Saut dam, French Guiana - Emb289 P4 | ecosystem: Host-associated > Arthropoda: Insects > Digestive system > Gut ...
AAAATAAAATACGAGTATAAAAGTTATTTTGGGACACATTTGTGTAAGTTGACCACTTGCTTATGTTGACCACTTTTTCAGGAACCGTCGGTGGTCAAGTTAGACAGGTTTTACTGTATAATGAAAGTATTTGTATTGTGCATGCAAGCAGTTGCACATGACATTTTTTCTGTAGATGGCATTGTGGTTAAGTGATCACTACCTGTGCCTTACATGTGGAAAGTCCCAGGTTCAAATTTTGATCCAGACACCAACATTTATGTGTGATATTTTCGTGGTTTTTCCCAGTTCTGCCAGGTGCCTACCAGGATAGTACCTTAAACTATGCCATAACCACTTTTGTCACTGAGTCAGTTTATCACTCACAAGTTTTGTACCCATTTGACACTGCTTATCCAAGGCAGATTCCATAGTATTTTTACATCAATGTTAGGTTTTGAAAGTAACCAGTAAAAGAATATTAAATTGCACAGATGTAACAGGGATACAGAATGTTGGCTAGTACTTGTTTAAAATTACATGTAATTGGGAAAATAAAGTTAGCAAAACAGACCCTGTATTAGAGGTTACAGGAGAATAGAATGAGGAAGTAAGAAAATTATTTCAGCAGTGAGGGAAGATTGTAATGTTAGATTAATAGCAATAGTGTGGAATGTGAGTTGTAAATTGAAATACTACCCATATATAAATAAGTATATACTGAAGGAATCTGTGCCCAGCAAGAACCAGGTGTTATATGTGCACACATTCTTGTAAAGAATGAACCACAATTGAACTTTAAAAAAAAATGAAATTAGATTTTTAGTACCTGTAAGCCTGTGCCTTATTGGATGCTGGTAAAATGTAGGTTTCATAATAACACATTTTCTAAGAAGTAATTTACAGGGTGTCTAGTCCTTGCTTTATGTGACTTTTTATTATTGCATTATTGATATGTCTTAGCATTGTGACCATTTTACATTTTAAATTGTCCAATTATCAAACTGTCCACATGCATATGTATGGGATTACTTTAAAAATAAAATGTAGTTTTGTAGTGCAGCATGCATGTGATTTACTGTGTCTAACTTAAATAACTAAAAGAATCTTAGTGTAAGATTTCCTTTCCCCATCAAGGTAACTCAGAAACACCTGCAAAGTTTTTGTATGTCTCTTCCCATTTCTTAGATCACTTATCTCCCTCTGCTAATACACTTAAACATGTGCATAGTACTTTTTGGTTTATTATCCATATCATACATTAAAATAAAAAATATATGCATAGTACTCTGTTTTGTGCCACTGTGTTATGTATTGAATGATTTAATTCATGCTTCTGTGAAGTGATGTAAATTATTTTCTGTGTATTTCAAAATACGAAAAACTGGAACACGAGGTTTCATCAGGGCATTTGAAAAGATTAAAAATTAGTCAGTTTACATCACTTATCACTGTCTGGTATTATTCAACAGATTTTGCATTACTAGTACAGGTAGATTCTAGAAATGTGTTGTTAAAAATTACAGGACACACATATTTGCTAGCTTAAATTAAATGTCGCCATATTATGTGTTTAACTTGTTGTATTAATAAAGGTTGGTCACCTAATATTGCAAAAATTGAATTGTTTTAATTTAAATGGACAACTATATCTGACTTTTTTTGTAGCACCCACACTTCGTCACTTTGTTCATACTGAAATTACTGTTATAATTCATTGAGTGAATAAAATATTCTAATGCTTGCTGTTGTAAGCCATAAAAAGTCACTGATGTTTGTATACTTACATAGTTCCATATTTTGTTTCAGGGCTCTCTCGTTTATCGAAGTGGAAGTCCTGGTGACACAAGTCACAGTGGCCCACAGAGTCCTGTTTCTCCAGCTAGTTCCCCAGGCATAGGGCCCAGTACAAGTCCATTCTCAGACAGCAACAGCTATTTCATTAGTCAGGCACAGGCAAACGCCCTTCAGCAGCACTTTGAACAGTTCAGCATGGTAAGTCACTAGGGCTGCAAAATAAGTGTGAAGGTTTGTGACGTTGATGTGTTATTGAGGTGACTGTATATTGAATTTGTCCAACAATATATTTTTATTCAGAACAACAGTTTTTTTTTAAAAGAAGTTGTCATATTAAATTTTAAGAACCAAATGTCATGAAAATAGAAACCAACCACACTTATTAGAGTGTAATGGATTAGCAGAATGTTCAAACACTGAGATTGAAGAGAATGTCAGCATCATTCCCCTGACATTGAAGAAGGCTGAAATAGTATAAAAATATGCAATGTTTTGCATGACAACAGGTGTGAGTGATGACCACTGGGTGAAAAGCTGAACTGGAAATGGCCAAAGAATATTAACCCTTTTGTGCTGAACATTACCAATTGGTAACATGCTTCTAAAAGAATCATTTTCTGTAAATTTCCATGATCTTGCAATTATTCTGGCAACTGAAACAGAGATAAAATGCTAATAAAGTACCACAGATCAAAACACCCATCAGATTATAATGGAAAAACATGTAAACTCTTGAAAACTTTTACAACTCAAATTAATCAACCATTAAACTATACTTATAATCATTGATGGAACATACATATTTTCACTGACCATCTAAAAATCTCCATAGCAATGCCACTATATATATAGTAGACAAAACTTGTATGACAAATTATCAGCCTGTTTCACTTTTAACTGTTTTTTAAATAAAATGTGTGAGAAGTTTATGCATGATAGGTTACACCAGCATTGACATATAATAACATATTTGTCCCAGAATAGTTTGGCTTAAGGAAAGGGTTGTCAACTAAAAATGCTGCCTACAAGCTAAAAGACAGTCAGTTCAGATCTCTAAACAAAAAATTTAATGTGGAAGAATTTTTTGCATTTTAGCCAAGGTGTTTGTCTGCATCAATTGTGCAATCATTCTAGCTAAATTACATTTAATGGAATTCAAGGAACAGGTGCAAATTGGTTCTGGTCCTGTGTAACACATAGGAAACAAAAGTTAAAATAAATTCTGATGATGATGTTCAGAATTGTTGCTTAGATTAGGAAAAAATAAAAAATTGCCTACCTCAATGGTCAATTCTAGGACCAATTAATTTTCATAATATATGTAAATTACCTTCCTCCAAGAATTTCAGTACAAAATTCATTGGCATAAAGGTTGGTAACCACCTGAACTGGAAGAATCATGTTGATCAGTTGGTACCATGTGGAGCAGGGTGTGTAATTAGGCCTGTGTTTCACATTAGCAACACTGACACTCCGAAAACAATTTATTTTGCCTCTTTTTGTTGGTAATTTATCTTACAGTAAACAGATATTCACTCTACAAAAGAAAACTGTTAAAATTATGATAAGTGTAAACACTAGATATTCGGTAAGACATATCATTTTTAAGAGGTTAAGATTTTACCTCTCGCATGCAAATACATGTCTTCGTTAATGAACATTGCTGTAAATAACCAAGAGCAATTTAAAACAAATTCAGCTGTAACTAGTGTTAATACAAGGAATAAATACTCTCTCTTAGACCAACTGCCAATGTGTCAGACTTTCAGAAAAGTATGTATGATGCTGATGTCAAAATACACAAAAGTCAGCCATTTAAATTCACAAGTCTTAAGAATTGAAAGGCTCACTTTAAATCCTTTTATTTTGTTGAGGAATTTGAAGTGTTTAGAAGTGACTCACAGTGAAATTTTCCAGTGTATATGATGAATTTTTTGTAGTATTTGAATGTTGTATGCAAAATACTTATAATACTTTTTGTTGTATATTTTGTATTTTTTTTATGTATTTGCATGGCTTATCCCTTATTATGTTGTCACTTTCACTAAATTTTAGATCTGTGGAATGCGTAACGTGTGTGTAATCAAATTGGCCACAAAAGCCATGTGAACTATTATTGTCTACAGGTACAGAAAGAGCTCAATCCAATGGATCCATCGGAGTAGTTTCATATTATTTGTTCCATGTGGTGTGACTGTAATCATCTATATACACCAACACATACACACAGTTTATTTAAAATTATAAATAATCCGTGTACTTGAATTCTCCTACATGTTGTGGCAGTAACCCAGGTACATGAATTCTCCTGTGTGTTTTGGAAATAAATTGCCATCCTCAGGGAAACTGAAGACATAGGCATATGAAAACAATGTACCCATTTTACATGTAAGTTGTAAATTGGATATGTTGGTTTCATATGCCTTTGTATTATGTCTCCCTTAGGACAGCAATTTATCAATTAAACATGTAGCATAATTCATGTGTATGGATTATTGATGATTTCGTATAAATTGTGTGTATTTGTTGATGTGTGTGGATGATTGACATCAGAGTAGGTTTTTAACTTAATTATCTACTGTTGGAAACCGGCCCAACTTCTAAACATTCATTTCATTTTGATTAAAAATAAGATGATGGGAAGTCAAATATATGTGTCAGCACATTAACAGCAAAGAAGTTCTTATCTTTAATGATTATAAGATACTTGAGATTTTCATGGCAGTGAAAATTTTGATTGAGATCGCTTGGTTATGACATATGTATTCTGGCAGGTGGTTACCACAATCCAAATATAAGAGTGTTTGTTTGCAAGAGATATTTAGCAAGCATAATTCTTTACCCACTCAGACAATGTCTGTAAACTATGTTAACATTAAGTTAGTGGTTACTTCACTAAGTTTGAGTTTTATATTTCCAAGCATTGAAGTTACAGTGACATGCTGACTTATTGAGTATGTAAATCTTAATGGAAATATAATGGCATTATAGTTCATTAAATTATAAATTCTTGTGTGCCTGATGTAAAATGGGGTAGTTTTTGGCAATGTATTTTTTGTGGGGCTGGATGAATTGTATTATTGTACTGTGCTGGTTGCTCTTGTGGGAGAAAATATTACGTTTATGGAATTGCTGCTTAATATTACCAGCCAGTGCCTAAGTGACTTCAAATGTGGTTCTATTTCACATGAGTAACACTGGATGCCACCTTCTGTTTCTTATAGTACAACGGTAATGTTTACTTGTACAGTGAAATCCCTATTTAATGAATCTTGGGGTTTGAATGGATTTTCTTACATTAAATTGAGGTTTTCACTGAATGACATTACACAGAATTAAAGGTAGGGTGAAGTTCACTCTAGAACAGACCACAGCAGCCCAGAGGGGGAGTAGAGGTATAGCTGTACTCCTTCTTTAACCTTGGCACTAGATGGGGTAGGTGGTCAACACCACACCCTGGCTGCTTTAACCCCAGGAATGACTCAGTACCCATTTTATTGGGAACTGGGTGGGCCCCAGGGCCAGTCTGGATGGGTGCGGAATGTCTCACCACCACCGGGATTCAGTTCCTGGACCATGCAGCCCATAGCAAGTTGCTATACCGACTACACTATCCCGGCCTATGTTACACAAAATAACATTAAGAGAGCATTGACTTCTTTTATGTCCTATTGTGTATAATTATTATAAAAAAATCTTTGCATAAGTAGTTAGACTGTTTCTTCTCTAATAAATACAAGTTTTACACAGTACTAGAAATTTAATGTAGAAAATAATTAAGAACTTGTAAAGTAAACATTGAGAGCTGGAAAATGTCTTTTAGTTACATAATCAGTAATATGAATTTGTTTCTGCGCTAATTAATGATATGTGTGTGTGTGTGTGTGTGTGTATGTGTGTGTGTGTATATATATATATATATATATATACATTTATATATATATATATATATAAATGTCAAGATTTGAAAGTCTGTCATTATTTGTCCTCGTGTAGCAAGTCAATCTATTCATGCATGCATACATACACCAAGAAGTAACTGAGAGATGCCTGTGCTTCAGTCATTACTGTATCCTTAGTATTCCCTGTTAGCAAATTATCTGTAGTATCACTGTTTATTCCATCAAGCTGTTTCTAAGGAACATCTCTATTTCCTGTCATGTATGTGCCATGAAATTGTGATTCTGTGAATCAAGATTTAATGTACCCAGTAATAACAGATCATTGGAAGTGTTTTCCATGGGAAGTATAGTTGGAGATGTAAATTTTTATGTCAAATGCTTTATACACCTTTGGAGGGTGAGGACCAGTAAATGTTGTAAGAGAAACAACTGTATGGTATATTTCCACCCACTTGTTGCATTTTTGAGATCACTATAATAATGTGTGCAAGGGAAAGCAAAATTTGTAGGTTGGTAATGTCAATAACAGCTGTTAATGAAATGTATAAAGCATCTCACAGTGTACACTTTGTGTCTGATGGCCAAATCACTCAGCCAGTGACTCTTGTTTGTTAGGTTGTGACTGAAATAAATGTGCCTTGTTTCTGTGATATAATTTGAAGTTGGGTGTTTTTGAAAATATTTATTTTAAATAATTTCCCATTTACATTTCAATAATCATTATGAAATAAACACCAAGAAATCCTCTTTCTAGAGTAATAAGTATTTATAATGTCACAGATTGCATATTTCAGTTGTGTTCTTGTATGTGACATTACATGCCATAAATTAGGATTATGCAGAATTGATTTCTGGCAGAGGAAAAACATGAATATGGGTTTGTGTTCTGGTAATAACTACATGAAATTGCTGTACAAGTTTTGGACAGTTGAAAATTTTCTATGCGAACTGTGGTCTACCTTTATATTGAAGTTTATTAAATGTGGGAGAGTTATACATTCTTTATATCAGGCTTCAGCTGGGACCAGAAGGAATATTTACCAAGTGCAGATGCTAAATTGGGATTTCATTGTACCAGTAGTGATGTGAAAGCAATTAACAAGTTAAGTAACAAGTTTTGAAGACTCTTATTTCTTCAAAATATTTATCGCTTATGAACAGAGAGGCTTGAAAATAGTTACAAGTAGTCAAGTTGTATCCATAAGGTGTCATGACACGCTTCTTGCATGTGTTTTATGCCATGTACCTTACATGCACATATAATCATCTGCTCAAAAATGTACTTCATAATCTCTCAATCTGTACACACTAACGGGAATAATTTTAGATACATATACAATGCTGCTTGATGCATCAGAGAGCCAATAACTTTGATAGTTTTAATCTCTTATGCTTCCAGGGTGTGGTAAGTATTGACTGTTTCATTTATTCTGTGTTACAGTTTTTATTTATCTAATTATTGTATGTGCTTTGTGTCGATAAGCATCAGCAGTTTTCTTTGATAGTCTGATCAGACATTTTTGTATCCAGTAACAAAAAATGATTTACAACGCCAGACAAGAATCCCATTTCAGTTCTTTCTACCTGATATGAGCCGTATAGAAACTGCACATTGTTTGATAGTACTGGTATTTCTTAATATTTTGTAATAATATTGAACAAACCACATTTATTCAGTCTAATACAACATAAGTTTATTTTAATTCATTTAGTTACCCGTACATGTACGCTACATGTTTTGGCCTGAACTTAGGCCATCTTCAGGTACATGTATGTTGATACCAAAACCATACAAGGGAAGATACATTAAAGATCTATGGGGCCCCTTCTGACAGTCACTATTTTTATAATGTTAAAACATAAAATATACGATATAAAAGTATAAGACTTACATATTTTGAAAAAAATGTGTATATAAGGACTGTATTTAGATAGGTCCTCATGTGTTGTAATAAGAGGTCGTAGTGAAATTTTTCTATGACCTGGTGTATTTTAACTGATGCAGCATGGCCTCAGCATAGTTCAATTTTTTATAAAATCCATCTTTGAAGAACTCAGTTTGTAAATTAAAAGTAGTGACTGTAAGAAGGGGCCCCATAGATTATTCATGTACCTTGCCTTGTATGGTTTGTATATTGATGTGCCTGAAAATGACCTCAATACAGTCCAGAACATGGCCTAAGTGCAGGACAGAACATGTAGCATACATGTAAGGGTAATTAGTTGAAGTGAAGTAAACTTGTGTTGCACTGAATAAATGTGGTTTGTTTAATAGTAAAACAGTTGGATGGCTTCCATAAAGATTGTAGTAATGTTACTTTGTGTACTCCTGGGCTTGCATGGCATATTATAGGGAAACTTTTACTGTACTTGATTAGCAGTTATTTTGCGTAACTTTTTGTGATTTCTGAGTGTGGTTGAGAAAATATTCTGCTTATATCTGACATACTTTCAAAATTTATGTCAGAAGTTCAGGTTGGAGTGATATTGGGAGTTATATAAGATACTTTTGGGATACACAAACTAATTATGTTAGGATGACATCACAAGAACTCTACATTTTCCAGATAACAGACAACTGAATGAGTACAACCATGTCTTACAGTGGCCTAGGACTGACCAAATTATGTTATACGTGATATCTGGATTATCAGGGTCCTGATTTTACTGGTTTCGTATTTTTGAAGTTGTTTTTGGAATCTTGCTGCCAAATACCAAGAGTAATAAAATAAATTAATAACGGGTGGTATTATGGTCATTTGATGGTCAAGTGAAAGAGAGAGGTACAAAAGACATGAGATTTGTTCTGATTTCCCCCACAACTTTGTCCTTCATAAATACTTCTGACCTTATGTCTAAATATATTCCCACTAATTAATATGCCTGCACCTTCAGAAGTACATTTTATACATTTCATTATTGTGTTTATGACATTAAACATGATTTAAATGCGTTATGTAGAAATTCCCTGCTGCTGTTAGTGATAATGTTACTGTCATGTTAAAAGGAATAGTACTTACTCTCACAATGTATAAAGTGAGTGTGAAGTAGTTGTGTTTAGACTACTTCACACTCACTTTATACATACATATGCAACAGGGATGTCGCACCTCAAAGTACTTACTCTCATCCTGATACATTTTATTTTAGGAAATAGAACAGTATCCCACCAGGATTCATTGTTCATAACAGTTTGAACCAGAATACACATGATACCACACATTTTGCTAGTAATGAAGTGATAAATATTTTTGGCAGTATTTTCATGTTACATTTATTAAGTGGATGTTCTTGGTGACTTTGGAAAGTGTACACATAATATGGCAAGAATTTTAAGTGTTTTAAATTGTTATAAGATTCTCTGCTGTTTTGGCTGATTTCTTTTATATTTAAAGAGGATATGCCTTTTCTTTTGTAAATAGAAAATATGCTTTTAATTTATCTAGTCTTATGTATTCCATGTGTAATGTGGTGTGTCAGTGATGATGAAATAGATTTTGATTCTAAGCACTGGTACCCAATCTTTTCCCACACTTTTTTATTGCATCTGGAATTTGTGGAGCTGCCAGAATCATAGAAACACAGAGGGCAGTGAGACAAGTGCCCACTGGCTGACGAGAGAGAGAGAGGGGGGGGGAGATGAGACTCAGAAATGTGCTCATGATTTGCCCAGGTAATTAACCAAGACAGTGACAAGTGTGAAGATATTTGTATGAAGCACGGTATGATTGCTGGAACTGTTGGTATTGGAAGTGGTCTACGAATTTAAGACACATTTGTGGATCTCTGTCTCTTGACTTGAAGGAAACTGTGAAATTGTATGTGAATGGATTCTGTTAGTGGCCACTAGACCCATGTATTTCTGGCACATTGTATGTAATTATATTTGCTGTTTTATTCCCATTTTCTGTCATTAACTTAATAAGTGGAAAATTTAGATTACTGATCACATTCCAAACCAGAAAGTGAAGCATCATGCATACTTATTTTTCATTTCTTATTCAGAAATTTAAAAGGAAGAATTTGTCAGAAATGAACTGTCTTATGACAGGTCCGAAACCTCTTCCAGAGCGAGTTCACCACACAGTGTGATCTAGTGCTTCCTCTTTCAATTTCCAGCATCCTCTCATTTCCTTAAGGTCATGCAGCACCTGCTTGTGCCTTCCTCTTCATCTTTCTGTCAACTCTGACATCCTCCTCCTTCCTTTCCTTCAGTAATGTGTTTTGGAAGGCGTTTTCTATGCAAGATGTGACTTACCCAGTTATCCTTCCTTTTATTGTAGGCAGCCTATTCCTTTCCTCCTTTATTCTATGTAATACTTCTTCATTTTCCACACAATTGTTCCATCTGATCATCTTCATCCTTCTCCAGCACCCCATTTCAAAACTTTCCAGGTGTTTCTAATCTACTTTCCAAAGTGTCCAGTTTTCAGCACCATACAAAGCCATGCTTCAGCGCTAGCTTTCTGCTATTTTGTTCCTTAAATTTAAGTCCAGTTTGCTGGTGAAAAAAAGTCTTCTTGTTGAATTCTGCTTTTTCCGTGATAATCCTGGATTTAATTTCACAAGTACATCTTGCATTATTTGTTATAATGCTACCCAAGTAGAAATATCCCACATTCTCCAGTTGTTTTTGATCAGTTATAACTGATACTTGGGATGGTTGCCTCAAGATTCCCATTACCTTTGTTTTTTTCACATCCTTTTCTCTTCCGTAACACCTTCCAATTCCATTCATTGTATCAGTCATGCCCACCATTACAGTTTCTTCCTTAGCCTTTAGCACAAAGTCATTTGCATATTTCACAGTGAGAATTACCTGTCCTCCTATTTTTAAATCTCCAAACCCTTCAAGAGCTTTGTTTGTAAGGTACTTGCTGTACCACTGGAATACAGTTGGTGACCAACAGCATCCATGTCTAATTCCTCTTCTGATCTTCACAGTTATTGTCTCATCTTGGTCCAGTTATACTTAACACTGATCCATGTGTAGGTTACTGATCAATCTTCTTTTCACCAGTTGAACTAGTTTCCTTTAGGACTTGCATTAATTTGGTCCATGTTATGTGATCAAGCGCCATCTGCCAGTCTATGAAGCAAATATACATTTTTTTGTCTGTATCCAAAGTTCGATCTGATATTCACAGCATCCTACTTGCTTCCCTAGTTCCTTTTCCTTTTCTAAATTCAAACTAATCTTCTTCAAGTTCATCCTCAGTTTTCTGTTCAATTCTTCTACTAAGCATCCTCATTACTATCTTTGCTGTGCAAGAGATGCAGCTGATTGTGCGATGGTTTCTGAATTTCATAGCTTTTGGCATCTTTAAGGCAATAGTTGTAACTTCAGTGAAATCCTTGGGTCACTCTCCAGTTTCATATATGTTGTTGATCAGTTGTGTCATTATTCTGAGATCATCTCCCAACAGTTCGAGTACATCCACACATACATCATCATCATCATCATCATCATCATCATCATCATCATCTCCTGTAGCCATCTTATCCCTCATGTCCTTCATAGCTTTTTCCACTTCACTGTGGATGGGCCTGTCTCATCTGCACCTGCTTCCTTTTCAGGTTTGGCTTATAGGTTTTCTGTTCACTTAGCTTGGTTGTAGACCTCTGTAACATAATTCTCACAAATTTTCAGTACATGTCTCTTATCACCTACTGTTATATTCACTGGAGAGTTTTTGATGCCAATGTTCTGAATCCCGTGGTTTTCTTTCCCACCTGGTTCCTTTGTATTATGTACATTAAATCATAATGTCTTGTTCTTTGAGATTACATGATCTCGTCACATATGCTGTCAAGATATTCCTTCTTGGCCTTGTCTGTGGCTCTTTACTGTTTATTCTTCAATCTTCTGTAGTTATTCCTTCTTTCTTCATTGTTGACATTCTTCCACTTCCTTTGTTCATCCATTTTTCTCCTCTCATCTAAAAACACTCCTTCCTGGTGATCCAACTTGGGGAGTAGTTTACTTCTGGATTGTTTTTTTCTCCAGGGGAAGCATTTCACAATTGTCTCTGTTTTTTGAAAGACACTGTCCAGGAAAAATAGTGATGTGATATATGCTACTACTGAAAATGAAATATTTTGCCCATTTTGATGAAGCAGAACAGGGTAGATAGTAGTATAATACACTGTATGTACTTGTACATATAAAAACCAAAAGAATAATAATTTTTCATTTTTATTCATACATATGTTTAAATTGAGAGAACTGTATGCAGCTGTGTTGCGTATTACTAGATCATGACATGGGACTTTTCAAATATGTATGTATGTGTGTGTGTGTGTGTGTGTGTATATATATATACAGGTGTCCCAGGAGGAATGTGCCAGACTTCGGGAGGGTGTTCCTTATGCTAAACTATACCGATATAACCCAAAACACCTAAGTCCAAAGTGGAACGGTTACGGAGATAATGGTCAGAGAAAAGT
>Ga0123357_10009785_pt1 | contig 12125 bp, 5 predicted proteins | sample TergutEmb28metaG_FD_89873 | JGI IMG/M metagenome (GOLD analysis project Ga0123357, IMG submission 89873) | Embiratermes neotenicus P4 segment gut microbial communities from Petit-Saut dam, French Guiana - Emb289 P4 | ecosystem: Host-associated > Arthropoda: Insects > Digestive system > Gut ...
ATAATTGTCCAACGAGATGCAACACAAAGCAGTCTATTCATTATTCTGCCAGTTCACTCTACATGTTTCGGGTGTCAACCACAATCATCATCAGGAGTACACAAAACTGTAACCATAGCCTCCGGTACTGGTATTCCCTCCAACGTGGCCAAGTTTGCCACGTTGGAGGGAGGCAGCTGCACAAAAAATATGACCAGTACCGGAGGCTGTAGTTACAGTTTTGTGTACACCTGATGATGGGTGTGGTTGACACCCGAAACATGTAGAGTGAACTGGTAGAATAATAAATAGACTGCTTTGTGTTGCATCTCGTTGGACAATTATTAATATAGATCAGCGATGCACGGAACCATAAACATAAAATACATACTAAATTACAACGGAATAATCGGATCCATTTACTGAGTGTGAGCTGTGATACTGAGTGTGACTTGAATTCGGAAAGTCCCTTCTTTCTTTCCCCGTGTCATATCCCGAGTTACTTTTATTATGGTTACCATTCGTCTTTCTGTAACAATAACTTGATAGGGGATTAAACCTTTCGAGGTATGTTGATATTTATGTAATATCAATTTTAATGTGATGCATTTTTCCACTGGAATCATAGGAAATTCGAAATTAATAAATATTTATTTTTGTTAATTGTGATAAGAGAAAAGTAAATTTTCCAGTATTCACGAGAAAACTAAGTTAGAAAACCATAATTTCTTTTTCTCAACACAGCCCTCCAGTTTGACATTTACCATCAGTTTACTGTCCATCTTCCGATGCGTAGGTCTGCGTTGTCTCCTTCATGAAACGGCGTATAAAAGTAATGCAGTGATTTGAGTTTAGTTTGCCATTTATCAAGCAAAAGACTTAAATTAGAAAATCACCTTATGCAAACTATAAACTTTGTAAAAAGAAGACGACAGAAAGTTTTGTGTATAAGAGCAGCAAGTGAACTCGTAGCCCGTTTTCGAAGTTAAGTAATTCAAGCAGAAGAAATCATCAAGGCTGCAGCAAAGCAGTTAGTCGGTTAACCAAGTGATAACATAATAATTCCCAAGCGATAGACCAATAAATATAATCTAGATTTATTTAGTGATTTCAGTTTCTTCGGTTTTATAACATCGAATTATGGGATGATTGGTGAATAGAAAGTGATTTGGGAGGAAACTGTCGTGATCTAATTGATGGTTCTATGTCGGAATTTGGCTGGAAGTGCTGAGAAAAACCGCAAAGAAACTTACTCATTATGGCCGGTCTAATAACTGAGATTTGAAATCGAGGCTTCCTGTACATGACGCAAGAATGATAGCCACTGAAGGGCAGAATTCTGTAAGTTGGACGTAACTCAACGGTCTACAGTTTTTAACCAGCATTGTCGTGGCATTCCCTGTTATGGAACGAGAAGATATAACACCCTCATGATCACACTCACCATTAGATCATGATTTTCACCCGTTCAGTCTGGTAATATTAACTTATTATTTAACGTTAATTTCAATATCATCATTCCATATATTCCGTAATCTTGATTTACCCTGAATGTTCTGTCTGTCTACTTATTCTCCTTCAGTAACAGACCTGTTAGCTGTGTTAGCTCATTCTTCGATAAGTCTATACGCTGCAAGACTGCTATTCGATTTCCGGTGTTGGCAGGAATTCTTCTCCACGAACTTGCCAGAACCAATTTTTGAGATTTCAAGCTTCCTAGGGCAATGCGTCCTGTCGCCATTTGCCCGTCTCAAATGGCCAAAAGCACGATACTGATTATTCAGCCTGCATTTACCAAGCGTCAAAGATAAGAATATGTAGAACCGCATTTGTCATATCCCTACATACAGATACATTCGTGGATCTATGATAAATACTAGATATATATGCCTTTATAGTACCCTACGCTATTGGACTAGATTACATTACTAACTCCATGTGCAGGATCTTTTTTGAAATTGTTAAAAAAAAAAACTCTTCTATTACGCACCTGGACAGGCCCTTAAGAGTTCCAGGAGCTTGAGACTCCCAGAATTTCTGGAGAGTCGGCGCATGAATGTGCTAAGTTTGTCAGCCTTACCCACCAGCTACCTTAAACCCGCAGGACATATTCCTGGTACTCATTTCTGGTAGGGGCTGAGTCGAACCCGGGGACATAGTGCGGCCGGAAGGAATAAGTTAATAAAAAATTACAATGACACCATCGGCAATCGAACCCGCGAATTTCCGGCTTGTAGCGCAGTGCCTCAAACAACTGCGCCACCGCGTACCCCGTTCTTGGAATTGTACTCAGTGAATATCACACATTGCTGGAAATCGAAATTTGATTATCGCGTCCTATATCAGATGAATGCACTTCACACCATTACATCCAACTCCTCTGAGAAGCGTTTTATATTATACATTATCTATAAGGAGGTTCTAAAATACTTTTCCTCTCATTCGACTAAACGTTTTTGTATGTATGTTATTGGCCCATTTACCTCCGTCAATAAATCACTGTATATATTTTTTTTATTTTGAAGCTAGTGAAAACCTACATTATTTAATTCCATTCCTCTCCATGCTATGCAGTCATTGTTAATTTCGATCATTCCCCAAACCAGTCTTTTCAAACTCTAATCCTATATGTTATCTTCCGAATGTGAAAGGCTAATTCTCGCAACATTAGAAACGTAGAATTATAATTTTATAGTGTAATTTTATGTTCTTAGTGTGGCATGAGAAGGTACAAAAGACTCAAACTTGAGTGGTACCAAGCACTCCCCAAGTTTAAACTGCTCTGAACCTACTAAGTGAAAAGCGTAATTCATTGATGCGTCTGTTCATTACAATGTTCTGTGTCACTGGGATCGTGCAAGAGAGATTCGTTATTACACAGGAAGCTTGAAAATAAATCTGTCTCTGCTGACGTGACTTCGAAACCAGCAGCTTGGAAATCTCATCTCCGAACAGGGAAAGTAAATGGATATCATGCAGTACATGAAGAGGAACTTTGAGTTCTTACAGAACAGAGAAGAGTATGATACGGAAAAATTTCGTCCTCTGACCCATTTCTCCCCAAAGTTCTTTTTAAGAAGGAAATAAATGAGGGGAATTCCACTGGGAATCTGACCAAGCCAACACAACTCACTCTAAAATAACCAACCATTCTGTTTCGTTCTTGTTTAAGCCTTCTTAATGATTGTGTTATATGACTTCTTACACATCAACTAATATCGTCTCTCTGTCTGAAGTTTCTTACTTGGCGTTTCTTTTGTTCATCTACTTTATAGCATATTCTGACAGGCCCTCAAATTAAAACTGTCGTGATCCTAATTCTTACGTTTCATGTTTGTGACGACGTGAAGCAATGATTTTAGTTAAAGGCGTTACTTCATGTAGTCTTCCAAAGTGTTTTGTGTCTTATGTTAAATAAATACAAAGCATTACAATTATGTGTGGTACTCTGTAATAATTGATATTAATTGGTTAATGGCAGATAATTTGGCCGTGGGAGAAGAAATTGGTTCTGGGAGATGATGAATCTAATGCTACAGAAGGAAAGCAAACATTTATGTAAATTTTCAAGCGATTGCACCAACGTCTCTTATCTTCACGAGGAACATCACGCATTTATCATGAAACCTTTCGTGGAAATGCAGTAACTTCCCCCCTTTATGCAAAAAATCCTATTTTTTAATTCATTCATTCAGCGAATATTATTTAAAATGGAATTGATTTTCCCATTAATTGGAAATACTGTGAACGGTTCTATTACATTAGAAACATAAAAGACTATAAATACGTAATAACTCATGTATTTATTTATTTTGGTAAATTAATTATAGCTGGGCTTGATAATCATGATGTACGGGAGATACACAAAACACATAAAATATGCCGCTTGATTAATTTGTTGACCTCACAACCTACTTACAATTTGCTTACTGTACTTCCTAGAATTTACGTAAGACAAAATATTCGTATAACGAACGGAAAATATATAAGTATAAAAGTCAGCAAAATATACTCAAAGTAGTTGCAATAAGTAGGGAAGAAATAAACATGAGCCATTTAATTAATGTAATTAATGAGCTTGTTAAAAGACAAGATAGTTCCAATGAATAACATTCAGTAAAAATATAGTTTACGTAGGCTTATGAATGAATGACGTACTCATAATTTTTTACGTGGGTAATAAGTATATATATATTGTATAGTGTGTGGTATTTTTGCCCTGAATTTTTATGATTGTCTGCGTCAGACGAAAATTTGTATAAAAGAGAAACTGTGTACTTTCTTTGAGATAATTTTATAAACAAGTTTTGGACCTGCTGTTTCCATATTCTGTTTCAAAAACATTATTTTCCTTATGTGAACAGACTATATTGATCTGTACTTAAAGTCCTCGAACGAAGTCAGTGTTACAAGTGGTCTGCGGAAATTTGTCTAACAGTGTGTCGGAACTGAGATAGCTATATCTTCTGAACCCTACGTCACGCATTTATTCACCATGGCGAGACGTGAATTGCGGTCACGTGTCATGCTGTTACTAAAAGAAGAGTGCTCCAAACTTGCGTGATTTTTGGCAGCAACAATTTTCCTTTCTTGTCACCAAAGAGATAATGTATCCCTACAACACGTTGAAGGATCTGGGAAATGAGAGCTAAATTCCATATTATTTTTCACCTTAGACATGCGGTTGTGCTTGTACAAGTCACAAAATAGTTATTAGATGACATCATACAATACAATGAGTTGTGTCGTTCACATAAAACAAATAACTGTTTAAACCAATATTGCATTCACGAAAGTTACGTGCAGATTACGTGAGGGAATTTCTTGCTACTCTAAGTTCACCATATTCTTTCTCTGTCGCTTCTACCTAAAAGTCTTTTGTAAAATAAAAAAAGATAGTTTTAATTGTTTTATTTACTTGTGAAACCAGGGCTTTCAATTTTAACATATCTTTTGCCGTAACGGAATGTAATACATTGAGGGTGTTTGAAAAGAGGTCACTAAGGAAACCAACTGACATGTAGACAGAGAATTGAATAGGAAGTGGTTTTACCCAGTTTTAGGGCAAATGCCAGACCGTAGATAAAGAAGGACTACGGTCTGTTTCTGTCCACCTTGAAGGCCGTGAACCGACGTGATTTCTGATGTAATCGCAATGGTAATTAACAAATGCTATTAGAGCTTTTCTTGGAAGTCCTTAAACGTAGACGAAACCACAGATTCCTACCGAAGAAGCAATTGCCAGATGGGAGTCTTTCCTGCCAGAAGCAGGTCCTTATTAAAAACATATCAGAAAATTCAGCCAAAAAGCCAAAGCATTAGGCGTAAGCACACTCCAAATTTTTATTTGTAAAGCAGTTCAGCTCTGCGTTCTGAGGGCGGGAATATCTGAACTTAGTAAGCGAAGTCAACTTGCGCTACATGCATATTCCCACATTTAGGTTTTTGGTTGTTCGTTGACTAATTGGGTGGTTGGTCTGATGTAAGGGGGAAAAGCGTACATTTATAGGTTAAAGGCGAACGTCGTAATTTGGAGTACAACAAGGTTACAAGTTGTTCCCAGAAATAGTAGTTATTGAAGATTTCTCTTTATTAAAGTTGTTTCATCAGTGGTCTTCACCATCATAAAGGTTAATTTTAGTGAATGGTTATAGATAAAGAATTTAGAATTCTGCGAGAGTTAGTCCTTTATACCTCTGATATGAGCACGTCTTCTCCGTCCGCAGATGCACGGTTTACGACACGAGAACCTGAACGTGATGATAGGATGCCTGACGGACCCTAACCGACCGGCACTGGTGCTGGAGTGGTGCAGCCGCGGATCACTTGAGGACGTTCTGGTGCAGGATGAGATCAAGTTGGACTGGTCCTTTCGTCTCTCTCTGCTGACGGATCTCGTACGGGTAAGTAAGTCGATCAGTGCCAGTTGCAGCTGATGGTTTGTCGGGGGCGGGTGACAACATTTTGGTGTGGGAGTAACTCTTGTAACTTTTTTTTCTTCTGACAGTACTTGTTTTGAATTCCATTCTCTCCAGGAAAGTACCCAAGCAATACTCTGAATGAGAGACAACCACCTTCTTCCAAATCCTTACCTCACCACATTTCATTCGACATTGTGCAACATCTGAAGCTGAAATATCGTCATTAAACGACCTGAAAATCAAAATAATAAGCCAATGATTAGTATTAAAATAGCATATTCTAGAGGTGTATAATTTATTCAGCTGTTTACTTTCACATTATGAATCTTAACGTGTAACATCTCCATTCTGCCAATACAATATGTAGCAATATAACAATCAGCCTATACACAGACTCTTTATTTTATTTTGAAGCTTTCAGCTCCGTGCATTTTTGCAGTCAATTTCTTCTTTTTATTCCAACTAAATGCACACAATACGTTAAATACACGTACATACATATACCACCTATTATCTCCTACATGTTTTGGTGTTTTTACACCATTCAGGGAGACCATTGCATTATTTGCTCGAGAACTATATGTTTTTTGCAATGTTATAACGTAGGTGTAACGACATTGCAAAAAGCATACATTTCTTGAGCAAGTAACACAATACACAATGGTCTCCCTGAAGATGGTGAAACAAACAGCGAAACATGTAGGAGGTGATGTGTGTATTTAACGTATTGTGTATCTTTAGCTGGAATAAAAGGAAGTTGTTTTTGTAATGTATTTACACCAAGAATTTCACAGTATTTTTGTCTAAAAAGAAAGACGGTTTAAAAGGGAATCTCCTTTTGTCGGAAATGTTGTCTGGTTCCAGGAATGCAGAACAAAATCCTCTGTCATCTTACCCATAATAGACAAAAAAAAAAAATAATAAAGCTGGAAAAGAAACGAGGAGCAAGAAGTTAATGAAACCTAGTTCTTTTAGAATTATCCCTATACATGGAAAGACAAGGTTTACTCTGGACACAATTGCATGTAGGAGTAGACCAGGGGAGCAATTTTATCTTTGCTCATTACAGTGTCTACCGTTGCAGAAATAGTCTATTCTTTAGCTGCACCCGCTGGGTGGGTGCCGCTACTTTCGCAGGTTTAGTGTCTTACTATAAACGTAGAAACTTTTCCAGAATTGTCAAAGTTTTTTAGGTTAAGTGTTATTATTAAATTTACTTTCAGTATTTTCCTGTTGAAGTAAAAATCAGCTTTATGCTAGTTATTAGTTTCCACTGGTTTGCCTAGTGGAATTTACACCTCAGGTGGAAAATTTGTAAAAGTAAATAAGAAGGTTTAAGCCTGACCTTTACAAATTACAAATAAGTAAAGAACATTTTAATATACGTCTGAAAGAAGAGGGGATGAAAAAGCGTATCAAGAGATTGAAAATTGTGCCGCTTAGGAATGACGTAATGTAAATTAATGCTTATTATTTCCGAGCACGTAAACAAAGTTAAACGTACTGTGCAAAGTCTTTCGCCAAGAAGTGAAGACTTGTGCTAAAAAAAGAAAGTCTAAAGCGGAAAAAATATCCAGGTCCCTTGGTACTGTGATCCAAGCGAGTTTCACTGTTCGCTGCATTCATTCATCTTGCCTAGTGCGTCTCTTGTTTTAAAATGTGTCACACATTTTAATTGCCAGTGTTTTGCCTTGTAACGTCGAGAGTACATACAAACACTTGCCAGATATCCTTATGTATTCCAGAGTTGTTCGGAGAGACCTTCTTAAGTTCACAAACCACCAACCGTTTTCACCTTTTCAGGTTGCAATCTGATGTGTGACAGTTTTATAGACTTCTAAGTTATATGCAGAGAATAATTATAGACATTATTCCCTTCTGATCTAACAAGTAGCTAATTGTGTGAGTCCTATTGGCGACAACGCTGACCGTATTTACCGGTGCAACGTAGGATTCCGCCAGTCTACAAGTGCTAAGGAAGTTTAGATTTCATTATATTCACCCTCTTCTACGGTAATGCCAATAACAACTTTGACAGCAGTGGAAACTGTGCTTTGATCCTGAAATTATTCATTTCAATTTGTTAGCCTAGTGTTATTTCGTAAGGAAGAGACTCGATTTAAGAAATAGCTGTAATCTGTGTGTACATGTGTGTGTGTGTCCTGGATTTCCTCTTTTCGACTTGTTGAACCATTTGACATGCTTTCACGTAATTCCTTGTGTAATCGAAAGGAACTTCAAAATCATAGCTTTAAATTATCTGTAGTGTGTAATAACAACATGACGGACTTCGGAAATTTCGGGGTGGGACCGAAATTATTGGCATTTGATGTAGTTTCCTGAATAAATTTTCAATTGTTGAGTAACATTCTTTTCGTGAAATATGAGGCAGTAGTCTCCAGTTTAGTGATTCAGAACAATTGTTTATAAATTACTTCATTTACAATACTTTTTTAAAAATTTTGTGTCGTGATGTTTTGAGTAAATGAGAAAATAAAGCTGTACCTCTGTTTAATTAAGCATCACAACGTATCTCGCCGTTTTAAATTTTCGTGCAGGGCGTGTAGCTTAACGTAGCCCCATCGTTTGAAGGAAACTGAAGGGTTTGGCCGTATTTTGATTGTTTGTCAAACATATAACTTACGCAACTTGTAAATTGCTCTGTCCGCATTGTCAGTGCAGAAGTACCCGTAAGTTTCCCCCCCCCCCCTCGCGACAGCCCCCGTGAACCATGGCCTCCACATTCACGAGGCTTCTAGAGCACACACACAACGACACACCACAGTCGGTAGGACTCCTCTGGACGAGTGATCAGTTAGTCGCAGAGACCTCTACCTGACAACAACACACAACACTCACAACAGATAAACATCCATGCCCCTGGTGGGATTCGAACCCACAATCTCAGCAAGCGAGCGGCCATAGACCTACGCCTGAGACCGCGCGGCCAATGAGACTCGCTACGCGTAAGTAGGGTCCCAAAATTTATTTTTTTATTCGTGTCAGGAAAGTTTTAAACCGGCCCTGTTTGCAGGACGTTTGAACAAACTCCTTGAATGAAATACTGCATATTGTGTGAAAGGACAGCAGTATATTATATCTCAAATTACTATTCATGATAAAACCTTGAACGAAGGGAAACATAGCCGAGCTGGAACGCAGCACTTGAAATGTGGTTATGTGTACGATATTGTTTTGTCATTGACTCCAACAGTAAAAATTTCGAACTAGTTATCTCGTGTAACACAGAGGGTCACTAATAAGGCGTGACGTCACGCACGAGCAGACTGCTTGACTCTGCTTTATTATTGGTAACTGCAAAACAAAACCTCTGTTCCGACTGCTCAAATTCCTGCCGTAGGTTGTTCTGTGGCACATGCCCACTGGGACATTCTGTGCGCCTCTTGTTACTGAGTGTTCGGTATCACTTTGGAACACGATCGCACACTTCCCTTGTGTGTACTACGTGTAGCAGACACTGCAGTAAATTTGTCTTTCCAGCAGTTCTTAATTTGGAGGTCACAAAAGTTTGGTTTTTTAACTTAATATATTCCGTGTCCGTGCATTAAAAGTGTAATTCAATTTACGTAACATTACAAACGAATGCACGTGTGTACGAGTGTAATGTTTTTTTTATCACGTACTATTTTTCACCAACATGTTTCAATCGCCGTCGCTACCATCTTCAGGGTAACTTACTTTGCTTTTATTTACATCCTTCTTACCTACTCAACATTTTCCATTTTCCATCTTTTATATCGATAAAAAAACTCTTAATTAAATGTATTCTTCTTGTTTAAGTTACAGCATTTCCCGCGAAAATCTATTATTCCTTTAACGTAGGCATATCGTGGCTTCCATGAGGTTTGGAGCTGCACTCCTCCAGCAGTCGTGCTATAGTTCCATGTTTGGTGTGTTCTTGCAGGAGTTATGAAGATTGGGGTCTTCACTCTTGAGAAAGTTTGCGCAGCGACAATGCCTACTTTGCAACCGCCTTTTCGTAAGACCGTGTCTTTATCATCTTCAAAGGTCCAGACTTCCTTAACTAAAATCACTCCCATTCACCGGGACTTTTTCCATCGCCACTCTGTGCTTTACAAAACACACAGCATTTCGGATGCAGCTACCTTCCGAAACGTAGAGTGTTTTATTAAATATAGTGTGGCGATGGGAAGAGTTCTAGTGAGTGATTTTAGTTAGGTGACGCCATTTTTAAGAACATACATGTTAGAAGGTGTACCTCTTGGACCTCTTGAACGTCGAAGGTATTATCGAACAGCTGTCCCGAAACGTCGGGGAGAAAATACCAATTGATTCTACGCAAGACTTTAGAAGGGTGAAGACCTCGTCTGTACAGCATCGAAAGCCTAAAATCTATCACAATTATAAAATTTTATTTTACTGTTACAACCGGCATTGTACCAGAGACGCAGCAATAGTTAGCAAAAGGGTTCCTCAGTTTCCGGTTCCATTGAAACTTACCATTACCCGTTTTAGATTATACCGTCATGTTAAAAGGGTGTTGTCAGTCCTTAACACTCTGCGTTTTAAATATTTGCACTAACAACTGGAGCCAAAACGTAGCTATGGATTCTGTACTTAGCCTGAGAGCCATTATCTACAAATTGGAGTTCTCTGCAGGCGTGAGATTCAATTATGTTCCCGTCAGGACACTAATCGCCGATGTTACGCTTGATGCCATTTCAAGTGATTTCGCTGCATCACACTATCCACTTCCTTGTCACTGAACCTCAGTTCTCGATCCTCCATAATTGTTGACAGAAATCTGATAAACCCTTTAAACGCCGATTTAAATCCCATCTGCCATCTGCTGACATTATTAGGAGCTCACCATATTCTCCACGTTAGCAGGATAAAGGTTAAGTAGGGTATTTTACGGGGAATAATTCATTATAACACTTATTGGCGTAATTGTGGCTTTATTTGATACAAGCAGCGAATTTATCGTCATCAGCATCATCACAGTTACCACCACAACCACCACCTCTACGCACACCACCATCCCCCACCCCCACCGCCATATCCACCCCACCACCATCCCCACCCCTACCACCGCACCACTTCGTTGTCGTCCTGGTCACCAGTAAATCCCATGGTCTCTTCCTTTTACAAGGTTTAAAACTCTTTCACGTATTTGTCCGACCTTCCTTATATCCTCGTCATGTAAGCTTTTACAGTAGGTAGCCTCAGTGTTTATGTTTTCTCTTACTAATCTAAATGTTCCAGCCGTCTATTTTTACACCCCACTTGTTATTGTACGAAAGTTTCTTAGTTTTTGTCTCCTGTAATGGACTTTTATTCATTACGTTTCAAATCCTTCATTCCTAAAATCTATTTCTGCTTCTAAAGTAAGTGTATTGTTTTCGTAACTGTCAGCTTTGAGATCGATGTTATAACGTCAACGGCATGTCAGTTATATACGTACACATTGGTAGGTATACACAGGCAATTCCCTAACAATGTGTGTTTTGTAGTAGTTTTTAATGCCACAAAATAACAATGTCCAGTCGTAAGTTTCGTTTGAGGAAAAGTTGCTGAATACAACAATACTGGGCCAAAGGAATAGAAAATACCATTTAGTTACGCAGTATTACAGTAACCCTCTTTCCCTCTGCTGTCACATAAAATCAGATTGAAGAACCATCTTTCCATTGCACGTAGATCACCAGCAGTGCGATCTTGTAAGTACATCAGGTTAGTCCAAAGAACCTGGAAATTTATTCTTCGGGGGGGGTTTCACCTGCTTTCTTTGCTTAGTTTTCAGTTATTACAGAGATCTCAATGGAACGTACTCCGTTTAAATTAATTGAATCAAATGCATTGAATGAGTGAATCAGATCGCTTGATCATGGCCTCTCTCCTTGGAGAATGAGTTGTTGCTGTAATTTAATGCCGGATGTTGAAGCTACAAGTTGGTATTAGAAGGCTTGTTACTGTCCTTACACAAACATTAAACACAGTGATCGCTGTGTGGTGCTTTTTAATGCCCCGAGCAGCATACAGTTTATTGCAGGCAACTAAAGGTTAACCGCATTAAGTACGTTCTGACCCGTGTACTAGCCTAGTTACGATATTTCTGCCTGTGAATTTGCATGCTTGTAGAATAGAAAGGGCGGGGGGGGGGGGGCGTTTTCCTGGAAAGGGGAAAGTAAAAAAATTTGGGATTGGGTTATTATTGATTATTTATTTTGTCTTTAATTTGCC
>Ga0123357_10009786_pt1 | contig 12124 bp, 7 predicted proteins | sample TergutEmb28metaG_FD_89873 | JGI IMG/M metagenome (GOLD analysis project Ga0123357, IMG submission 89873) | Embiratermes neotenicus P4 segment gut microbial communities from Petit-Saut dam, French Guiana - Emb289 P4 | ecosystem: Host-associated > Arthropoda: Insects > Digestive system > Gut ...
TATAATGCACGCACAAATACGACTGCACTGCAGGTCACTGTACGTTACACTGAAATACGTTGGTCACTGGTCACAAGCAAAGAATGTTCTACATTCCCCTACCCAAGTCATTGCCAAGTTCATCTGTACACTCCACAGTAACTACCTGTACATAGTATTCGATATACCACCTTTGCATGTAGAAAAATCTAACAGATACAGAAAGAAGGCGAAGAAACAAAATGCATAAGAAATATACAATTACCTTTGAGTGCGGTAACTAGCACAATTGTAATAGACCCTAACCTAGAAATGTAAAGTTCAACCTATAACCTCCCATTTAGGCACAGAGGGGAGTAGAGGTATAGATCTACTCTTTCTTTAACATCGGCTCTAGAACTATTCATCAAGTAACTTATGACATTTGAAAGGTTAATTTCAGCTACGAATCTCTGATACTTTTTTCGAAGCTTTTGTTTCCTTTGGATTTCTTTTAAATTTATTAATAAAGGCGACGGAGGGGGGGGGGGAGATAACAACAACAGCAAAGTTATTCTATTAACAGGAATTTGTTTTGACTAGAAACAGGCTCGTTTGTGACAATGCTTAAGCAAGCCTGACTGAAATATAATTCTGAGACCAGCACACTGTTGTGTTGTTAGATCGGATAAGCCACAGGACGCACCATTGTTTACTGTTGACTTGTGCCGCATTACGAGTTAAGTCTCACCGCTAATGCAAACTGTGAGAGTGAACACAATTTCTTCAATCGCGGCTTCTCGAATTGAGGTTAGATATCGATTCGGTATGAAATATCTATGCAACTCTTTGCTGTTGTTTTTTCCAACATTTATGTCACGAATCTTGAGGATTCTACGACATATGTCGAACACGAGTCAATTTTCTTCTCTATCAATGACATTTTCTTGTAGTGTACAAAGTGATGAATGTTTTTACATCCCTTATACAGTAAATTATTACATTTATTTTGAAGCATTTAATAACACCACGTATAGCCGATCTCTTAGCCGGAGGACGTGATCCCCAATCACGGAAATACTAGTTACGATAACCACAGGAGATATAAGTGCAGGTCTACAGGCAAGGTGATGTAAGACACCAAGGACAATCACAGTGTATTTAATAACACTGGTTCTTAACTTTCATGTACGAGTACATAGGAGTCAATTTTATATGGCACTGCAACATTCCGTCACCACGAATCTTTTTTGGGGGGTTTTCAGTCTGTTACGTCACTCAACTGGCATATGGGCGAAAAATTCCGAGAACTAAGAGTAAAATATGCCCAGTCTGGGGTAGCATCAAGGCTCCAGACTTTCTAACTCGAAAAATAGATGTGCCCTTAATTTTCTACAATATTATGCAATATTTCTCCGTTTGCACGCGATTTGGCGGGACATTGAGATCACTGACCGTTAGCTAAATGTAGTTTAAAGCCATCTTCTTCATAATATTGCCATAAAACCTGCAACAAGACCTGCAATAAAGGAACTGTCAATAGATCTGAGGTCCGAAGCCCCGCTGTGAGCGCTACCCAAGACGGTAATAATCGGGGTTAACTAATTTAAAAACCTCGATAGACTGTGGCAATTTATATTACTCGGACAAAAATACAGTTTTGCTCACAATTCTAACAAATTTGAAGGTCATTCATACATTAATCCACGTACAGTCTCTCTAGCATATCTCTGACCTGGTCTTGAAAAATGGGTCATCGCTAACTCACACCAAGTTCAACTGGATAATTTACGCAACGTACATTTTCTTACCTCATCACAAGCACCATATTTACTTTACTCAAAAATATTTCGCTTAGATTTTTTCTAATATTTTAAGAGTTTTGGTCTGGTTCGTTTAAATATATTTAGAGTCTTAAGTAACGGGAATTACTGAGTCAAGACTTAACTAATTTTGTCACAGGTGAGATTCTTCCAGTCTTTTATCCTTGTGAATTACGTTTCACTCTTAGACTCCCTATTGTGTCGTACATGTAGGAGGTTGCAAATATCTCTGCTACATAAATATTTCAATAATAATGCTAATGGAAGACATAATACCACATTAAAGTATACTTTGAAGATACAAGTTGATTCAAGTAATTAACCAAATGATACTAAAATCATTGTAATCCCTTAGATCACCCCAACAAAGTGAAAACTGGTATCCTACTTGTGTTCCAAAGGATCGTGGGGTTCCTCAAGTATACTTATTTACTACGAAATTGGTAAATATACTTTGGTAATTATTAAAGACTTTTGTAATCCGGTGGCCAAACTTTGCCCAACTTGGTCATGTAACCTGTTACGAAATTGGATTTTATTCATTCCTTCATTAGCCCGCGTAATTCAGAGTAGAACCACAGAGATGAAAAGTCTGGATAGACGATCTCACATCTTATTCAGCTCAGTGATGCAAAAGGGCAAAGAAATGGATTTAACGATTCGTGTATCTCTTTCCGTATTCTAGAATATTTTATGTTTGCTTTTTTCCTTTCTTGGTGCAGGGATTCTTGAGACTCCGTCTGAACTTCAACCTTGTTTCTCCTGCAAAACTTTCTGTCAAGATATCCCTTCCCTTCTTTTCTCTCACATGCTATCGTCCTCGATTAGTTGTCTGACTTCTCTACTCTCGACTGCATTCTGCCTCTCTCTCTCGATTATAACAATATCAGCAAAAATGTTTCTACCGGTTACACAGCAATTGAATGCTCACTTTGGAAAGTTACTACCTTCATTTTTTGTTAGCGTGGTACACTGAATATCTATTTTATAGTGTAGATCCCTTTTCAATAATTAGTCTTATAAAATGTTTGTATGTTCTGTTTTGACAAATAGGCATGGGTATTTAGTCAATAACACAACAACATTTTCTAATGATATTTATTGGATGATATCAACTACATGTTTCGGCCTAATCCTGCCATCATCATGTTTTCATCCGAATGATGGCCGGATTATGCCGAAACATGTAGTTGATATCATCCAATAAACATCATTAGAAAATGTTGTTGTGTTATTGACTAAATACCCATACCTATTTATTTACACACACACAACGGAGATGGCATATTTCAGAAATCTGTTTTGATGTTAGGTATATGAACATTTATGTCGACACTCAATTAAGCGTCACACCTTGATGAAATAGGGCGGAGCAGAGGCACAGCTCCACGAGTTACGACCTCTAAACTAGATGGAGATGGTCATTATATGGCCGACCACATAACTGCGAAGGGAAAAATCCCGGCATCCATAGTGAACAGGCTAGGCGGACTCGAGGGTCAATCTGGAAGCTCTGGTGACAGTAAAATTACGTCAGTCGTGCTGCCCGTAACCCTAACAAGTGACAGATATCCATGCTCCTGGCGGGATTCGAACCAGCAACCCCAACAACAGAGCGGCCGCAGACCCACGCCTTAGACCGCGCAGCCACAGGGACCGGCCACTATCCAGGTTCTGCTAGAGTTACTGCAATTATGAATCAAATAAGACCGCAAGTCTCTATTCATGGTTAAACTCCCTGCTTTATGCAAGTCTATAAAACAGAATATGGTCTTTATGGGTACAAAGATGTTAACATATCCTACTTTGTTTGCAATCAGAAAGTGACCACAAATTATGTCTCACCATGCCGAAATCGGCGGAAGTAAGTAGCGAAACTGTTACACAACACAGTTTTACCCTGAGTTGCGGTAAGAGGCATAGAGAACTCTTACTGGACGGTCTAGTCTTCTGAGAAGTTACGCCGTGTCAGTTACTGAAGTTATCGACGCTTCGGATTATAATACGGCCTAAATCTTCAGGATCTAGGGGCTGTAGTTGGACAGATATAATCTGAAGTTAATGCTGTACACTCCCCCTGAAACGTCGATAATTATTCATTAATCGACACAGAGTAACATTTCAGAAGAATTGGATCTTCATCTGGAGAGCTCTGAGAATCTCAGACTTTACAAATATATTCCTCTTGTGGCTGTTTGTATGTAACCGTACACAACTGCAGCAATATTTTGTTTTTGAAAAAAAAAGTAACCATTAAAGTTACCTTAAGCTAAATAAGTTGCATAAATCCGGTAGAGATTAGTGAGTGTGTCCTCTTCATGCAGGAATGAAAAATTTATTGCCTTTTCTAAAATTATAACCTGTAAGAAATTCACTTTGTAGAATTTTTGAAGCTGAATACTGAAAAACAAACGCTTTGTTTCCTTGTTTTCGTCAACGTGATATGGGAAGTTCAAGGTTGCATTTTTCGGTTCGTATCCTACGCACTTAACACGATTGCTGATATGCAAAACACAACAACCTACGCTCTCCCTTCTAGGTTCACAGCCACAGCTGTGCAGAACAGATATCAGACTCACCTATTTCCTTGTTTCATTGAAGTTTTCCAGACTACAAAGACTCTCCATAAAAATATCTGATACAGAATTTCATATTGCGCTTACCTTAACATATACAAACCTCAGACGCCTTGATTGTGATTAGTATAAGATTAACTGCATTACTTTTGAAGATGTCATTAGTGTACAGTCATAGAAAAATGTCATAAAATGGCGTGGTCCATTATATTTTAAATGCCTTTAATGAAATATCAATTTGTTTTCTACTTCGGGCTATATTCCGCAACCTAAATTCGTATAATAAAACCAACTAGATGCACTAATTTCTCAAATTTATTTTGGAATAAAACTCTACATATTTCGGACAGTTCCTCTGTCCTTCATTCCGAGTTTTTCACTGTACTGTGCTGACAGCTTGCGAGCAGGATCAGGACGGAACTGCAGTTCCGTCCTGATCCTGCTCGCAAGCTGTCAGCAAAACTTTATGACATATACCATTGCTGTGTGTACAGTGAAAAACTCGTAATGATGGACAGAGGAACTGTCCGAAACATGTAGAGTTTTATTCCAAAATAAATTTGAGAAATTAGTGCATGTAGTTGGTTTTATTATACGAACTGATCACGATGCACGGTCACCTGAACGTCAAATTCTACAACCTAAGAAGGCAAATTTGTGAATTTTCTTATTATTGTAAAGAGTTCAACATATTAATGTAATAAAATATTTATTATTTTACTTATCAGCCTTATCAGCAGCAGCACCATCAAATACGATCCAGCCCTAAAATATCCCTTTTGAGGAAGTATTTTACAATAACTTCTTTCGTCAAAGTGTTCCATTTCCGTCGCTATGGTAAGAGTTAAGTAATAAACAAATGTTTAAATCTTACGTAGTTCTCATATTATCATTATGTTCTTATGTTTTTATGTGTCCTCTTTGTTGTCCTTCGTTATTTGTGTTAATATTTTATGCTGTTTCTGTTACTGTTTGTGTGGCTGTTGACACATAACATTAATAAACAAGGACTGAATTATTATTGTCATCAACATCACCATCACCACCACAACTACCACTTCATCATTGCACAGTATATTGATGAAATTTACTGCCGGTCTTCTGGATTAAAGCAATTCGATATGACTGACATATATACAGGTCCAGCCACAACATAAAATTCTCTCATTAGTTGTTATTGTAAAGTGACCAAGAGGACGCAGTGTATTACCTTTTTGCTCCCCTTAATTACTGAATGGCCAGCGTCTCCAAGTACGTATGTCGTGGTTTATCTTAGGCACGTTATTTGTGACCGCAAAACAGCTCTGGCAGGTGAAGTGATGAGGTGAAAGTAATAAGACGTGAGGAGCACAATGGCTGCAGCATTTCAAGTGAATACGGAGAAATCAAGTGAATACGGAGAAAATCAGACAGAATGGGATTTCGCACTTCTGAAAGAGGCGGGCACAAACTTAGGAAATCAAAAGGAACAGAGTAGAGAAAGAAAGAGAACAAGGAAAATGGTTACTGGGAGTAGAAAGAGAGGGAAAACAGAATGGAAAATTCACCCCAGCAGAGAAGCTACGTAGCCAGATAACACTGGCAGACGTAAATCAGAGCGAATTCCTAAAATGGGTGTAGCCCGAACGCTCAAACCCCCCCCCCCTCCCCCACCCCCTCATAGCGCCTGGTTCAGTAGTGCGATGGCTTTGAAAGCGAGGCTAGCTGAATCCATAGTTAACATGCTGACTTGTGACGGTCCAAGGCAGACGGGCATACTAACAAGGCTTTGAAATTTGCATATGTTACATTTTTTCAGTCATTTTAGAAACTTGCTTAGAAGTTAAAATCTGTTTAATTTTGTGTCCGTTTCTTAACCAAAGATCCCTTTTTCGTGTAGAACAATTTATCACTTCACCACTCTGATCATTTCATCCCATGTTATACGTGTAGTGGGCCGGGCTTTCCCTCTTTTCCTTCGTCATTAACTTTAGCTCCCTGAATTATTACAATCTCTTGTCCAACAAGCTGAGGTCATTACGTCTCTGTAGATAATTCAGAACGGAGAAGAATACAGTGTTCTTGAACTCAGCTGATGGGACACAAAATAGTATCGAAACGTCGGTGAATTCTAAACAATTACCGCCGCGCAATACTGCAATTTATTCAGAATCTAAGAAAATTTTAGATGGCTTTTTAAATATTTAGCCCGTGGAATTTAGTTGCTAGTTTTAGGTAATTTCCGAAATATTGACGCCCGTATTTAAGATAAATGTTCCAGAAATAAACTGTAAAGAGTATATTTATAAACTACCTACATTTCTAAAAGACGCAGTGGAAATAAGACAATCTTAACGAGTCGTAAGTTTTCCAAAGGAACAAATTTCTTCAGTAATTCACTTACATTAGCACATTCGCACTAAGTACAACCTTAAGAGTACTGTATTGTGATCCACATTCAGTCCTATTAAAGTTGTTAAAGTGAATTTTGTATTTTTCTTTAATTAAGCAATTGTTGAAAACGCAGAAAGTGACATTAAATCTCTTTTAATCTTCTGATAGAAGTACTTCAGCTGTTCGTTACATAATTCTCTTAACTAAAGTAAAACATTCCTGTTCAAACATTTAGATGAAAGATATAAGTTTGCGTTGCTTCATAACTGTCATTTGCTTTGCAAATCTACGCAAATACAAGCACAATCCCGTTACTGATTCACGTAGTACCCAACAGTAAAATTGTTTCCATACCCGCAGCACAGTTACCTTGATTCACTGCCTAACAATTTTTGCATTATCATCAATATCATCATCCTCACTGACGGTAGCATTCTTATCAGTGTCATCATTACTACTGTCAACATAAACCTTCATATTTGAAGCTTGTATGTCATATATTTTGTTGTATTCTTAATTTTTCCTTCATTCCCTCCGTCTGTCATTTCTGATCGAAGTTGTAGGACGCTGTAAAAACAAATAGCATAAATTGGTCTATACGTCACAGTTGTTTTCGATAATGCTCTGACAATAGATAAATAAAATAACATTTTTAATAATACACGTAATGAAAAGATAATTAAGCTCCATCACTAATCTAGTTACACGACGAAATCATCTTTTGTATTACTTAATGTAAAGTTAGTTATTCTATCAGCTACCTAGCTAAAGTCTATAAAAAAATTATTATTCACAAATAAGTGATAACATAATTCTGAGAGTAACACGTAATACGTGCAAAAGTTGAAGGAAAAATGGCAAGACTGAAAGCATTAATTTTTCCATTATAATTACTTTCCACACATGAAAACTGTCTTCCAATTCAGAGGATTGTTTGCTTGACAGCTGGCTGTAGTCCTCTGTATCTAAGGCATAAATGCTTGCAAACTGGCTGTAGTCTTCTAGACCAGTAATCTAAATGCTTGCCAACTGGCTGCAGTCTAAAACAGAGGTCTAGGTTCTTGACAAGAGGCTGTACTCTCCTAGATCCCAGATAAGTTCGCTGGACAACTGGCTGCTCTCTTCTTCTTGCTCCGTGAAATCCCCATATTCTTTTATTCTTCCTTTTATTTTTTAGTATAGTTTTCCTTTCTCTTGCGTGGATCCAAACTTCCTCTTGCATGTTCTTCGGATTGTAATAATACTGAATTGTAACTGGCGCTGGCTGGGAAGAAAAGATATTTCCACGTGCTGCCCCAGTTTCCGGCTGAAATGTCGTACGGAATGGGCAAATATACCCGCACAAGAGATTGTAAAAGAGCATATACTGCTCCTAGGTCTCCAAAGAAGAAGGTAACGGAAATACAAAAAATATTCCTATAATAATGTACACGCTCAATTTTTACCATATATTGTATTTTATAGCCTGCAATATCTCTTATATTCAATGGTTAAAACCTCCTATGGGATATTTTTACATGAAATATGTTAATTTCTGTGACTGCCACACTGTACGTTTTGCGATTCTGCCTTGTTCGCTTTACGAAATGGAGAAGTACTGGCATTCAGCTCAGTGCCTGCTGTGTCGCTCTGTAGATACGATGAAATGCAGGGAACATAGTATGTAATTTGGACTAACGTAATGACGTAAACTGTAAAAGTCTTGACCATCTGTACATTATTATATTTTTTTAAATAATGAAACGGAAATCCAGATCGATATATTTATTATCTCAAGCAGATTAATTTTCCGGCGTGTTGGTTTCAGTCCTTTAGTTAAGCAACAGTTCGATATATTTCCTTCACTACGGTTAACGGCTGCGAGCTGAAAGATGAAGACCCGTTTTCCGGCAAAGTCGGTGATTCATCTTTCTGCCGCGATGTCTAGAGGATTTACAATTTACCTAATCTCCTGTTCAAAGGGGTACACTGAGGCGTATTTGTTGAGGCACTGCGCTACAAGACGGAAATTTGATGGTTCGATTCCCGATGGGGACATTGGGATTTCTCATTGATCCCGGCCTCACTTTGGACTTGGGCTGGACTCAACCTCTAACAGTCATGAGTACCAGGATAATCTCCTAGCGGGTAAAGGCTGCCGGTGCCACTCACTGTGCGTTCTGTGTAGTAATTCTGGGATTCTCAAATTTCTAGAGTCCTCAGGGCCTGTCCAGACCTGTAAAGGTTTTGCTTCACCTTTATGAGATTACAAAAGCCAAATATTCGTTACTCAGTACATACAGAGTTCTACACACTTATCTCCGTTTCATTGCGAGCTGGAGGCTTGTTTTTATGAATCAAAAGTCCCGCGATTCATGGACTCATTTCCAAAATTCTACTTCGCTTCACTATTTATATGTTCATAGATTTTACAGCCCTGAAACGACGGAGCCCTTCCCGTATATTTGATGACAGTGGGACTAGCATTAGCGAAGCTGAAAACGCAGCACATATCCTAACAAATACCTGGTCATACAGTAACATGCATTACCGGCACCGCATGCTAACAACTGAGGCTTTAAAGCTAGCTCAATTCAATACCATCATATCCATATCAATGTAACATTCGCCAGGCACACGGTTTGTTATGTAATGGCAAATTGTCTGACAGCCTACACCACACTGTACTGTATCACTCACACGTCTTCATGTACGATAGGTAGAGTTTAAAATAATTTAGAGCATTTCCGCATAATATCATAGTTCAGAATCATTCGCTCTGTTATGGTCTCTAAACAGGGAATATTTTCAACAAAAACACTGAACACCTAAATATCTGAAATGTTGATGTTTTGCTGACCGTGCATCTCAGTATAATCTTAATAACTGAGCAACTTAACTCACAAATTCTTGTTTTATAATAAGTTTATTATATTCCTCTACATGTTTCGAGCACTATGTGCTTGTCATCAGGAGGTAAAAATTGTATTATACAGCATCTGGTATCATCACACCCGTAGGTGGCCGTCCCGTGCACCGGACGGCCACCTACGGCGATTATTTTATTTCTCTTTATTTGATCACGCTAATGAGAGAACAAATTAACCTACCACTTTCAAGAAGATGATGTTTTGAAACCATTTACACGGTACTGGTAAATGTGTAGCCTCTACTGTTTGCTTTCACGTTACAGGTCAAGATATTTGCTCTGCAAAATTCATATGTGGTTCCTTTCATTATCAGCGTAGACAACAATTTCCTCCCTGACCACCAATACGTGATAACATCCTGATAATGAAGATGTGGTATTTTCTTGTAGACAATGAGGAATTTTTATTTATGCAGGAAGTAAAACTTAAAACCGAAAGCAGCTGCAAGGCAAGCGTAGCGGTTTTAAATTTTCTTATGTAATATATATAATGTAGTACGCAATTAATATTTTCTAATATATAAAATATACAAGTATTATTACTGCACGTTACAGTAGGTGCTGGAAATTGTCTACTTCAAATTTCAAACATGCTTGATTCCGAAGGAACTGAAAGGCTGGTGATTCTTGTTATAAACTTCCTACAACATTTTCCAAGCGACTTCTTCCTTATATAGCTCTCCACAAAGAAAATCCTCTGCTTTGAAGCCTATTGAATACACACGAGTAAAAACTTGCGTTGTACTGTACGTCACACTTCTGTTCCACACAGCAGGTTAAACTGCACCCTGTGACATACGTAACGAAAATGTAACCGTAAGCGGGATGATAGAAGTGGCGGTGTGTGAGTTACGCAGCTGCAGTTAAAATTTTCCTGCAGTATCGGCGATTTCTAGAGATAATTTCAGATAGTGTTTAATAATCTGTTCACCAAACGTCGGGCACTTCTGAGAGTTGAAAGGCTTCTTTTCGAAGAGCCATTAAACTGACCATGTGTCTGGATACGCGTTTCGTTTGCCCTCCCTGAGTGTCATTTCAATAGATTTCTCCTATAAATCTCTATAAGCTCTTCAACATTACCTAGTCTGCAGAATTCCGCTCAGCAGAATATACCTGAGTTTTTAGTTGCTCTGATATGTAAGGGATGGAAGCAACAGGACAGTGCATTCTACATAATAAGCAACAGGATAGTTTAGTCTACATAATAAGCAACAGGACAGTGTAGTCTACATAATAAGCAACAGGACAGTGTAGTCTACATAATAAGTAACAGGACAGTGTAGTCTACATAATAAGCAACAGAACACTGTAGTCTACATAATATGCAAAAGGACAGTGTAGTCTACATAACAAGCAACAGGACAGTGTAGTCTACATAATAAGCAAAAGGACAGTGTAGTCTACATAATAAGCAACAGGACAGTGTATTCTACATAATAAGCAACAGGACAGTGTAGTTTACATAATAAGCAACAGAAGAGTGTAGTCTACATAATAAGCAACAAGACAGTGTAGTCTACATAATGAGCAACAGGACAGTGTAGTGTACGCAATGAGCAACAGAACAGTGTAGTCTACATAATGAGCAACAGGACAGTGTAGTCTACATAATGAGCAACAGAACAATGTAGTCTACATAATAAGAAACAGGACAGTGTAGTCTACATAATAAGTAACAGGACGGTGTAGTCTACATAATAAATAAGCTACGGTCTGAACAATCCAGAACTGAAGTCGCTGCAGCAGGTAAAGCAGCCAGGGCGCGAGCCTGCTCACTTACTAGCCATCTAGTGTCAGAGTCAAGAATAAGTTGAGTGAAACCTTCACCCTCTCTATATCTTCACAGCGAGTGTAGGGAAAACTTAGGCTTAAACTCTCTCTCTCTCTCTGAAAGCCTTGTTACCAATGAGCTACACGTGTATGGTTCACGGAGAGGTGTACGTGCTTCAAATGTACTTTTGGTCTTCGTGAAAACGTTTCGTCAGTCGGTAATTTGGCACTGGCGATATTCCCGAGCACGATCTGCACCGTCTGCATGCAGCAGGCAACGTGATTTGTCGTGTTGCCACAAGAAGTGTTTCGTTAATACAGATGGAAACAACTGAAGGGCGGCTGACACGAGTTGGTGGTACAAGACTGCATGTGACCTGTAGGTTTAGTGTGGCCACCAGATGTGCAAACATTGCGCCTAATTCTGGTGAACTTTTGTCTGATTTATTGCAGTGCTATTGCAAAGCGAATGGATATAAACGGTCGATGAAGAAGCGCGGTTTCTGAAATATCTTTGACAGAATGATTAGTGATTTGTTAAATTTTGTAGAAATTTTAATCTCGATCTTAATGAAACAATTGTAGGTGCAAGAAGCAGGACATAAGCCTACATATCGTAAAATGAATTATTCTTCTTTCCTGAGAATAACTTGAACGACTAATTAGTGCCAACAGTTCGAAATGCAGTCTACTTGAAAACTGCACGTTCTTAGGAA